>Ga0172366_10002391_pt1 | contig 14681 bp, 18 predicted proteins | sample LakKivSesite69cm_FD_114533 | JGI IMG/M metagenome (GOLD analysis project Ga0172366, IMG submission 114533) | Sediment microbial communities from Lake Kivu, Rwanda - Sediment site 69cm | ecosystem: Environmental > Aquatic > Freshwater > Lake > Sediment | place: Rwanda: Western Province, Lake... | reverse complement strand
TATAATGAATATGAAAAACAATATGGACATTTGCCATATGCTTACTTTGATACATTTAGACAAAGAGTTTATAAAGAAGTTCAAAAAGATTTAGAATTAAACATTAAAGATTGTCGTCAAACACAACATTTACAAAATTTTATTGATAATTTTAAACAAACTAATTATTTAATTGACCCTTATTATAGTTTTATTACTTTAATTGATTGGATTACACAAGAATTGATATCTGATAAATCATTATCTGATTCTTATGTATTATGTTTTATACAATATTTAATTGATAGAGGTTATATAGGATTTAATCAATATCGTTTTTATTTACACACTGCGATATTAAAAAGAAAAAGAGATAATTTTATGATAGAATTATTAAATAAATATAAATATTTTGAAAAAAGTTTACAACAAGAATTTACTTTTAAAAATGGATTATATAGATGTTTAATCAAAGATTTAGGAAAATTCGCAATTATTAATAATAGTTATAAAATAATAAAATTATTTGTTGAAAAATGTAATTTAAATATAAAACAAGATATTCCACCAAAATTAATTAAAAATCTTTGTAGTGATTTAAAATACCAATCTGCGAATACAAATATTATTAATTATCTATATCAATTAAATATTGGATGTTAAATTAAATATTAATTTACATCGAAACCAATAATCTTTATCTTTAATTCTATCACGATTATAACAATTTTTATTAATATTTTCTTTTTGTTTATATTTTAAAACTGGAACCAAATATTCATAAATAAAATTATCATAAGTATCATAAAATATATAATCTTTTAACATTTTTTTTAATATTTGTTTTGAATGTTGATTATTTACTTGATAATTATTTAAATAAATCATTTCATCTGTTTTATTCATTGTGTGTCTTTGATAAAATATATTAAATAAAATATCTTCATATTTATTTTGGTCTAATTGTAATTCCAAAGATTTATTTTTTAAAGGATAATATATTGGTGATTGATTTACATAACGATATTTATCTAAATATTGGTCAATATTTTTATTTAAAGCAATATATATCATTATATTTTGTATATCTTTTTTTACAATTGGATCTGAATTTATTTTAGCAATTTCAGTAACATTTTTGTTACCTGAACTAGGCAAGGGTATTATATTTAATTTATTTTGTTTATATTTTCTTGAATATATTTTATATTTTAATTTTGTAAAGAAATCTAGTATATTTGGATTACATTTTTTGTATAATTTTAATTCATTTATTTCATTTGAATGTAAATATTCTATATTTTTTACTAAAAACTCACTTTCTTTTTCTAATAACATTAATTTTTTATTACAAAAAAATGGAAATAAAACATTTTTATCAAATTTTATCTCTTTGATTGGAATACATAAATGATATATTTTAGCAATATCATTTTTATCATATGTATGTTTTATATTGTATTGTTCTAATAATTTTATAAAATTATTTTCAAATATTTCGAAATGATTTGTATTCCAAAGTTGATAATATTTTGATTCTAATTCTTTATTTGTTATATTTCCTGAGAATTTGATTTTACCACAGGTATTACTTTGATTATTAGAAATACATCTACATTTCGTAATTAATATATATTTTTTATTGTTATGTAAAAAATTAGTGATATAACATTCAATAATAAATTTTTTATTAAAATTATTATCAATAATACATTGATTCATAAATTTTGTTTCTTTATTCGATAAATTATCAATATTTTTAGAATTATACTTGTAAGTATCTTCAAAGTAATTTATTTGATACCAATCATTATGAATAAAAAATTTATTACCATTCACTATTTCAATCCAATTATATGTTATATTCATATTTTATATAACATATATTTATTAATTAAATAAAATGAAGTAAAATTTATTTTTCTTTAATAAAATGATTTTCATCATCAAGATAACCATATTGACTACCAATCATTGTTTCACTAATCATATGAAAAATATATTTTGTTTTTTTATTCATATAAAAATCTTTAGGTAATCCATTAAATGTTAATTCAATCTTTTCATACAAACTAGGATTAATTTTGACACCTTTAACAATTTTTTTCTTTTTTTCTACTTTTGGTAATTCTACAATAACTTTTACAATTTCTATTACTTGTTGTGGTTCTTCAACTTTATCTACTTCAATTACTTGTTGTGGTTCTTCAACTTTTACAATTTCTATTACTTGTTGTGGTTCTTTTTGTTCATTATCTTCTTTTTTTTTTTTAACAACTCTTTTGGTTGTTTTTTTAACAGGTGTTGTTTCTAATACTTGTTTTTCTTCAACAATAGGAATTTGTTCAATAATTTGTTTTTCTTCAACAATAGGAACATTTTCAATAAAATTTTGGTTATTCACTAGTTCTTCTTTAATTATTACTTTAGGTGTTTCAACAATATTTTCAATAGCATTTGTGGATTTTGATTTATTAGTGTAAAATGCTAATCTTTTTTCTAGAATTTGAATAGTATTTTTTTTTTCTTCTAATTGTTTTTCAATATTGGATATAAAAGATATTTTGGAATAACTTTTTTTATCAACTTTCGCATTTTCTTCTAATTCTTTAATTTTTATTAGATATTCAGTTTCTTTATTCGAATAATTAATTAATTCATTTTGTTGAATTTTTACTTTTTCAATTAATTCATTATTATTTTTCTTTAATTCATTAATTAAAGAATTATTTTCTTCAATTGTTTTTAAATATTGAATTTTAAAAGATTGGAAAGTATTTTCAAACTGGTTTATATCCATATTTTATTTGTAATTAAATTATTTTTTTATTTTAAATTTAAGAATTATTCAATTTAATTCGTAATTATTTGTTAAAAAATCTACAAAAAAAGAATTTACGCTTATGGCGTTAATTCTTTTTTTATTATATAATATATATATTATAATAAATGGCATATATGGAATGTTATAATCCTTATAATTTAAGTATTAAATTAACAATACAAGTAATAGATTATTATCCTGAAAGAACAAATTTTATAAATAGCATTCCAAATGTAATAGGACAAACATTTGTTGGTGCAATCAATTATGACACAGATTGTCGTATAAAAAATGGTAATAATCCTAATTTTGTAGGATTATTAACAAGTTTTGGAAATGTTGATAATGAGATAACAGTTCCAGCATTTTTAAATTATACACCACCAAATTCGACAGATACAGAGATGTATTTTCAAACAATAGAAACAAATGCTTTTGCTGAAGTTATATTAAGAGTATATTTTTGTAAATTTTATTATTATGTTTCAGGTTCAAATTTAACTTTATTAAATATTTATATTAAAAGATATTTATTTGTAATAAAACCAAATCAAGAATGTTTATATCAAAAAAATAGTATTCCTGTTTGTTTAAATCAAGCAAATATAACACAAGCATTATTTATTACATATCCTGATACATTATTGCCATTTAGTATTAAAATATATAATTTTGAATATGGATTAAATCAAATTGTATTAGATGGATTAACAGGTATACCAGTTAATGATAATATTATTGTTAATAATTATGTAATGAGTTTTGTTAATTCTCTAAATTAAATATAAAAATTATCTAAATGTTAATTAATAGTCGTTATAAAAAATAAAAAAAAATAATATATATATATATAGTGAAAAATGGGTAAAAAAAAATGTGTGCCTTGTGCGCCAATTAATTGTAATCCACAATCTTATTATTGCACTTATCCAAATAATACTTTATGTACTAATATTACAAGTAATATTTATATAACAATAACAGATTTCTCAACTGAGATTAATGGTAATCATTTTATAATTGATAGTCAGAAAAATATTTTACCAACTGGATTACCACCAGGAACTACTGCAAATTATAATATATACACATCTAGTGTAGGAATTTATGTGAATGGTTGTCCTGGTTCTACATTAGATAGTTTTTTTATTAATTATAATAACTATACAAGTGATCTATTTACTATGGCTACAATACCATATGGAAATCCTAATAACTTTTTAGGAAATTCATTGCCATATTATTCTTTTGGAGGAACAGGATTAACAAATTCAGGTGGTATTATTGTTAGGTCAAATAGTCCATATCAATTAAATAATACATTTAGAGTAATAATAAATACTGTTAATACAACAACAAATGTTGCTATTAATAGTGGTGATACTGTTTTAACAGAAAATTATAAAGACACAATAGTTAGAACTTATTATGCTGATTTTTATTGTAATGAATTACAAAATGGTTATCATTCAAGTATTGGAATTATATCAACATTAATATTAAGATTAAGTAATTTAAATCCTGCCCCTTCTACACCATATATATATAAAACAGCAATTCTAAAAAATTCATTTTATAGTTTTGGAACTAATCAATCTAATGTGCCAACAGGAAGTGAAACTTCTCAACAATATTTAACTAAATTAATTAATAAAGATAATGATCTAAATTTACAAATTGCTTTAGACGCTATTAAATGGTAATTATTTATTCTAATAAAATACTTTGAAATTGTTTAGAACTATCGACACATTGTTTTGGTGTATCTTGAATAAATTCACTTGAATAAAAAGGAACAGGTTTTATTTGATTAGGACTAATTGGAACATCGCCACGAATATCGTAACTCATTATTTTAGAAGGATTACAATAACGAGTTGGTATATAAAAATACATATGTTCTTTAATATCATTATTTCTTATAAATAAAGTAATTATTAAGATAGCGATTAAAATAAATATAAAAAATTTCATTATATATTATTATTATTATTTAAAAATTAAAAAATAATAATGAATTAACTTATTAAATAAAAATGGAAAATATAAATTTTAATGATACTTGGGTGCTTTGGTCACACGAAATAACAGAAAATGATTATTCATTACAAAGTTATACAAAACATTTTGAAACAAATAATTACAAGGATTTTATAAATAAAATGAATTTAATTTGTAATGACAAAGATAATATAGAATTAAATAGTGTATGGATAAAAAAAATATGGTTTTTTATGAGAAAAGATATAACACCAAGATATGAAGATGAAAAAAACATAAATGGTTCATATTGGAGTTATCGTGTTAATAAAAATTATAGTTACACAACATTGTTTAGTTTATGTATCCAATTAATGGGAGAATGTTTATTTCAAGAAATAGGAATAATGCAGAATGTAAATGGAGTATCAATTAGTCCTAAAAATAATACAACAACAGTTAAAATATGGTTTAGTGAGTATTATGAACCAAGTAATAGTATAAGATTACAATATGTAATACCAAATATAGATCCAAATAAACATAAAGTGGGTATTAATAAATGATTTTTTAATTTTGACTTCCAATTATATTACAATTTTTAATTACACTTTGGAAAATGTTTTGAGAACCTTGAATGATCATACCATCAGAACAACTAGCGAGATTGTAAGTATCAGGAGTAGTATATACATAATCTAATTCAGGTAAAGGTGTAGTTACTAAGAAACTTTTTCTTGAAAAATTAATTGGATCAGGCACAACTTTAATTTGGATATGGTAATTATCAGACATTGAATTAGGATTTAGATTATAATTACTACATCTATTAAAACATTTATCATTACATTTTTTTTCACTATCTAATTTTAGATAATACCATTTATTATCTGAAGTGTGTAATACTCTAGGACCAACTAAAGGAGAACATAATAACTCTTCACATACTGTGTCTTGATCATTATTATCAAAATGAGTAGCAAAAATATATATATTACTACTTCTTTGAGATTTAAGTGCTCTATATGATTTTGGAATTGTATCTGAACCAACAATACAATCACAATTATACTCTGAATGTGAACATACATTATTATTTAGTTCATCATATACATTACAAAATTTGCGAATTATATAAAAATTATATACTTCACCGATAGCAGTGTTTTTTAATATTGGTAACCTAATAAAAATATCATTTGCTGGAACATATCCATTTATTCCATCTATTTGATTAATTCCTTGAATTAATGGTTCTGGAATATTAAAATTGGCAACTTTTCTTTCGAATGGGTTTATATATATTGAATCATATTTATTATCAATACTTGACATATCAAAATTCCATTTAAATATACCAAGTGTATTTATACATTCAAATCGAATTCTTGCGTGATCATATAAAAACACTTTTAATCTATCAATTACACCTTGATATTCTGGATCAGTTAATGGACTAAATGTTTTTTCTCTAAATGAACCAGCATTATTATTATATAATACAAATAAAGCATAATTTTTAGCAGTTACTAAATTTCCATTTACTAGAATTGAATCTTTTCCTCTAATAGTTACAATTGCTGTATCTTTAGAACCCAATTTAACATCCAAATCTCTTATTATATCAGTGTCAATCGTTTGAATATTTGTTCCTTGGGTATATTGTAATGACGATGTAGTTGCGATATTAAAATTTACATTAGGAATTCCAGTAGGTCCTGGTGGTCCAGGAGGTCCTTGAACAGTAATAACTCTTGTTCTTCCATTTCCATTGCTCATTTTATATTATATTATATATTATATAATATAAAAAGAAAAATGTTTTTATTTAAATTTAATTTACTATTAAACGCAAGTATTAATTTTATGATTAAATAACTTGGTGTAATTATTTTGTATCTTTGTCTCTATATTATTTAATGTATTTCCATTATTTATATTTTTATTATACAATATTGTATTTTCCAATATTTTATAATGAATTGTATTGTAATAATTATATTTTCTCAATTCTAATGACAAATTACTATTAATATCATTTTTATATATATATTTATTATATAAATTATCTAATACATTCTCATTTAATTCTTCATTCTTTATCTGAAAATACATCAATGATTGATTTAAATATGGATATATTTCTTTATTCATTATATATATTTATACATTTTTTATTAATTAAACAAAAATTAAATCATTAAAATCGCATTCAGCGATTTTAATGATTTAATTTAATCTACCTCCAGTGTGTGTATTTAATTTATATATTATTCCTATATTTTCTTTATTTATTAATATATTACTATAAAAATCATTATATATATGTTTTATTAATTCTCTTTGTAAAAATCTTTGTTTATCAAATAACATAAAATTTTCCTTTATCATATCATTTTCATTTATAACATTATTTACACACACTAAATTTTTATTTTCTATCATACAATTAACTTTATTAATTAATTGACAATATTCATTATTATTTTCAATATCTTTATCATTATAATAAAATAATGATATATAATTATTATTACAATTTTGTAATCCAATTTGTTTTTGTAATAAACTATCCATTTTATTTGTTATAATAATTTTATAATTTATTTTAATAATAGTCAAATTCACTTGTTCAAAATATTCAACTATTTCTTGTTTATTTTTTAATTGATTAATATCACATATAATTATCCATTCTAATTTTAATATATTATAATTCTCATATATCTTATTAAATTTTTCTAATAATAATTTTATTCTTTTTTGATAATTAGAAATATCTAATTTTATTAATGTTAATATACTAACTAATATATCTTCTGTAAATCTTATTTCATTTTTACATATATAATATTTTTCACTTTTTTTTATATAATTATTTTCTATTAATTTATTTTTACCACAGGTATTAACTAGTTCCTGTGGTAAATTTATTTTACAAACTTTCTCACTTGTAATTCTTTTATACATTAAATCATAATAATCTTTATCAATCATTTCATTCGATTGTATATAACTAATTGGATCATTTTTAAAATTCTCAAAGTATTTTCTACATTTTCGTATGATTATATCTATATTATTATTTAATACAAAATCTACATTCTCAAATTTTTTAATATCATTAATGTCTCGAATTTGTGACGATATTATATAACTATTTTTTCTTTTATTAATAAACAACATTAATTTGTATATATCTAAATATTTTTCAATATTATCTGTATTCATTAATAATAATATTTTACTTTGACTTAATATATTTTCTAATTCAATATCATTATCTATTTCAATATCATTATTCTCATCTAAAAATACTATATGTTTATCTTCAAAATTATTAATAAATAATTGTTTTATACTAATTATATATTCATTTATTTTACCATAATATAATATATCAATTGGTTTTACAATATTTTCATTATTATTTTTATTAGATAAACTATATTGAATATCTAAATGTAGTATATTTGATAAATTAAAATTAAATATTTCATACAATTTATTATTTTCTTTATAAAAATCTATTACTTTATAACTCTTTTTTAATATATTAATGTAATTAATACTAAATTCTTTATTAATATAATATTCTAATTGAATGATAATTAAATGTTTAGGATAAATTATTTTATTAACATCTTGATACCAATGATTTAATCCAAAACATATATAAATATCACTTTCTCTTGTATATTCAGTTAAACAAAGTAAATTACTTATAATTATTACATTTTTATTTATTTTCACAATTTTATTATAAAATTCATTTACAATAATATTATATTTTCTATCATCATAACATATAAAAATCATTTTATTAATTTAATTAACATTTATATTTACAAATTGTTTTATTAATTCTATATCATAATTCATATCTTTTAAAATTTCATCATTCATATTATCTTTACTCTCATTATTCATATCATAATTTATATCTTCAATATCTTCTTCCATTTCTTTATCTTCAATTTCTTCTATGTCTTCTATATCTTCTATATCTTCATCTATATTTTCTTTATTTAATTCATATCTTTGTTCTGATATTTCTTCGATAAAATTTAAAAAATTATATGAATAAAGTATTGATTTATGATTCTGTTTATATTTCATAAAATATTTATGTAATTCAATTGGATTTGGATTAAATACAAATTTTAATTCTTGTAATATATCAACACCTGTTTTTACTCGTTCATTATCCCATACAAATTCTTGATTTTCAATTAACCAATTCATAAATAATGTTAAATGTTCTTCATTTAATACACAAATACTTTGACAATCTTCTTGATTATCAATATTCCAAATAACCATTATCCATTGATTTGTTTTATTTTTATCACACAATTCATTTAAAAAATTAATAAATTTAATAAATTGTTCAATATGTTCAAAATTAAAATTGCTAAAAATATTTTCAGATGACATTTTACTATTATTTATAATAATAACAATTATTCAATTTATTTTAATAAAAATAAATAAAAAAGTTTTTTTATTTTTTATTCATCTAAAATCAACAATTACGCCGTAGGCGTAATTGTTGATTTTTTGTAAATTTTACGATTAAAAATATATTTAATATCTAATCAGCGATTAAATTGTTTAATTAAAATTATTAATATATTAATATCTAAAATGGAATCTAATAAAAATAATTTACAATTCATTATTGATAATAATGAAAAAAGAAAAATACAAGAAATTATTTATAGATGTTCTCAAAGTGAATTGAAAAAAATAGTTGAATGTATTTTATTTAATAATATACAATCAAATCAAAACGAAATAAAATATACAAAAAATGCTAGAGGATATTTTTTTAATATAAATACTATACCGAATGAATGTTTAATCGAAATTAAAAATATGCTAGAGAATTTTGAATTACAAAAAATTAATTGACAACAGGATTTGTAATTTTCATTCCACAATATTCTTGTGGTTTTTTTCTAAAATCAATATATTGCCAAACATTTATTGCCATTGCCTCTCTTAATAAAAATTCAAAGTTTTTCCAAAATTGTGGGTCATCGTGACCGATACTTTCTGTGATTATATGTGCCATCTCGTGAATTGCCACAAATATTAATAAATTCTTTGAATGAACTTTATTGTCCTTATTGTCTTTTGTTCTTAAACAAAAAACAATTTTTTCACCTTTATTTTGTGTATAAGATGTAAATTTACTTTCTAAATCATTTTCAATAATTATATTGGAATCTTCTCCATCAAATCTTTCTTGTAATTTTATTATTCGTGGATCATTTGGATATTTCTTAATTAAATGATTTTTTAATCTTAATAAATCCAATCTAATTTGTGATAACATATTTGCTGCATTTTGTGCGTCATCTGAGTTTTGAACCAAATATGATTTACCATCAATTTCACTTTTTACTTCTATTAAATTCGCATTTTCACTAAATGTCTCTATTTTATTCCATAATACTAGTATAATATAAATTAAAATAAATATTATTAATATTTCCATTATATATATAAAAAAAGGAAGAATAAAATTACTAATTAAAATTTTAAATTATATAACTAACTAATAAATCGTTTAACATTCTAATTATCAAATTATAATTAATGAAAAAAGAATTTTTTATTAATTATATAAAAATTATGTATAAATGGTTAAAACATATTCATTTATGGTATCATACTGATATTCGTGATATGGATATTTTTGTTAATTCTATATTAACATTTATTAATGATATATCAGAATATATTATATTAGAACAAGAACATTTTATTATTACTTTGATTTATTTTAAAAGATTTTTATTAATTCAAAGTGATAAAAATCCTTTTATTGTTTTTATATTAAGTTTTATTTTTTGTCTTAAATATTGGGAAGAAAATGATTATATTACTCATTTTGTATATCTTGTTCTTGATAAAATGAAACACGAATTATTTAAATACGAATTTGAATTACTATTATTTAATATACCACTTAATGTTGATAATGATACATATATTTTCTATCAAAAATTAATTAATTACGAGGATACATAGTAACATTATAATTTTTATTAAAAACTGGCACTCTTATAATATCTTTATCATATATTTCATTACAACCATTATCTTCCATACAATTTCTTTGTTTAAATTCTACTGGAACTTGTAAATTTAAATTTTGATTACCATTATTTACTGTGTAGTAATTATAATTATTTCGATTATATTTACTCGGTTTCGCATATAATGGTAATATCTCTGTATTATGTTCTTTACAATCTTCATATCCACAATATTGACAATTTGGTGTAATTACTCCTACTTGTTTAAACTCACAATTATCATATTGACTTGGATAATTAATTCTATTTGGCAATCTTGGTCCATCTCTACGATACCAATTAATATCATATGTTGTATTACTATCTATATATGGATTTTTCATATAAACCCAAGGATTATCTTCATATATTGAATATAAATTATCAGGACAACATCTTGTTAATTGAGGTATCATATTACATTTTGTTGTATTATTATTTTCATTTTGTTTTTCCTTTATTTTTTGTAATTCTTGTTTTAAAATTTGTATTTCCTCATTTTTATTAAAATTTTCATTTATTTTATAATATTTTTTGTATATAAAATATAAAATCATTATCAATATAATAATTATAAAACTTATTGTATATTTATTAAATAGCATTATATATATTGTTTGATAAAATTTAACAAAACAATCAACAATTATGCCGTAGGCGTTTTTGAAAAAAAATTTTATTCAAATTGATTTTATATATTATTATTAATAAATTGTTTTGTTGTTTAGAATTTGCCATTTACATCACAATCGTCACAAACTTAATAACAAAAAACCGCTAACAACTAATCAAAATCCTGTTTTTATCGCCATTTTAAAAAATGGAACGTTCACAATACTCATTAGACAAAACTGAAGTAGTTAAACCTTTTGATATGTTCAAGTATCAAAAAACAAATCCTGAATATAATATTCCATTTAATGAATGTGTTTTTGATGATGAAACTTCAGACAATGATGAAGATAGTGATTTGGAAGACGATATGTTTTGGGATAGAGAAGCATATCGTATGAAAAGATTTATCACATTTCAGCAATCAGAAAAATACAGACCTCGCACTCAAGAAGAAACTTACTATGGCAAAATTCAATATTTTATGGATAGAACATTCAATTCTATTTATAGTAGTTTTCTTCATCAGATTTTTCCTGAAAATGCGGTTCATTTTATTTCAAGACAACAAAGGTCACAAACTCGTAGTTTAGAACATACAATATTAATTAAAGATATAATTCGTGACCTAATTGATGAAAATATTGACTTTCAAACATTTTCATTAAAATTGAGTGATATTTTAAAGTCAAAAATCTTTAATACTTTTCCAAACCTAACACATACTAAATATGAAACGGATGAGCTTACTGGAACTATTGTTGATAGCAAAGTTGTAGTTTGTCAAATAACAACTGATATCATCACTCAAATAGACATTTTAATCAATGTCTACCTATTGTCAAACCCCATCCCTACATTGTAAATAATTTCTTACTTTTTATTGTAAATAGTAAATTATTTTTTTGTAAATAGTCAATTTAAAATTACTTTGTTTATTTAATTTAATTAAAAATGAATTTTAAAATTAAATTATTATCACATCACGCAACAGTTCCAACAAAACATACTTCACAAAGTGCAGGTTATGATTTATATTCTGCAAAAGAATACTTTGTTCATCCACAAGATAAAGTATTAATCGATACAGATATTGCAATTTCATTACCAATTGGAACATATGGAAGAATAGCACCAAGGTCAAGTGTAGCAAGTAAATATTTTACTGATATTGGTGCTGGTGTAATTGATAGTGATTATCGCGGACCAATTAAAATTCTTTTATTTAATCATTCAAAGGAACAATTACATATTAAATTAGGTGATAAAATCGCACAATTGATTATTGAGAAATGTTATCATCTTGATTATGAACTAGTAGATGATTTAGAAAGTTCAGAAAGAAATGAAAATGGATTTGGATCAAGTGGGAGTTAATTTTAAACTATCATTTAATTTAAATTCTTTTTTAACAATATTTTTCATAAAAATTTGTTTCCCATCTTCTAACAATTGTATAAACTCATTTGTATTATATTGATTTTTATCAATATAATTCTTAAAATTATTCCAATTACATAATAAATAATTAACACCAAAATAATAACTTAATACAGATGTTTCTTCTTTATAGTAACCAATTTTATTATGATAATTAATAATTTTACAACAAATTGGCATTAAATGATTTTTAAAATCTTCTATATCAAATTTATTACCATAGGTAATACACATTAAATAAATTGTATATGATTGTGTGTATATTTCAAAAAAATAAGGATATAATGTGATATTATCTAATTTTATTTTAAAAATATTATCAATAAATAATTTTTCAAATGTTTCATTTACATTTATATTAAAAATACCACCAAAAATACTTTTTCCAAAATTCATATATTCATTATCTATATTAAATGCGTGTATTAATTCGTGAATCAATAATCTCTCAAATTCTTCTTTACGATAAATATATACTTCTATTTTATTTTTACTAAAATATTTATAAGTTACTCCACCATTTACTTGTTCTTTTGGAATATAATTTTTCTCTAATATATCTTTTGTAAATAATCGTTTATTATTAAATAAACCAATATATATTGTTAATTTATTATTTAATGAATATTTCTGATAAAAATATTTTAACCATTTTATAATTATATCTTTATATATTGTATTGTCTAAAAATGTATCACTATATAAATTTAATTTAAATTTACCATCAATAAATATTTGATATTTATATTTTATATGTAATACTCTCGCAAATTCTGATATAAAATTATCAAATTTTTTTATTTTATTAAATGTGGTATTCATAATATTAATAGGAATTAAATTACTAATATATTAGGTTAGTAATTTAATAATTAATAAAAAAATTTTATTCACCAAAATTATCATTGGCATTCATATTGTTTTGAACCATATCTTCATCTTCAACAGCGTCATCTTCTACATCTTCAAAGGAGTTGTATGTTCCAGGTAATACTCTACCTTCACCACCTAATACTGGAAGTTGAGGGAAACCTGGTGTTAAACCATTAGCACCAGCAAAACCAACAACATTGGCACCAATACCGAAACCTGAACCTAAACGAGCAGAACTACCAATACTTGGTGAGAAATAATCTAAAACTGCAAATGTAAGTGCAGCAACAACACCAATTGAAGCAATTTCACTTACTTTGTATGTCTTTTTAGTTAAATAATAGGCAACAACTGCGACAACAATACCTTCTATTAAATATTTAATAATATTAGCAACCCAATTATTCATTTTATACAATAAACATAGAAAATAATTTTTATAAAAATATAAATTAAAATAAATTAGAAATCCTTAGGATTTTTAATTTATTTTTACTCAAAGAAAGCACAATAACAAAAAACAAAGTTTTTTGTTATTGTGGGTTTATTTAAATTAAAATAAATAACAAAAAAAAACTTTGTTTTTTTGTTATTTATTTATTTCAACGAAAATCAAGAATTACGCCAAAGGCGTAATTCTTGATGTTTTGTTAAATTAATTGTATTATTTGTTTTTAAATTAAATTAATTAATAATATGTATTTTTATTTTCTTTATTGAATAGATATTAAAGATTGTTTTGAACCATACATATTAAATCTTTGATACATTAAACCATCTGCTGAATTTATATATAATTTTTCATTATATATATCTGTTGTATAAACTTTTCCAAATTCATATTTAGAATGACATTGAGAAAATTCTTTTAATCCATATTCATTTTT
>Ga0172366_10002388_pt1 | contig 14691 bp, 14 predicted proteins | sample LakKivSesite69cm_FD_114533 | JGI IMG/M metagenome (GOLD analysis project Ga0172366, IMG submission 114533) | Sediment microbial communities from Lake Kivu, Rwanda - Sediment site 69cm | ecosystem: Environmental > Aquatic > Freshwater > Lake > Sediment | place: Rwanda: Western Province, Lake... | reverse complement strand
GTTGAAGTCCCAGCGGTACTGCAGCGCGTCCCCGTCCGGGTCGTATGAGCCAGCTGCACTGAAGCATATGGGCGTCCCCTCGTTAGCCTGATAGGGTCCGTTGGCCTCTACCACCGGAACCATAAGAATCCTGACGAAACGGGTAACGCTGCCTACTGGTCCACTGACCCAAACCCAGCCATCAGGCGCCCTATTCATGTAAGTGACAGACATCCCAATGTTGACCGTTTCGAGAACGGTATCCGAGGCTATGTTGTAGCATAATAGCTCTGAACTCGATTTTACCATCCAAATGTTTTGTTTTTTGTCAACATTCAAGAATCTTGGTCCAGATGTCATACCCGTTTCTTTATTCATCGTGATTCCTGTGCTTGGATTATATTTTACCAAAGCTTTAAGGGTTGGCGGAGTACTGCCAGTGTTGCAGATGCTTATCCAAATGTTTCTGTTTAAGTCGAAATCGTAATCGTACGCCCAGTGGTTATAGTTTGACGAATATGTGTAAGTTTGCATTGTCTTTGTACTAGGGTCAAATTTAAAAAGAGACCCCCGATTTGTTCTCATCCAAATGTTACCTTGGGCGTCAATGTTTAAATTTTCAATATTCGTGACAAAGGGAGTAAGGTAATAACTAAAGCTTTGTGTGCCGGGGTCAAATTCTATGAGACACCTGAGATCGGTTCCACCTGGCGCAGGATTATTCTGCAGAATCCATACATGTCCCGTCGAATTCACAATAAGGTCTACGAGCCAAGCGCCATAATTAACGCCACTTGGGTTCCATCTAAAAACCTGATATGCACCCGTAACCGGGTTCCACTTGACTAGAGTAAGCCAAGCTTCCGGCGATGCCAAGAACCCGGTGACAAACCATATGTTCCCTTGAGAGTCAAGCGCCCAGCCGCCACTTTCCCGAGGGTAGTAGGTTGTCGGGTTCGTGTATGGCGTGAAGACCCCAGTGCTTGGGTCAAGCTTAATGAACTTGTTACCAGAATAAACAAAATACCAGAGGTTACCTGAACTATCGAACTTAAAGGGATAGGCACTCCCGTACGTGGAGTCAAACGTTTGGGTAGTGTAGCCCGTGGGGAGCGCGCTGACGTTCATTATCACGCAGCTGGATAAGGATAAGAGTGCCAGAACAAGCACAAGGCTCCATTTTGCCGTGTTAACATGAGAATGTAATTTCAACTCAGCATCACTGAATAGCGAAAAACGCCATTTTTGTATTTAAGATTAAGCGTTTCTATTTTCGTATTCATCGTAATAAATTAATATAAGTAAAGTAGATAAGAAAACGAAATCAGTTTTTTTTAAAAAAAGCTTCTAGATTATTCTTTAGTGAAATTCCCAGAGATGTCGTGCGCCAGAAGGCTGAGTCTCAATGCTTCTGCCCCGCTGTCACTTAAAACGTACTGGTAAAGAGGTTGAAGGAACGCTTCGTCCAGAGAGAATTCTCTCCCGCACGCACTGCATGTGAAGACTGTTTTTGGCGCGTTGAAGAGGTGGTTGCGGGAGCACCTGTACCAGATTTCGACCTTTTTGTAGTCGACGCCGATTATTTTCAGCGGTTTCCTGCACTTCGGGCACACGAGCTCCTTGTTCGCCTGCTCGAACTCGGACCGAAAGCCGACGTGACCGCACGTCATGTGCTCAAGCGCCTCGCCCTTCGTCATCGAGCCAACCCCGCAGTCGGGACACTTCAGACTCAGCGAGTAGGAGAGGGAACTGCATTGCGGGCACGAAATTACTGTCCCCGTTTCCTCCGCGATAAGCAGCGACTTTTCGGTCATCATGCTTAGCGCCTTCAGCAGCTCATCCGTTGGGACAGCGCACTTCGGTTCCGAGGTTGGTTCGCTGTTTATGTCTATTCGGATTTTCTTGTTTTCGGAGAGAATCTGGTAAATCTGCTTGGCTGCCTCTATGTCGATGTTTTTCGGCAGCGAAGCCTCCATCAGTATCTCGCTTATGCTTTGTACTAGTTCCCCCGATGCGATGTCGTCTTTCACCAAGTAGTCTTTGGCTCCGAACTTCATCGCCTCAACCGCGATTTTTTCGCTCCCCCTACTCGTCACAAAAATAATGGGCTTACTGAACTTCGTTTTACGTAGCTCTTTGAGGTAGTCTAGCCCCGTCATGTCGGGCAATCTGTAATCGAGGATGACGACGTCGAAATCGGTTTTTTCTATTTCCTCAAAACCCTTCGCGCAGGTCTCTGCAACCGTCAAAACGTATTCGATTGGCATGTACTTCGCTAAGGTTCTCTTCACGATTACCTGATCGTCGGGGTTGTCCTCAACGTAGAGTATTCGGAGCTGCAATTTTCCCTCACTTTCTATAGTAGAATGCGCTTTATTTCACGGGAACTCTTGAAATGCTCAGCCAGTATTCCTTGATTTCAACCACGGTTTTTATGAAATTCTCGAAGCTAACGGGTTTGACGATGTAGCTGTTGCAGCCTAGCTTGTAGGCTTTCTCTATGTCCTTGTCTCTCTCCGAAGACGTCAACACGACTATGGGTATGCTCTTCAGCTCCTTGTCGCCCTTGATCTGCTCCAAGACGTCGAAGCCGTTCATCTTCGGCATCTTCAAATCAAGCAGAACCAGCGTAGGGGTCGGCGCGTCCTTGTATTTCCCCCTTTTCCTGAGGAACTCTATGGCTTCCTCCCCGTTCTCCGCAACGAACAGTTTGTTCAGTATTCGGCCTTTGGCGAAGGCTCTTTTAGTTATCATTATATCGTCTGGATTGTCTTCAACAAGTAAAATTGGGAACTTCGGCAGTGCTTCTAATATAGACATGTTTCATAAATTTCCTTTCTGTAAATTTATGTTTTTAGGTATAGTAAACAAAAACGTGCTTCCTTTGCCCTCCTCACTTTCAACCCAAAATTTGCCCCCGAACTGTTGAACAATCTTCTTGCAGGTAGTTAAGCCGATGCCTGTTCCTTCGTATTCTTCTCTCGTGTGCAGCCTCTCAAAAATGCTAAAGATTCGATCATGGTATTTCTTGTCAATACCAATTCCGTTGTCCTTAACCTGAAACTGGTACATGCCATCATTCTCTTCGCACGTAATTTCGACCGCCGGGGTCTCCGACTTGTTGAACTTGAGCCCGTTGTCAATCAGGTTCATGAAGAGCTGTTTTAGCCAGACGTGCTGTATTCTGAGCTTGGGCAGGTTGGCGCAGACCACTTTTCCCTTGTGCTTGTTGATCGTAGGCTCGATGTCGGCGAGAATCTCGTTCACGAGTTGGTTGAGGTCCACCTCTTCGACTTCCATGAACTTCCGCCCAACCCTCGACAAGAGCAGCAGGTCCTCAATCATCTCGTCCATGTTGTTCACCGCGTTGACTATCCGCTGCAGGTACTCCTGAGCGTTCTCGTCGAGCTTGCCGCCGTAGTCTTCGACGAGGAAGGTGCTGAAGGCCTTAATCGCCCGAAGAGGAGCCTTCAAGTCGTGGGACACCACGTACGTGTAGTTTTCCAAGTCGCTGTTCGACTGCTGAAGCAGCTTGTTCGTCGCCTCGAGCTTCTCCTTCAGCTTCGCAAGCTCGTCCACGCGCTGCTCAATGGCCAAGTACACTTCTTTCAGGGCTTCCTCCGCAAGTTTCCTTTCGGTGACGTCTCTGGTTAATACTAGAAGGGCCATCTGGTTGCCGTGACGTCTTAGCGAGCTCACGTGCATCTCGAGCCAGATATTTGCTCCGTCCTTTCTCTTGCATAGCTGCTCGAACGACTTGAGAACGTTTCCCGTTATCGAAAATTCGATTTGGCTTAGATACTTGATTTCCTCTGAATCTGTCAGGAACGGTAATTTGACGAAGTCTACTCCGCACAGCTCGTTTTTTGCGTATCCCGTGATGTGCGTGAGTGCGGTGTTGCATGAGGCGATGGTGCCGTCTTTCTCGATCGTGAATATTCCGTCGGGCGCAAACTCCACTATTTGCTGGAGCTTTTCTTCCGATTCTATGAGTGCTTCTTGAACCGTTTTGAGTTCCGAGATGTCCCTTGAGATCCCTACGATTCCGACGACCTTCCCTCTCTCGTCGATGATGGGCTCCTTCGTGGCTGTCACCCAACGGTACTGGCCGTCAGCCCTTCGGATTTGCTCAACTTTGCTGACGAGCGGCTTTTTTGTCTTGATGATTCTTTGCTCATCCTCGTACGCCGCCTTGGCGTGCTCTGGCGTGAAGAAGTCGAAGTCCGTTTTGCCGTACGCTTCTTGCATGGTCTTCACCCCTAAGACGTCGCGTTGCGCTTTGTTAACGAACAAGAAGCGGGATTTCACGTCCTTAAAATAGATAGTGTCGGGAAAATTGTCCATCAAAATCTGAATCATGTCGGTACTAAGGATTGAGGCATCCTGCGAATCTTTCTGGTTCGCCAACTTATCGTAACCTCCCTTCTGCAATGCCTTTTATGCTTACCATTCCCAACAGGTTTCCCGCGTAATGCCGTTCTTGTATGTCACTGGGCATCGGGCATTGAATTAATCAGCGTAACGTATTTGAGATGTAAAAGTACTGTCCATGACCTTTTACGGTAATATCTATGAACGAACCGCCAATAAAAGTATTTTGAACTGTACTTCTCGTAATTCATGAATTGGTTAACGATTACAGAAAAAAGAATAGTGGGAGATGCTGAAGAGGTGGTGCTTTACACTTCGCCCTTATAACCAAGGTAGCCGACGTTTGGCGGCTGGATGTCGTGTTGCCAGTAGATGCACAGGAGCTCTCCGCGGTGGTGGATTTCCTCCTCGACCACGTGGAGCAGGACGTCTTCGACCTTGTGCCTATGAGTCTTTTTGTCCCATCCCGTGAACTCGAGGACGCCCCTGAGCTTCGCGTCTGTTAAGCTTTTCAAGTACTCGTTCGTTTCAGACTCGACCTCGTCAGCGTATTCCTCCACGTCCTTGACGCTTGCAAATTTACTGAACGGAGTTTCCCAGATTCCCGCTGGGTTCTTCTTGCTCAACAACCTGACCCAAAACAGTTCAGCTTGGAGGCTGTGTACGAAGATGTTTCGGATGCAGTCGAAGCTTGCGCCAACGTTCTCGGTCACGGTCTCCCACGGCGTCTCAGCCATGCTCTTCAGGAACTTCCTGCGGCAATCCCAATTGTACGCGAACAAATCCTTGACGTTCATATACTTCACTGAAACAAATTGTCGAACAATCTCCCTAATAATAGTTAGTCGAATAACTGAAATAATCAACCCGAATTCGAAGTCGGTAAATTAGCTTCCTTGAAACCTAGAACGCAAAGCTACTCAAAGAGCTCTATCCAGATTCCATCAGGGTCCTCAATGTACGCCCATCGCCCGCCGTCTGCCTTCAACTCCAAGACGGTTGGGTGTCCTGCCGCTCGGGCTTCTTCCAAAGCTTTATCGAGGCTGCCGACTTTGAAGGCGAGGTGGTCAAGCCCCTCCCCAGCGGCATACTTCGTATTATATGGGCTGTCTTCCTCGTAGCAGTTCAGTTCCAGGACGAAGCCGTCCTTCTCGCTCTGCAGACCAACGGTTGCGCCTTTGGTTTCCTTGATTTTCCCCTGACCCGTAACGCTCATACCCAGTACTTTCGTGTAGAAGTCGATGGACCTTTGCAGGTTCGTCACCCGTATCCCGACGTACGTGAACTTGGACTTCACAACCATTCACTCCGAACTATGTTTCATCCTTTGTTGTACTTATCTTTTAATTCTTGATAGTATCTCTAGAACGGCTTTCGTAGCTAGGGAGGCTGTGACTTCGCACGCCTTTTCTGGAAGATACTGGACTTCCACCACGTCGAGACTCACGACCCTTCCCGAACAGACTTCGGTGACCAATTCTGCGAATTCCCGAAGGGACAGGCCATCGTGTTCAGGGTGCTCAACCGAAGGAGCTATAGAAGGGTCGAAAAAGTCCATGTCCAAGCTAACGTAAACTTTGGAGTCTTTGCAGAATATTGATAACTTTTCTTTCACGTCTGACACGTTTTCCCTTACGTCTTTGGGCGTGAATTGCAGGATTCCGTTCTCCCTCATGTAGCTGTAGTCGTCATCGTCGCACGACCTCAGCCCGACCAAGCAAACGTTCTTCTCGTTGCCTAGCTCGCAGAACCTCCTCAGCCAAGTCGCGCAGTTAAACCTCTCGGGCTCCTTCAGGCTCACGGGCTCAACCGAAAGGGCGACCCTCTCGTCCATGTAGTACTCTTTAATGTCTGCGTGGGCGTCGAAGCTGACGAGCTTCACGTTGCTGAAAGCCTTTAACGCGTACAGAGTCAGCAGGTGGGACTTCCCCAGAATCAGCGGAACCTTGTTTGTGCATGTAATCCTCTTAACCTGTTCCGTGATGTCGTCGAGGCTCGTTAATGGTATGTTGCCGACGTCGAAGATTTTTATGCCTTCAAGCAGATCTCTCCCGCTGTTCGGGTCGAAGCTCTCGAAGAACCAGCTCGTCTCCCTCAGGAAATCAGCCATTTTAACGGAATCCCTCCCTAGGGGTACGCCTAAAACCACAACATCAGCATCCTTCAAGGGGACGTAGCTGCCAGACCAGCTGAAGAATCTTCTCTTCTTCATAGTTAGAAGCTAACAAATTATGAATATATAGATATTTTCAACGCTCTGAGATTCGAATAAAATTCGTGTTCAGAGACGATTCTTGGACGACTATCTAAACCGTAGTTAGGATGGCTTGTATTTGACGTTGAGTTCTTTGGCTAGGACCTTCATGTCTTCGTCGCTTATCCACTCGGTTTGGAGGTAGTCGCAGATTTCTTCGTCGCTCATCCCCAGCCTCCGCGCCTCGTCGACGGCGTTGCGGTGAGCCTCGATTTCGGTGGGGTTGTCGACGTAGTTGAAGCGGCGGTCGAACAGGTCCTTCCCCTCCATGAACTGCTTGACGTGGGTCAGCTCGTGGATGACGTCGAGGTAAATGTCCACGAAGTTGCCTTTGTTCAGGTACTCCGCGCTAATCATCAGGTGCCCGTCCGTGTTGCTCACCCCCATGTAGCCGCGCCTCCCGCCGAATTCTATCCTGATGTTCCTTAGCACCTCTTCGGTCTTGTCGCCGAAGATGCGCCTGATGGCTTCCACCTTCTCGAACCCCTTGAAGTAGTCGGTGAAGGGAAACGTGGCAACCTTGGCACCGCGCAGAATCTTCACGCCCAGCTTCGGCTCCATAGTCGCTAACCTCCGCAGCCCATTTTTTCCATTCTGACGTGAATGCGGTACTTAAACTTTTTACTAAATCGTCCACAATTCAACCTTTATCAAAATGAAGATTTACGCTGAGCCATTGCCGATAGTAACACTAAGTTTATAAAATCATAAGCCATATCTATTGAAGCATGCCACCGGATTCTACCAAGAAAGATACAAAGAACGATCTTCTAAAAGAAGCAATCAGACCGTTCGACCTAGAGAAGATACACACTGTCTCGGAGTTGCTGGACGCGTTCAACTGGACTTCCTTCCAGTCCCGCACCTTGGCCGCGTGCGCGAACGTTTTTGTGGAGATGCTGGAGGACCCGAAGAGGCCGACGGTTTTCCTCAGCCTCGCGGGGGCGATGGTTCCGGCTGGCATGAAGGGCGTGGTGACGACGACAGTGAGGAGGAGAATGGTGGACGTCATCGTGAGCACGGGGGCGAACATGTACCACGACTTCGTGGAGGCGTTCGGGGAGCACCATTATGTTGGCTCGCCGGACGTTGACGACGTGCTGCTGCGGAAGGAGGGAATCGACAGAATTTACGACACGTTCGCGAACGAGGAGAAGTTCGGTAAGGTCGAGAACATGGTGACGTACTATGCGGACAAGCTCGCAGGCGAAAAGGTCGGCAGCGTTTCCTCAAGGCAATTCCTAAGCGGACTGGGGAAGCTAATCGACCAGAAATCCCCGGGCGAGCACAAAAAGGGCTCCGTAATCTGGAACTGCTGGAAGGAAAGCGTCCCCATCTTCGTGCCAGCATTGAACGACAGCTCGCTGGGGCTTGCTGTGACCGAACATTACATTCAATTCGTGAAGAAGGGGCAGAGCCCGCTTGTGATTGACCAGATAAAGGACAACGTCGAGATACTGGGCATCAAGAGGGCGGCGCCTAGGACGGGAGTCATCTACATCGGCGGCGGCGTGCCAAAGAACTACGTCCAGCAGACCGCCTTCCTCGAGAGGCACTTCGGAATCCCCGACGCGGAGCATGAGTACGGCATCCAGCTGACGACGGACAGCCCGCAGTGGGGCGGGTTGTCTGGGTGCACGTTCAGGGAGGGCATCAGCTGGGGGAAGGAGAAGCCGGGCGGAAAGTACGCGACTTGCTACTGCGACGCAACCATCGCCTTCCCGCTCATCGTCAAGGCGGCGCTCGAGAGGTGCAGGGACCTCGAAAAAAGGAAAAGGCTGAAGTTCGAGTTCTGAATGACATAGTACCCGATTTCGTTTCTACCTCATGACCTCTGCAAAGGCACGAGCAATGTTTCGCGTTGAAAGGATGTCGCCGGAAGACTACGAATTCGCAGCTTGCCTATCAAATACCATGAACTGGGACGCGTCCGAAGACGACTTCGAGTTCATGGCGAAACTGGAGCCCCAAGGAATCTTAACTTTATTTGCAGGTTCCGAAAAGGTGGGCATCGCCACGGCGGTGAGCTTCGGAAAGGTGGGCTGGCTCGGAAACGTCATCGTCGGCGAGGAGCACCGCGGAAGAGGCGGCGGGTCGCTTCTGGTCCGGAAAGCCGTCGAGTACCTGACAAGCAGAGGCGTCGAAACCGTCGGATTATACGGCTACACTGACCGAGTCCCCTTTTACGAGAGGCATGGCTTCCGGTTCGACTCAAGGTTCATCGTGATGAAGGGAAAAGGATTCTCCGAAACCGCAAAAATCAAGGTAAGAGCAGCAGTCACCGATGATAAGCGGTCGATAATTGACCTAGACAGTTCGTGTTTTGGCGGGTCTCGAAGTAAATTATTAGGACCTATTCTGCGCGACTCATCCAACCTGTGCTACGTGTCAATTGACGACGACCAGCCCATCGGGTTTGCTATTGCTAAAGTGTACGACGAAGCGTCCGAAATCGGACCGATGGTTTGTAAAAGAACAGGAAGCAATGTCGCCACGGACCTCATGAAAATGGTGCTTGGGAAATTGAAAGGCTGCGAGGTTTCCATGTGCGTTCCCGAAAAAGAGGCTGCGATTCTTGACCTTTTAAGGCAGCACGGGTTCAAGGAGCACCTTGTTTTGGCGAGGATGTTCCGGGGGGCTCCAATAATCAACGACTACGTTTACGTTGCAGAATCATTGGAGAGAGGGTGAAACCACAATGGCGAACCTCGGCAGGACTGTCCTTGAGGACTTTCTCGAAAATTCCAGACCGTCCATCCAAGCCATAATCGACGAGCTGCACGGTTTCACATCGTACAAAAAGGGAAAAGTACGTCTGCTGGAAGTCAGCAACAACCAAGCAATTGAGGTCGCAGTTGACGGGAACCTTTTCTTTCTGAGGACATCCGTCGAGTACTCGAGTCCCCAGCTGACCCTCGAGGAACTCCAGGGCATAGTCGCCGCAAGGCTACTGGAGGTCTGCGGGAACTACTTTTCACTTCATAATTTCCAAAAACCAAGTAAGGAAGACGTGGACGAACTCCTCGGAATGCTGGAAGAACCTCCAAGTGGAAGGGTTGTCCCCTTCTTGCTGAACACGGACGACGTGGAGCCCGACAGGTACTCGGCGAACCCCCTGAGGGCATCGATAGTGGAAAGTGGTCAAAGCGCCTTCCCATCAACGTCCGTCAAGACGGAAGGTCTGAAACTGGACGAGGGGTTCATGAAGAAGTACGAGGGGACTCTCATCACGAAGCCCGAGGGGGAAACGATTGAACACTACTTGGCAGATAACAGCGGTAGCTACATGAATTTGGTGGATACAGTCAAACAGGAGTACTTGAAGTCGCTTTCGGAGCTGTTCGGGATTGACCTCTGCCTTCCCGTCATGCGGATGCCCCTGACTGTCCTAAAAGGAGAAGGCACCGATGGCTTGTTACACCACGTAATAGGGGAGTCGCACAGGGACTACGATACAATAGAGCGCGTGTACGGGTGCATGGGGAGGAGCATGAAGAACCGGACGACGCTTTTGACGGTCCCGCATTCCGGGAAGGGGTTCGGCTCGAAGAGGGCGGCGAGGGGCAAAATCTACTTCGACGGGACGAGGCTCAAGAGCATCCACGTGACCTACCAGACGACGCCGCTGTACCCCAACGACATCGACTCAAAAGACATCAGCATAGCCGTGGCAGAGGACGACTTCGAAGTTGAGGCAGATAAGCTGATAAACTATAATTATAAAGAAACGCCGTCGTCGCCGCAGTTCATCCTCTATTCGCTGGCGTCACCAGAGGACGCGGCTATTTGGCACGGAATCGGCGAGTCGGGGGCTTCGCAGCTCGTGAAGAGCTACACGTCAACCCACGTCGCGTGCAAAAAAGACGGCATCATCAAGGGACTGAAGGAATTCGGCGTCTCGCGAAGGGTTCCTACCCAGTTCAACCTCATCCCCGAGAAGATGTGGGTCCACCCGGTGCACGGTACCATAGACACAAGCATAGGCTCAGTCGAAAAATTGGAGGACTTAGCAAGATGGGGTATGAGGATTGAAGCTTTATCAACGCATGAGTATGCAAGGTAAGCTGAGGAGTTGGTTCTGGGTTGTTCTTTAGGCAAATCAAGCACGTCGGCGACAACTTCTCCTACGTCATCGCGGACGAGGAAGGAGGGGAGTCTGCTATCGTTGACCCGAGCTTCAACGGCGACTTCATCGTCCAGCTGGCGAAGAAAAACGGGTTCCGCGTGAAGTACGTCATCGACACCCACCACCACGGCGACCACGTCACGGACAACTCGAAGGTCAAATCAGCCTTCGGCTCAAAAATAGTCGCCCACAAATTCTCAAAAGTCAATAAAGACGTCGGAGTGTCCGATGGAGACGTCCTGACCGTTGGCAAAGTGAAGATGAAAGTAATCTATACGCCCGGACACACGCCGGACGGCATCTGCCTGCTGGTAGACGGGAAGCTCTTAACGGGCGACACGCTGTTCGTTGGGGAGTGCGGCAGGACGGACTTGCCCGGAAGCAGCTCCGAGGACATGTACGATAGCCTCTTTAACAAGCTGATGAAACTTGACGACAACATTGAGGTTTATCCCGGCCACGACTATGGACCGAAGCCCCACTCGACGATAGGCGAAGAAAGGAAGACGAACTACGTTCTGGAGAGGCGCTCACTCGAAGAATTCGTCGAGTTCATGAGGGAACCCTGAGAAAAGAAAAAATCACATGATGAAAACTGCCACGGCGACCACCGTCGTCCACAACCCGTCCTTGTCTCCCACGGCAGACTGGCATATTGTCGACTCGGTAATCTTCTTTTTTACTGCCTCCAAGTCTGGTTCTGCGCCAAGCGTCATAGACAACATCGTCGAAGCCAACTCCTCAGCGTGTCCTCCCGCCTTGGCGGCTTCTTCAGACGAGGTGTACTCCGCGAGGTAGCCGTGGACACCGCCCTCTTTGGGCACAGACAGCCCTATCGCTGCGGTGATGCGGCGGTTCGGCTCGTTGGTTTCGTTCCTCGCCATGACGACGAATGTGACTTGGCCGGGCTTCAGGAGGCTCGTGCCCGCTTCCCGCGGAATCATCTTACAGCCGGGCGGAAATATGCTTGACACTGGGACGAGGTTGCATTTCTCGATTCCTGCCGCCCTCAGCGCGAGCTCGAAGGAAGCCAGCTTGTACTTGTGAACCCCTACGCCCTTTGTGAAGAACATCTTCGCGGGAATCATAACTCTACCACATACACGCTCGTTTTTTAAAAGTATTTCTACTCCAGACTGTCTTTTACGACGCGAATTGTTCTGATATCATTCAAAATGTTGCACTCAGCATGTAATTACGCATCTTATGTGCTTTTCATTCGAATTTGTAAAGTCGGTACGAGTTGGGGAACACGAGCGTCGGGAACACCGTCTTGTCTCCTCTCGCCATAGCGGGAGGTGGTCCGCCGAAGAAGAATTCCCCGCTGGACAGCAAGTCGTGCAGCTTGGCGTCCTTCTTGTCTACGACGATGTTTGCTCTCGCCATGTACGGGAGGAACGACTCGACGATGAAGGTGCCGTTGTCGTACATGAACAGGCAAACTTTGCTCGGGCCCTCCAGTTGAACCTTGAAGTCCTTCGTGAAGACGTTTCTGATCTGATTCAGAGCCTCCTGTGGCAGGCTGTAGAGGTCGCTGAAGTTGTCGGGCACGGTCAGGACGTAGAACAGCCCCTTCGCGTACCGGGTTTGAAGCAGAATCGGGTAGCCGCTGGCTTTGTCGATGGCTGTGACGAACTCCCACGCATCGTTCGTGGCGTATTTGACTTGGGGAATCATTATCTCCTCGTCGGAGTGGTACACGTCCATGAACTGCATGAACTCCCTAACCGAGGCTTTATTGTCCGTGCACTCGACCTCGGCAATGTCCTCAATGCCCCTGCCCTTCAGTACCTTCAGCAGTCCCGACGTTGTGATGACGGTCTTGCCCTTGACCAGATGAGCCTTGATTTTTTCGACGATTTTCTCGTCGCACTTCGCTGACTCCGCCAAGAAGACTGTGTCGCTTTTATTCGGGAACTCGGGGACCAAGTCAATCGGAATCCCTAGCATTCCTAAGTAGTTGTGCAGGAAGTCTTCGCCTGAAGAACTGTACGGCTTATAACACGCGACGCCGACGGGGTTTCCGAGTCTTCCCAAGAACGAGTCGGCTTCTTCGAAGACGTTCCCCGCGACCTGAGAGAGAGAACTCAGCAACTTTTCCGACCCGTCCTGCTGCTTAACCGCATCAAGCAGGGAGCCATAGCAGAACAGCGTGACCTCCTTGGGCTTGTCGAAGAGGGTCAGCATTATCTGTTCGCCCCATCGGTCCAGGTACCTCCGGGCGTAGGGGTCGATCCAGCCTCCGCCGTTCTTTCCGGGCTTGACGTTGTCCAAGTACCTCATGATGGCGTAGCTCTGGTACTGCTGAAGGTGCTGCTGGGTGTACTCGGGGTCCCTGGTCTCGGTTCCCGTGTAAACCATGTCGAACATCTTGGACTCCGCGTCCAGGTTGTACCCCATGTACTGGTAGTGCTCGTACCAGTTCGGGTACTTTATGATAAGGTTCACGCCTGGGTTGACGGCTCGGGCTGGCTCTATAATTAAAGTCTTGGCTGCCTCCTCGAGCTGCTGCATGCGGAAGTTCGTCCAGCTCCTGCCGCCCTTGGCTTTGATGCATAGCTCGCACCTGCAGCTTGTGAAGTAGTAGTCGTCGAGGATGACCTCGTCGAACATCTCAGCTGAAAACTGCATGATCTCCTTAACCTTTTGTCGTTCCTTGGGATTGGAGTAGCAGAAGGTTCTGGACAGCCGACCTTCGCTCGCGACGAACGCCACGCCGCCGGACGTTTTGACTCCCCTGCTCTCGAAGAAGTCCTTGATTTTCTTCAACGATTCCTTTTTTGGCATAATCATGTCCCTGTGGGTCTCGAGGTAGACCTTGCTTATCTTGAGGTGCTTCTGCAGCACGTTGAAGCTTTCCTCGAGCCACTTCTGGTCCATCATCTTCTGCACGTCGTAAATTCGGCAGTAGATAGCCACGCCAAAATTCTTGTAACCCTTGTCAGATGCGCCCATTCTTCATCACACTGATTTGTTTACCTGAAACTTTTCATCAGTATTGAGTTTAAAAAAATATAATACTATAGGCATATTTTATTAGAAAAAACCTATATAGTTCAACTCCTTTCTTTCATTTTACTCTTGTGCCATCCAATTCAATGTTAATCAACTAAATAATCAGCGAATGTTGATTTATGTTCTGCTATACTGCATAACTCGTTTGGGGCTAAATTTATCCTTTTCTTTCTCTCTGAAATCAAAAAATTTTCATTATAAAGCTCTATTGATTTAATTAACCACTCATTAGGAGGAAGTTTTCCGTATTCTTTCATCTTCTTAGGACCTCTAAAACAATAACTCCGATTGTTGATATGACTTGAGATGCAATTAGGAGCTTCCATTTTGAGCTCAAGCCCTCTCATCTAGTAAGGAGAAAAGCTGAACCTGAACAAGAACAAGCAAAACCATAGTAGGTATTGAATTTTAATCTTTTTCTTCTTCTTAAAGTTAGCTATTTAGATTCTGATGAGGAAAACTACGTCCTTGTTATAAATTTTTCTTTCTTTATTATTCACTTTCTCTATTTTTTCAAAGTGTTCATAAGAGCATTTAACTGCTATGGTCTTCTCGTTTTCGTTGATCCACACTATAATGGCCCTATGTCCCTCAGGACATTCATAAACGTCTCCAACCTTTAAATCCATTCTTGCCAACCTTCAAAACAATCCTTTAAAATAATTGTCAACCCAAGATAAGAACCCATTCCTTAGATAGCAGCTGAGAAACTCTTTTTTGGTAGCAGGTTATATTAATATCGTTTCGCTGATTTCTACTTCTAAACATATCAAAAATGTATGATTTTGCATATTGAACCCTCTTTTTATTTTAAATTAGTGAGGTAGAAATCTGATTTACCTTACAGATTTCTGAGGATTCCTTTTGAACCTCTTTTTGCATTTCACGCTGCAGAAATAATATGTTTCTCCTTCATACTTGATCTTGAATCTAGATGTCCTTTCGT
>Ga0172366_10002387_pt1 | contig 14693 bp, 9 predicted proteins | sample LakKivSesite69cm_FD_114533 | JGI IMG/M metagenome (GOLD analysis project Ga0172366, IMG submission 114533) | Sediment microbial communities from Lake Kivu, Rwanda - Sediment site 69cm | ecosystem: Environmental > Aquatic > Freshwater > Lake > Sediment | place: Rwanda: Western Province, Lake Kivu... | reverse complement strand
TTGAGTCCCCTCCGAAAAGAGGGTTTACTTTATGACATTAAAATATAAATTATTCGAAAAAAATAATTCTTTGGAAAATATTCCTCCCAAAATCACTTGTTTTCTAGTTTTAAGAACAGAATAATAATAGAAAATAGATTCTAAGGAAGGTATTCCCATAGTTTTAATCGTTCTTTGACATATTTGTTTCGTAAAGTTTAAGATTCGGACAAAATTGATCCATAAGCATCTAAAATATGACCATAATTTTTGCTTGACAAGACCCCGGTATTTCGATTTGCCGTTTTTTAATGAATAACCAAGTTGAAAGATGGTGGCTTCCACATTGTTACGCTTGTGTAGCTCTTGTTGGGTTCTTTGTAATAACTTTCTGCGTAAGTGAGAAGCCCGGATGGCTTGCTGGCCAAAATAGTAGCGACCGGTTGGTGTGGTTATTCTCCATCTGTCTTCCCTGCTGTTTTTCAGTTTTTTAGCTGGAATGGCTTTCATCACTTTGCCTGTTTTGTTGTCGGTGACCATTAACCCATCGGAGGTCATTTCTAAATCATATCTTGATCCGAAACCCTGCATCCCGGTAAAAACCATGTCAATATTTTCGCAATATTCATCATTAGCGGGACTGTGGAAGCCCCCATCAAGGTAAACCTTTTCAACCGGCTGACCGGTAACTTCCATAGATCCGCTAATGGCAGGTTGTACAAATGATGCGTCTGCTGTGTTTGCTTTCTCAACAAGCACATTGGTGATAAGGTTAAGGTTGTTGTTGTCTGGACAGGTTTCTGTTATATTTGCCCTGTAACCTTTTATATTCTGGCCCTGTTTGTTGCTGTAGCCACTATCAGGATCATGAGGGGACTGGACACTTGAAGAAGAGATCTCTTCTTTTGGCCGAAGAACAACTTTCTTATCCTTCGATACGCTGTACTGCTCGCTAAATACACGTTTAAGCAACTCAAATTTATCGGTACGCAAATTTCCATACAACTTCATCATTTTATAGATCAGTATACCGATAGTTTTAAGACGGGTATTAAGCTCTTCCCTGGTACTGCGGTAAACCGTTTTTTCACACTCTTCGTCAACAAGGCCTTCCAACTGTTCACGATCTGATTTAGAAAGTCTGGATTTTGCCGCTTTATCCAGGGATTTATAAAACAGGGAAAGGGTTTGATGAATGATCTCATAACGACTAAATGCAGCAATGTTACTGCCAATAAGCTTACTGTCCATGCGGATGCTGCGGCCATTTACTTCAAAATCCTTCACCTGGCCTTGGGTAATGGTTGCGAAAACCTGCTCCATCAGATCCTCTCCGGTTTGCTTTTGATGTTCGTAGATACGCTTGCGTAACAGATAATAGGTAGACAAAACGGGTAAGGAATCATTCATGTTGAATAACCCTAAAGCGCTACGCACCAGTAAATTAAACTGACAATGTTCATAAAGCTGTTCGTCACTCCATCCAAAAGCCTCTTTTAAGATCATCATGCCAATAAGAACTCGTATCGGGGAATTGGGTGCTCCGGTGGTTTTATTGAACAAAACACTTAAGATGGGTTCATCTATACGTAAAACAACCTGTTCCCGGAATTGGTTGTGCCAATGGTTTTTATCACTGTACTGTTTTTGTGCTGAACTATCCAGCATGTGCGACACACAGGAAAAGACATCTAATTGCTTTTCTTTGTCCGATTTCTTAAACATGGTTAATGTTGTTAGTTATCGAAACAAATATAACAAAAAAAAAGCATATGTGATTGTTAATCAATTGTTTATAACTTATAAAACGAATTAAAATATCACAATTTTTCAACAAAATATTTTATTAAAACTGTCCACTCCGACTTTTCGGAGGGGACTCAACCTTGAACCTTGAACCTTGAACTATTCCTTCCCACCTAAAAGCCTAAACACCTAAATTTAATTCCACCTTCGCGTTCCGCTTGTGCCTCCGCTAAAGCTTCGGCGACACGCGGACGGCGGACGGGAAGGTATGGTTCAATTCCCCGGAGCTTCCGCGAGCGCTGACTATGCCTTCGCGTAGCCGCTACGGCGAAGCAAGGAGCTACTCTGCGGAGGCGCTGCCCTGGGGTTAATACCAATTGATTGATTTTTAAAAATGAACTTAAAATCAGTATTAATACTACTCATTCAGTTATTAACATTAAATTTTAATATTGATTCCCAGATTGCTAGATGGAATTGGGCTAAAAGATATGGAGCTGAAATGGGTATTAATCTGTACGATTACTGTACGGATAATATTGGAAGTTACTATGTTACTGGTGAATTTGGTGGTTGCATAAATATTGAGTCCTCAATCCTTAACAGCCAGGGAATCAGTGATATATATATTGAAGTATGACAGAAATGGAGATATACTCTATGTAAAATCATTTGGGGGAAATGACAGAGACTGGGCACTGGGAATTGATACTGATAATAATAACACTTTTATAACTGGTGTTTTTTTAAGTGACAGTATTCTTTTTGATGATAAAGTGTTATATAATACCAATGATTCTGGTAAGATGTTTATTTTAAAAATGAACACGTAAGGAGATGTAATATGGGCCAAGGGATCCTTCGGTACTAGTTATGCTAAAGGGGAAAAGATTGCATCAGATTGTTTAGGTAATGTATATGTTTCAGGTACATTTTCATCATCATCCCTCTTATTCGATACAATAACATTGACTGCAGTAACAGGTCCCGACACAGTTAATGGTGGGGCAATGTATTGTGAAACACCCGACACGATGGATGAGTCAGATTATAGTGGTGCCGGTATATTTATCGTAAAATACGATTCTGGCGGAAATGCTAAATGGGTAAAGAGAATAAAAGGTTATGGCAATGTAAAGGATTTAGCTACGGATAAGAATAATAACATTTATCTGATAGGTGACTTTCAAAGTTATTCCTTGTTAGTGGGGGATACAATATTATATACCAAAGGTGTAGATGATATCTTTTTTATCAAATTGAATGAGGATGGCAAGCTTCTTCAAACCTTCAGTTTAGGCGGTCCCGGTCAGGATATAGGAGCATCAGTATATGTTGATGATAGTCTTAATGTTCTGTTTTCTGGCGCTTTTATAAGCGATAGCATTCAAATTAGTGCTGAGATTTTATTTCCTTACAGAATACAAAATTCAATTCAATCGACTTCATTATTAGCATCATTGGATTTAAATGGTGACATCAGATGGGTACTCAGTCATCCCGGTACTTCAACAGATTTGGTCATGGACAAGTCAGGAATTATATATGAAGTTGGAGAGTTTTTTTTCAATACTGATTTCAATGGTTTTAGCTTAAATACAAATGGAGAAGCTGATATTTATCTTGCAAAATATTCAATGTGGGGAGGTCTGGAATATGTAAATAATATTGGAGGAGAGGGTTATGAGCAATCGCGTAGTATTAATCTTGATGGAGATAATTATTTTATTGGAGGTTTTACCGATAGCGATTCGATAGTTTTAGATAACGCAGTTTTATTAAAAAGATTCAAGAATGATATTTTTCTGGCATCAGGCAAAATTAACAGCTTGATTTATAGTGGTTATTCTGTACACGGAAATATTAAATCTGATTTTCAAATTTATCCTGTACCTGCTCAGGATTACCTGATAATTGAAAGTGATGAGGCCATATTTAAGCCTGGTTTTGCTGTTTTATACAATGCCATGGGACAACCGTTGAAGCAAGAATATATTAATGACTCCTATCACAGATTCGATTTAAGTTCAGTCAAACCAGGGCTATATTTCATTAATATTTCAAATTCTCATTCGACAAACATTCATTACAAAATAATCGTTCAATAACACTTCTTAACAAATACTCATTAAGTTTAATTGATATTTGCTACAAACAGAAGAAAACACAATAATCCTTTATTTAGAATTTGTAGCTTTCAATGTTCCTGCTGCCGCACAAAAACTGACCATTTTTGTCGGGGCACTCGTAAGAGACAAGCACCATCCGGATTATGGATTGGAAAATTCAGGTATCAGAACCTGTAGCTGTCTATATCCCTGCTGCCCCGCAGAAACTCCGCTGCCGTCATACGTTTCTTCCCGGCTTGCTGCAGCTCAGGGAGATGAATGAATCCATCCGCTGCCGCTATTTTCAGCCAGTTCTTATGATCTGTCAGAACTGTACCGGGAGCATAATTATGGGTACGGATTTCCACTTTGGTACTGAATATCTGCAGCATCAGGATACTACCCTCCGGGTTATATCCTTCGGTCCATGCAGCGGGAGAGGGGCTCAGTCCGCGTACAAGGTTATGGATATTGCCGGTCTTTTCATTCCAGTTTATTCTGCAGACCTCCCTTGTGATTTTCGGTGCGGTTTTCAGCTCTTCATTTCGGTGTATAAGGTCTTGCTGGTTTACAGGACGATAATTGCCTGATGCAATACTTTTTACTGTCCTTATAAGGAGATCAGCCCCCTGGTTCATCATCCTGTCATGCAGTTGCCCGGCTGTTTCCTCTTCTCCGATAAGCATTTTTTCCTGCAGGATGATATTGCCTGTATCTATTTTCTGATCAATAAAAAAAGTTGTCAGTCCTGTTTCTTTTTCCCCGTTAATAATGACCCAGTTGATGGGTGCGGCACCGCGGTAGACAGGGAGGAGTGAGGCATGCAGGTTAACGGTCCCGAGCTTTGGCAGGCGCCAGACAGCTTCGGGGAGCATCCTGAAAGCGACCACCACCTGGAGATCAGGTTCCAGCACCCGCAACTGTTTAATAAAATCATCGGATTTAAGGTAGTCTGGCTGAAGGACGGTCAGCTGCTGTGAGCGTGCGAATGCACAGATGGCCGATGATTCCGTTTTCCTGCCCCGTCCGGCCGGTTTATCTGGTGCTGTGACAACAGCAACAACATTGAAGTTGTTCTCTAACAATAGTCTAAGGCTGGGAACGGCAAAGGAAGGTGTTCCCATGAATACGATCCTCAGGTTGCTATTCATCCTTGGCAGGGTAATACTTGGCCAGGTCAGGGAAATGGCCCAGTTTATCTCTTTTGGTTTTCAGGTAGAACTCATTGTATTCATTGGGCTCGATCACCAGGGGGATATTTTCGACGATATGCAGCCCGTATCCTTCAAGCCCCGCTCTTTTCCTGGGATTATTAGTCATCAGCCTGAGCTTGCCCAGACCGAGTTCCCTGAGAATATTGGCACCCACACCATAATCTCTTTCATCAGCGGTAAACCCGAGATCGATATTTGCCTGGACGGTATCACGTCCCTGCTCCTGGAGCTTATAAGCCCTGATCTTGTTGAACAGTCCTATGCCTCTTCCTTCCTGGTTCATATAGATGATGACCCCTTTACCTTCCTTTTCGATCATCTGCATGGCCTTATGCAGCTGAGATCCACAGTCACAGCGGTAAGAGCCGAAGACGTCACCGGTCAGGCAGGATGAATGGACGCGCACAAGCACCGGTTCGTCCCTGGACCATGTCCCTTTGATCAGGGCAACATGTTCAAGTCCGTTTGACTCCTGTATGAAAGGGATAAGCCTGAAATTGCCATAACTTGTTGGCAGCTTCACTTCAACACCCTTGATAACAATACTGTCGCTTTTCAGCCTGTAAGCGATAAGGTCTTTAATGGTAATGATTTTCAGGTGAAATTTTCCGGCTATTTTAAGCAGCTCGGGTAAGCGGGCCATCGATCCGTCATCGTTCATTATTTCCACGAGCACTCCTCCTGGTCTGAGGCCGGCGAGGGTTGTCAGGTCAACGCTGGCTTCAGTATGCCCCGACCTGCGCAGGACTCCCTTGTTTTTTGATTTTAAGGGAAAGATATGTCCGGGGCGTGCCAGGTCGTCGGGCATTGTTGACGGATCGACAAGCGCTTTGATGGTCTTTGCCCTGTCCCCGGCGGAGATACCTGTGGATGTTCCATGCCCGATCAGGTCGACAGAGACAGTGAAGGCTGTACCGAAAGGGCTGGTATTTTCCCCCACCATAAGGTCCAGATCCAGCTGCTCACATCTCTCTTCAGGGAGGGCGGCACATATCAACCCGCGGCCGTGGGTAGCCATGAAATTAACCTTCTCGGCAGTAATCAGTTCAGCAGCAGTGATAAAGTCACCTTCATTCTCGCGGTCCTCATCGTCCACACAGATGATAATCTTTCCATGCCTGATCTCTTCGATAGCCTCATTAATGGTGTTAAATATTGCATCAGTCAGCTTTGCTTCTTCTTGTCGGTTGCCAGACATCTGTTTCAGCTTTAGTAAGGTATTTAAAGAATCCCAGCAATAGTGCGAGATTCATGCCATAGAAATGTGTTATAAACCGCAAAAATACTATATGGAAACGTATTTTCCTCAACAAGTAATCGAGAATAATCATTGTCAGGATAGCCAGCTGGAAGATCATTGTTGCCCTGTAAAACCCTGCCTGGTGCCATAAAAGGATATTACTGAGAAGGATGATTATCAGGAAGAATGGGCCCAGCCAGCGTAGCACCTTATGAGAGAATAAACTGAAGGAAAGGCCGTTGAATGGTGGCCAGAGCATCCTTCCGAATTCGCGAAGATTCCTGAAATTACCTGAAGATATACGAACTTTTCTCCTGAACGCTTCACCCAGATCGTTCGACACGTCCTCATAACAGACAGCATCCATCTCCAGCATGCTGCTGAACTTTTTTTCAATTACCTTCATGGTGACATAAAAATCATCGACAGCAAAGCCGGCAGGCACAGGAGAGTATAATTCATTCCTGACAGCATAACATCCACCCTCAGCTCCTATCATTGTTCCCCAGATACTTCCTTCATAATGTTTTATTCTGATTTCCCTCGAAAGAAAGGTCCACTCCTGGATAGAGATGCCGTTGATCTCCTTCCTGGAGTTAACGATGTTTGCTCCCACAAGACCTATCCGGCTGTTTTTGAAATGCCTGGCTAGCTGAAACAGTGTGTCTTTTCGAAAATAGACGTTTGCATCAGTCATTACCAATATCTTTCCCCTGGCTTCCTGGCGCAGTTTGTTTATCACACTTGGCTTACCACTCCGCTGGGAGTAAAGGAAATATCGGAGAGCCTGGTTCTCATTGGCATATATTATAAGGATATCATTGGTCCTGTCAGTTGAATTATCCGAACCGACAAGCAGCTCAAACCGGTCTTTGGGATAAGTTGTCTGAAAGACGCTTCTCAGTTTTTCTATGATGACAGTCTCTTCGTTATGGACAGCCATCAGGATGGAGACGAACGGCAGGGGATCATCTGGCTGCCAGGCGATGGTGTTTGCTCTTGCGTACCTGCCCAGAATACTTAGTATCAATGGGAAAAGCAGGTATGAATGGATCAGGCTGCAGACAGCTATCCAGAAGAGTATTACCCAGACCATCTCAGATGTTCTTTATAAAATGTCAGCAGGCCCTGACAGATTGTAAAGTTATCAAAATTTTCCATAACAAACCGGCGGGCCTTGCGGCCTGTTGTCATGAGCAGTTCTGCATTATCGGCCAGCTCAGTGACAGCGGAAAGGAACGCATCCGGATCATTGGCAATAAACACTTCCTCCCTGTCATGTGCATCAATGCCTTCCAGTCCGATACCAGTGGTAATGACCACCCTCTCCATAGCCATCCCTTCCAGCACTTTTACCCTGATGCCACTTCCTGACAACAAGGGGACGATCATGACAGCATGATTGCTGATAAACTCACGTGCATCCTCCACCTCTCCGACAACAATAATATCAGGATCAGATTTTTTCCTGCTGTAATACTTTGCTGCATTACGCCCGGCGATGTAAAACTTCATATAAGGGAAACGAAATTTTATCAGCGGCCATGCATGGACAATAAACCAGTCGAGCCCTTCTATGTTTGGACGCCAGTCAAGTGCTCCCAGGAAGAAGAGGTCAGTTACGGGTGGTGGTGCCGTAACAGGATATTTCCCTTTCTCCAGGCCGAAAGTAGCTGTATATATGGGGCACTGTATGCCCAGGGAGGCATATATGGATGCATCCCTGCCGGAGATGGGAACAAGTACATCCACGGCGGCAAGAAGGTCTGTTTCCAGCTTCCTGATTCTCTGTGCCATGATTCTGAAATAGCTTCTCATGAAATGTTTCCCGGATTGTCTGGCGTTCCTTATCCAGATCTCATGTTCAATATTATGTGCACGCAGGCTTATCAGTGCTTTACTTTTTTCCCTGATCGCAGGTATGCAATAAAAGAGGTATGGACCTTCAAGCTGAACAACATCGAAGTCCTGTTCATCAAGCAACTGTCCCAATGCATTAATGATCCTGTCGGATACGAACCTTTCTGCATTATAAGGATACTCTGAGAAAAACAGGTTACGTATTAATCGTACAGGTTTTATACGTGTATCTGCCAGGGCTGTCCTGAAACGGATCCTGGATGTGATGGCTTCAGGAATCTGTTCCACCGGGAAATAGTGCTTGCTGGTATTGACTGCGAGTATGGTGACGGCGCAACCGCAGTCAGCCAGTCCTGAGGCAATGTTCAGTGTTGCCAGTGACCCGCCATCCCTTGCCGGGTAAGGTAATTTGTTTGCCAGCAGGAGTATATTCATGAGCGTAATCCGATCCTGGTAAAGAAATATTTCAGGCGCCGGTAATTTTTCCTGAACAGGAGGGTATATGTTTCCATACTCATCAGTGTCGAATCAGTGGCGGCTTTATAGGTAAGGAATATGCCGGCCGGAAGCAGGATAAGAGCAGAGATCCACATACCCTGGAACGGTGTTACCAGGCTTTCCCTTGCAAATTTCTCACCGGAAAGGGATATGATATAATACAACAGGAAAAACAGGATGGAGATAACGGTTGGCATGCCCAGTCCTCCCTTCCTGATGATAGCCCCCAGGGGGGCACCGATAAAGAAAAAGATGAAACAGGCAAAGGACAGGGTGAACTTTCGCTGTATCTCTATCTGGTATCTCCGCAGCCTGCTCACCTTTCCATCGGTATTCATATAGGTGCTCGAAATATAATTCATTGATGATCTGGCTGTATTCAATGACTGGCTGATGATCTGTTTTTTTTGTCTTAAAGGAAAGCTCTGGTACAGGCTGTCTCCGTTGAGAGGAAATATAACAGGCTCTCTTTTAATACCCTGGGCACTGTCTGCCAGCCGTCTTAACATACGTCTGCGATCGGGGAAGGTCAGTTCAGTAATGTTATGTTTAAGTGAGGAATACAGCAGGTCGATATCATTTGTCAGCGAATCCTGATAACTGTTAAGCTGTGCCAGGCTCATCATGGAATAGTTGCTCCGGAACAACGATTCATCGGTGCGGTCAAGCCCGAAGCCTGACATCTCGATCAGTACCGTCTCTTCTGTGAACCGGTCCCTGCGCTGAGGATAGCTGTACTCCTTCCTGTTCTTTTTCTCCGATTGCAGTTCAGTATATGCACGGCCACTGTACAAGATGATCACCAGGTAATTTTCATCGGCTGAGATTTGCATAATACCTGAATCGGCGTGGGTTACCGATGTATTGCCGGTACGGCCGGTATGATCATAGACCAGGATATCATAAAGCATGTTTGTCTTGTAATTATTATCACCCACACGAATGCTGTACCCGTCTATACCGTTATAAAAGACACCTTCGGTGATCTGAAACTCAGGTTTTTTGCGCTGGATATCATATAGAAGTGACCTCATCTTCAGATTGGCCACAGGAAGCATGTAATTGGAGAAAAAGAAGGCACCTGTGCTGATGATGATTGTCACTATGATGAGAGGCATCATAATTTTCTGGAGTGAGATGCCGGAAGATTTCAGAGCTGTCAGTTCATAATTTTCACCCAGGTTGCCAAAGGTCATCAGTGCAGCCATGAGCAAGGCCAGGGGAAGTGCCATAGGGACCATACTGGCTGATGTGTACAGAAGGAATTCAAGCAAAACAGGGAATTCCAGGCCTTTCCCTATCAGGTCATTGATATACCTGAACAGGAACTGCATTACCAGGATAAAAATAACCAGGAAGAAGGTCAGAATAAACGGACCCAGGAAAGATTTGAGTATAAATATATGTAACCGTTTAAACATCTGCAGGGATATATTTCTTAAGCGGATATTTTTGTCATGTCCCTTTCCGGATCTGCTCACGATAGTCCGTCATCTTTGGTTCCATCCAGTAACATATGACCGATACACATCTCCCGATACCTGGACAATGTGCAAATATAATTCAAACGAAGGAATAGTATATCTGTCAGTGCTGAATGGTCAGCTTCTCGATGACTGTACCTGACACAGTCTGCAGCCTTAAGAAGTACAGCCCGTTTCCCCAGTCTGAACTGTTTATCTCGTACATGTGACGGCCACCCTCAAGATGTCTGTTAACCAGGTACCGCATCTTACTGCCTGTAACTGAATATACAGTCAGTTCCGTATATCCTGCAGCCGGTAAATCCATGACCAGGTGGCAGACATCATCGGACGGATTGGGAATACATCTGAGGACGAGGTTGTTGACATTGAATGGATAGCCTGTGAATCCGGGTGATCCGACCACCACCTGTTCACAGGAAGTATTTTTTTCTCCTGATACTTCGTCATAAATCGTCAGGCATACATCATAGATGCCCGGAGCAGAGTAAACATGAGTAGGAGTGGTTGTGGTGGAATCGTAGCTGCCATCCCCGAAGCTCCATTTATACTTGCTGGCATCGCCAAGGGAAATTCCCACATAGTCTACAGGGTAGCTCTCTGCCTTCAACTGGGTGCTGTCGATAGTATATCCAAATCCTGCGATGAGCCCTCCTTCCATGTCCACACTTACCAGGGCAAAAGCATCACTGATACATCCGGTGGATTGGATCATTATCTGTTCGCGGGTGACATAATAACCGGGGTTGTTAAAGACTTTTGCAGGGTACTGAGCGCCTGATGTGCTGTTATCCCCGAATTCCCAGTACCAGTGATCGGGTGTGCCGAATGATTTGTCGGTATAATTAACAAGCCGGGCGTCATTATTTACGGTGAACATGAACTGGGCCAGGCAGTTGCCGGTGGCAGCCATGCCTGCAAAAACAGGCTTGCAGGTGGTGTTCTGGATGCCGGAGCCTGAATAGACAGTCAGACAGACATTATATATACCTCCTTTAGAGTAATGATGAAGCGGATTGCTGAGCTGGGAGCTGCTCTCATCGCCGAAGTTCCAGTAATAGCTCAGATCATCACCGAGGGACCTGTCGGCAAAGGAAACGGTATTGGTCGTCTCATCAGTCTGGTAGATGAAATCCGCTTCACAGTCGATGGACTGGCTTCCCACCAGGATGATCTTCTCATTATAATCCATGCACCCCGACAATGGATTGTAGGTATTAAGGCTCACCTTCTGGTAGCCGGGATACAGGAACTGGTGATTGGGATTCTTATCGGTGGATATCTTACCGTCGCCGAATATCCAGTAGTATATAATCTGGCTTCCCAGTGACTGGCTGGTAAACCAGGCAGTATTGGTAAGCGAATCAATGAACACAGTAAAATCTGCGCTGCAGTCCACATAACCAACCTGCACATCAGTTGCCGAATAATCCATACAGGTACCTGTGGAATCCGTTACGGTGAGTGATATCTGGTAAAGGCCTGGTTCTCCGTACTGGTGGAACGGGTCTTTGTATATGGAAGTAGAGCCGTCGTCAAAGGTCCAGAAATAATTTTTTATACGGCCCAGGGAGATATCTTCAAGTGTTACTGTCAGGTCGGCCGGGTCAACAGCATATCTGAACATGGCTTTACATTCCGCCTGTCCTACCTGTATCAGTTCAACCTGGAAGTCAGTGCAACCAGTTGTGGTATTCCTTACCGAAAGGCTCACCAGGTAATAACCCGTCTTGCCGAACTGATGAACGGTATTAGCCTGGGAGCTGGAGGCACCATCACCAAAATTCCAGAAGTAGGAATTGATTGTTCCTGATGATATGTTCGTGAAGTTGACTGTCCTTGTTGACGGATCGACAAAGTAACTGAATTCGGCATTCAGGTCACAAGGTAATGTTCCCACCTTGATCTCCTTGCATATTTCGGTAAACTTGCCGGAGTTCCTGTTCCTTATGGACAGGCATACGGTATAGATGCCGGGATCAGTATAGTTATGGGAAGTTTCTGCGCCGCTGTAGACCATCCCGTCTCCAAAGGTCCAGTAATAATCCGTGATCACCCCGGAGGAGTTATTGCTGAAGGTGACTTTCCTGGTAACAGGATTGACAAAGCAGGTGAAATCAGCTGCAAGCGGAACAGAACCGATGGTGATATTTTTGCAGATTTCCGACAGGCACCCGGTAGCGTTGTCAAGCGTATACAGGCAAACCTGGTAAGTGCCGGCGTTTTTGAATTTGTGGTTTGCATCCTGGTCGGTCGATACATTACCATCCGCAAAATTCCAGTACCAGGCTGAAACTGCTCCTGAGGAATTATCATTGAAATGAAGGAGCATGCTGTCTGTAACGTCAACATAAAAGGTGTAATCGGCTATACACTGGGGCGCACCGACCTTGATCATTTTACAGACCTGGTAGGAACAGTTGGTCCCCGCATCGAATGCGGTGAGGCATACGTTGTAAAGGCCCGGATAAGAATAAGAATGTTCCGGAGATTGTCCGGCAGATACTGTTCCATCACCGAAATTCCAGAAATATTCATAATCTGTGGTGGAAACATCCAGGCTGACCTGCTGGGTGAGTGTATCAACGGTATAGGTAAAATCAACGGTGAAATTGCAGGGTTGTACCTGGGGTCCCTTTATTTCAATGGTTACAGAAAGTGATTGGGCCCCCGCATCGGTGATAGTCACTTTATAAAAACCTTCAAACAGGAAGTTGATATCCTGTGTGAAAGCTCCGGTGTTCCAGCTGTAGAAATAAGGAGGTGTGCCTCCGCTTACAGTCAGGTCAATCCGGCCGTCGTGCCCGCCTGGTGTGGACACATCTGTTTTTGTGTAACTGGCAGTCAGCTTGGGCAGGACCGTGACAGTAAGCGTAAACTTGTTGCTTAACAGGTTGCCGTCACTGATCTGCACAGGGACATAAAGTGTGCCGCTGAAACCTGCATCAGGGATGACTGTTGTGCCGGATACTGAATAATTGATGCTGTCGGTCACCAGGAGGCTGAAATCAGCAGGTATATTATCCGGATCGGCAACGGTCAGGTAGCCTGACAAGAGCATGATCGAGGAACCCTGTATGAGGGATAAGGGGCTCTGTCCTGTGATGACCGGAGCATCATTCACAGCGGTGCCGATAGCTGTAAAAACAAACCTGTTACTGTTATTTGTTCCGTCGCTGACAGTGACAGGAATATGGAGCGTCCCGTTGTAATTGGCTGTGGGTGTGACAGTTGTTCCGGATACGGTATACGATGTGCTGTCATATAATGTCAGCGTGAAATCGGCAGGTATGTTATCAGGATCGGAAACTATAAGGTCACTGATCTGAAGTGTAAAGGGTATGTCTTCAGTGAATGAATAAGGATTCTGTCCCGTGATGACAGGGGGGTCATTCACAGCACCAATGGTGGCCGTAATGATGAATATATTGCTGTTCAGGTCTCCATCGCTGACATATACGGGGATATAAAGGATTCCCTGGAAGTTGGTGTCAGGTGTGATGGTCGAATCATTCGATACCGAATAATTGGTGCTGTCAGCAATGACCAGTGTGAAGTCATCAGGATAAACGTTATCCGGATCAGTGACAGACAGGTCAGTCAGCCTTATGATGAATGATGAGTCTTCAGCGACAGTATATACTGCTGTGACGGAATCAATCACCGGTGGGTCATTCACAGGAGTGATGGTGGCGGTAAGTATGAAAGAATTGCTGGTCAGGGCACCATCACTTACCGTCACAGGAATAAACAATGTTCCGTTGAAATTCAGGTCAGGGGTTATGGTGGAATCAGATACAGTATAATTGGTACTGTCAGCAACAAGCAGGGTGAAGTCATCAGGATAAAGGTTATCAGGATCGGTGACAGCCAGGTCCGACAGGCTGATGCTGAAAGGCGTATCTTCCGGTATGTTGTAAACGACTATTGCAGAATCGATTACCGGGGCCTGGTTAACCCCGGTGACTGTGGCTGTGATTATAAAACTGTTGCTATTCAGGGCCCCATCATTGACGTACACCGGAATATACAGTGTACCCTGGAAGCCGGCATCGGGAGTGACAACAGAGTCATTGGAAACCGAATAGTTGATGCTGTCGGTAATAACCAGGGTGAAATCACCGGGATAACTGTTATCCGGGTCGGCGACGACCAGGTCAGTCAGCCTGATAACAAAGGGCGTTTCTTCGGGAACGGTGTAGACAGCAGTCAAAGAGTTGATTCCAGGAGCGTCGTTTACCGGGGTGATGGTGGCAAAAACAACATATGGGTTGCTCGACAGGGCTCCGTCATTAACAGTCACGGGAATATATAATGTTCCTGTAAAGTTTATATCGGGTGTAACGGTGGAATCTGTGACAGAATAATTGGTACTGTCAGCGACAAGCAGGGTAAAATCGTCAGGGTACATATTGTCGGGGTCGCTGACGGCAATATCAGCCAGGTGGATGATAAACGGAGTTTCCTCATTGGTCATGAAGGAAATGGTCTGTCCGGTGATAACAGGTGCATCATTGACATTCAACACAGTCACAACAGCATTGAAAACTATCGAGGTATCGAT
>Ga0172366_10002385_pt1 | contig 14699 bp, 10 predicted proteins | sample LakKivSesite69cm_FD_114533 | JGI IMG/M metagenome (GOLD analysis project Ga0172366, IMG submission 114533) | Sediment microbial communities from Lake Kivu, Rwanda - Sediment site 69cm | ecosystem: Environmental > Aquatic > Freshwater > Lake > Sediment | place: Rwanda: Western Province, Lake... | reverse complement strand
CAGCCCGAGGTCGTGGTAATAGTGCGCTTCCTTGCACTCGTCCTCCGGCATATTCACCGCAGCGACCTCCTCCGGCGCTTCCTCCGACGCGCCGATGGAGGCGAGCCGGAGCCTGCCCTGCGGAGTTCCCGCGCTCAACCAGAAGTCGTAGTAGGCGGCGAGCAGCCGCTCTTGCGCCTCGTCCCAGCAGATGGCGATGTTCTTGCCGGTGTCTCCCTGCTCGCCGTGCCCGCCGCCATCGAGCACCCGCACGCTCCATGAGCCGTCGTATTCTGCGAGGTGAAGCTTGCCCCGGTCGGGAATGAAGCTCCCGCCCGCCACGCGAGTGGGCAGCTGAAACAGTACCAGCGGCTTGTCGCCGGTATGGAAGGGCGCGACGAAAGCGCGAATGTACATCGGGTAGACCAGATCCGTGGCCAGCAACTCTTCGGCGAACCATGCGCCGCTGCTGCCCCGTCGGACCATCACGCTCACGCCCGGACTGGGCGGCGTTTGCTGATGCAAAACTGCCATCATGCGCGCTTCGCCTGTATGGCTCACGGAAACGGCGGGATGCACCGGGACGGAGAAGAGAGGGTCGGCATAGAGAGACCACGAACCGGGCGAGGTCCGCTCGGCGTAGTAGTAATGGTCCAAGCCCGGAAAGGCGATGAGCTCTTGCCCCGCGAAGTTGCGCGACAGCTCCAGCCCGCACGCGAGGAAGCCGTCGGGAGGCGTGGGAAACACCTCCTCCGGCGGCTCGGGCTCGTCCACTCCGTTCCACGTGAAATAACGGACGTGCCCCGGATTCTCGTCCTTCTCATCCGAGTAAGCCATCGCAAGTTCGCTCCCGTTCCAGGAAGCGTCGAGGTAGTCCAGCGACGGCCCCTGCGGCAGCACGCCGTCGCCGAGCTGGAACGTCCGGAGCACGTTCCAGGGCGGGGTCGCGCCAACCACCTCGTAGTTGTTGTCAATGTTGGGGTCGTCGTCCCACGGCAGATCGGATGCGCGGACCGCGAAATAGTAGCGAATGCCGTCGGCGAGCCCGTCTACCGTGCAAGACAGTTCCGTCAGGTCCTTGACGAGCACCGTTCCCTGGAGTGTTCCGTCGGGAGTCGAGCAGTTGACGCTCGGATTGTCGGCATAGAAGAGCTGGTAATAGACCTCATCATAGTAGTTGTCTTCCGCCGGTCCCCAGTGCACCGTTGCCTGCCCGAAGTCGGTGTCCGTGCCGGCCGCTCCCACGGTGTCCAGCCATTCGGGAGCCAGCATGTCCGCTTCCATGTGAAAGCAGAAGAGAACCGAATTGCTGTTGGCGATATAGAGCCGGTCCTCGAAGATGGCGGGGCTGGTGTGAACAGGTGCTCCAAGGTCGATAGCAGGACCCCTCTGAACGCCGTTGTAGTCGAACACGTAGAGGTTCCCGTTCTGGCTGCCGACGAAGATGCGCGTCGCCGACGCGGCAGGGGAGCTGAAGATGCGCCCGACATTCTCCGTGCGCCACAGCTCATCCCCGGTTTCCAGATCGAAGGCGTACAGCTTGCCGCCCGTGTCTGCCGGCACGCCGAGAGTCGTTTCACCCACGACCGCCACGGGGCGTCCTTCTCGCTGGATGACCAGCGGGCTGCCGTTCACCCCTCGATCGACCGGGAACTCGTGCTCCTTGCTCAGGTCGAGCGCGGAAAGCGCATAGAAGCAGTTCTGCTCGCCGAACTCGTAGTTGGCGCCTACCAGCACATACTGCGGCTCCTGCGGTGGATAGAGCACCGGCGAGGAGTAGGAGATGCTTCCGAGGTCGGGCGACTTCGCTGCCTCCTGGCCATTCTCGCGCGACAGCTTGTGCACATAGCCGTCTTCGCTGGCAGCGTAGACGTACTCGCCGTCAGTTGCCGGACTGCCGGACACCGGCCCACTGGAAACATGAGCTTGGGGCTCCCAGATTGGGCTGCCATCCGATACTGAGAAAGCATAAACGTAGCCTTCTTCGCTTCCCGCATAGACGACTCCACCCAGTACCAGCGGCGACGACCGCACGGCATTGGCGTTATCGAGATCGAAATGTCCGACTTCCACGCGGTCGGAACGCCTGAGTATGCGGTACGACCCAGGCGCGACTCCGATGACCAGCGTATCGTCGTACAGAGCTGCGGTGGAGGTGCCGATGGTGCTGCCCACTTGGGCCCCGTCTTCCCCGTATGCTGGGTCCGGGTCTCCGGTCAGCTGGTCGAACGCATAGACGGAGCCGTCAGTGGACCCGATGTAGACGCTCGTTTCATCCAGCACCGGACTGGATTCGTTGCCGCCGCCAGGAGTGGCCTTATAGGAGCGCGCCCATAGCTGTATAAGGGGCTCTCGCAGCGAGCTCCCAGGCAAGTAACCGGTGTGGGCTTCGTCTTTGCGCAAATACGGCCACGGCAGGGCGTTAGGCGCGGTGTCGGTCGGTCGAGCCGTGAGGACACTGCTGTTCGGCGGGGTCTCCTCGGTGCCGTACATATCATATACGCGCACCATGAACGCGTACAGCTTGCCATTAGTGAGGCCCGACACGGTCACGTTGTAAGGCGGCGTTTCCGGAACCTGCCTATCCTTCCGCTGGGCCATCGCCGTCTCCGGGTCCACCGTGCTGCCTTCTTGGTAGTAGATGATGAAATGCACCGGATCGCCGTCAGGGTCGAGTGCGTCGCCGAAGCTCACGCGCACCGCCGCATTGAGCGGCTGCGCATCTTGAATCCCGACGGTGTCGACCCACTCCGGCGGGTGATTGGTCGAAGGCGCCAGTGCAACCTTCTCGATGTTTGAGAACCGCGCTTCAGAGAGGTCGTCCCCGGGCAGCCCGTATCCGCGCACGGCGATGGCGTAGGTGCCGCTCGTGAAATCGTGGCTGAACGTGTAGCGAATATGCCGCTTGGGCGCCGTTGGAGGCTCGCCTGTATAGAACAGAGTCCGCGGGACTGTCGGGCGCGGATTCCCCGGGTCCAGCGGGTTCGGCACCGGCGTAACGCTAGCGAAATCATCGGGAGTCACCGGCGTCGCCAGTGAGGGGATGCTGAGGATGAAGAGATCGTAGCCGGCGGTAGTGTTCCCGAAATTCGCGGCGACGGGCGTCACATCCAGGATGGTGATGGCTCCGTCGCCGTTCCCATCGACCAGCTCCTGCTCCGGCGTCGTTACGGTCTCGCTGAAGTGCGCCGCCAGCGGGGTTACGTCGAGTATGGTGACGGTGCCGTCGTTGTTGTAGTCGCCGGAGTTCCGCTCCGTCCACGCGAAATCCACGGTCATGCCGTCAACCGTGGCGCCGAAGTCCGTGACCTGGCTGCTTTCGCCGGTGAAGGGTGTGCTCGCGACCTTCGGCGATTCCATCGGGCGGAAGCCACGGAAAAGCAAAGGGCTTTGCTCTGTATGCGCTTGCGCCGGAGAGAAAGCCAGTTCCATCCTGAGTGGAGGAATCGTCCCGTTGCCCAGCGGCGCCAGCGCAACCGGCAGCAGACCGCGGAGCTTTCCCGGCAGCGCAAAGGTCAGAAAGCCGTCGGTGGCGGATTCGCTCACCGGAAGCAGGTGCAGAGACGACAGCTCCCGGTTACCGGGATAGCGCACGTAAAGCGCGATTGCTTCGTCGATTCCGGCAATCTGGAGCGAGAGCGTCCAGGGCGACGCGGCTTCCGCCGTCACCGGCCTAAGCAGGTCCGGTCGGTCGGCGAACGCCTTTCCCAGCGAATACACCCTGAACTCGCCAGCCTCGATGGAAGTCGCGACGGCCAGCCTGTCCGCATAGAATGCACCCAGCCGGGCTGAGAGACCTTCCGGGGACGCCCGAAGCCCCAGATGGGTGATGGGCACCCGTCCTCCACAAGACGCCAGCATCGCGGCGACCACCGCCACCGAAACCAGCAGTCGGCACCGCAGATATCTGCTAAAGCTCATGGTAGCTTGCGACCTCGATCCGCGCGCGGGTAAGCGCGCGCTTCAGTTCCGGCGACGTCAGTATCGCCAGCTCCCGCTCGCGCTCCCTCCGGTATGAGGAGAAGCTCACGGGCAGGCGCCCCCAGCGTCCGGGATGGCACATCACCTCCACGGCCGCGGCGCCGGATGCAAGCGGCTCCTCCAGCAGCGCCATCAGATTATCCACGCTCAAGTTATTCTTCCCAAAAAACCTCGAGACGAAGTGGTCGGGGCAAGAAATGTGCCTTCGTCGCAACGCCTTCCGCATGTCCGCGTTCACTGCGCGCATCGCCAGACGGTGCCGCTTGGCGAGGCGACACGCAACGGCGAAAGTATTCCAGAACGTATGGATGTGGTGATGACCGTCGAGATGGGTCGGTGCAAGCGGCAGCACTCGTTCCACCTGCGCCCTGAACTCGGACATCAGCAGCCGGTCGGGAAGCGTGGGTACGGCTGTCTGGTTACATCCTGCCGACCTGTCGAAGTCTCCTTCAGGCAGCAGCATACTCTGCGGAAAAGCCGTCAGTGGGCGTCCTCGCGTCAGGTTCAGATGGACACCCGCACTGGTGCCGCGACGCACCAGTCTCGCCAGCAGCGCAAGCTCTTCCTCAGTCGCGCAGTTCGCCAGCACACTCGTCGAGCGGACGACACCATGTTCAATCGCCTCTCGGATGCCCCGGGAGATGCTCGGATGGACTCCGTAGTCGTCCGCATTGAAGATGACTCTCATTGGGTACTCGGCTCCAGCTTCCGCGCTCTCAGATATGCTCGCAGTTCGACCACGAACCGGCGGGCCCACTCGACCTCCTCCCGCGTTGGTGAATGCCGGGAGAAGGCGCTGCGGTAGTAAAGGGAGAGGAATCGCTGCCATGCTTCGTTCTGCTCCCCGAAGACTCCGGCGGCCCGTCGCAGGTAGTCTGCTCCCGTTTCCCAAGGCTCTCGCGGAAGGGCGGCTCTCGCCAGAAGCCCCTGCAGTTCCAGAAAGCAGGAGACAATCTCGTTGTCGGGGGCGAAGACGGAACGGCGTGCCCGGCGCCTCAGCAGAAACAGGAACACCAGCAGCACCGCCAGCGCCGCCACCGCCGGCGGCAGCACGTACCAGCGCAAGCCAACGAACCGGGAGACGTAAGCGTACGCGCCTTGGAGGAAGCTAGCGATGGTCTCGCGGGCTCCCTGCGGGTCGATGATGAACAGGTCCTCCATGAAGTCGATTGTGGACTCGACGCTCTGTTTGAGTCCGCCCAGGCTGAAAAGGTCGCCCGAGCTGGGGGTGGGGTCGAAGGCGACCCAGCCCAAGCCGTCGAAGTATATCTCCACCCAGGAGTGCGCGTTGTTGTCCCTGAACACATACCGGTTGGCGATGAACGAGAAGCGTCCGGGGGCGTAACCGGCGACGATTCGCGACGGGATGCCGTTGATTCTCGCCATCACCGCCATCGCCGAGGCGAACTGCTGGCAGTATCCCTTCTGGGTCCGGAAAAGGAAGGCGTGCGTCGCCTCCTCTTCCTTGGCCAACGGTGGGGCGTCCAGCGTATAGGTGAAGTTCTCGCGCAGAAAGTCGTAAATGCGCACGACCTTCTCATACGGTGTCTGCGCGTCCGCAACCACCGTGCGTGCCAGATTGCGCACCCGCTCCGACACCGGAGCCACCGGGATGTCGACGGTGCGCTCCAGCTCGGCGGCCTTTTCCGGGAGTGGAAGCTGGGTGTACTGGTCGAGGATGTTCTGCGGATAGGAGGCGCTGCTTTGCGCCATGTCCTTCATCCGGATGATCGGTCTCAGAGCGGTCACAATGTACTTAAAGCCTCCCGGATGCCGGGGAAGAGCGGAGAAGGGAACCGATAGCATGTCCAGCTCCGGGTCCGGGTCGGCCACATCCCCGGTGCTTCGGCGCACTAGGCTCAACGACTCTAGACGGATCGGCTGGTAGAAACTGAGGAACACCGGAGGATGGTCCTTGGCTAAGGCTACTTCCTGCGTCACGAAGCTGTATCTCGGTTCCGGCGACGAACTGACGGAATAGGTGTTCCCCGGTACTACGTCGATATTGCGGCTCTCCAGCAGAGTCCTTTCGAGTTCTCGGGATGGGAAATCGACCACCGGCAGCGGGTAGGCGTTGAGGAAGCCCCTGACAGGGCCGCTGGGCTTGTAGCTGACACGACGGGCTTCCGGCGACTGCACCCAGGCCCTGCCGGTGTACTGGTCGAAGGCCGCGCCGCGCAAGTATCCATTCTGCGAGCTCTTCATGGTCACGGCGATTTCCTTGCTTTCGAACAGGCTGCGCGGCCCGAAGATGGACGAGCTTCCGGACAGATCGAAGTCGCGAGCGAAGCCCGTTACGTTGAGCGAGCCCTCTTTCAATTCCACGCGTTCTTCGCGGTTGCGCCTTTGCAGCTCCTCCAGCGTCTCATCGAGGCTCCCGCTTCGGGGCAGAAGGAAGCTGCGTCGATTCACGTCGGTGTAGTGCGGGATGGCCACGTAGATGGCCACGGAAAGCCCCACCAGTATGGCGACTACACGCACGATGAGACCGGACAGCGCAAGGTCGAAGGCCGCGGGCGTTCCCGTGTGCAACCGCTGATCCACTCCGAGATGCTCGATCCGCTGGCGCAGGTCCAGGCTGCGCGCGGAATACAGCGAGCCGGCGCAGAAAATCAAGAACACGGGGAAAAGCACCACGATCATCAGGTCGTAGCTGGTGGCCGCGGAAAAGAACACAAACACCACTCCGGCGGTGACGATGAGGCGGTGGCGGTAGGTGGTGAACGCGGCGAAAGCGAGCAGGATCATCAGCAATCCGAGGAGCACTCCCAGCGAGTTGCCCAGGGCGTCAGGGTCCATCACGATGAGCCGCGCGTAATAGATGGACGCCAGCAGACCCCCGATGTCCACCAACCACACGACCAGGCGCTGGTAGCGTTGCTCCAGGAAGTAGCTGAACGCGAAACCGGCGACGGCTATCGGAATCAGCATGAGCTTCAGCGTCGGCTGGTTCAGGCCCAGATCGAGAATCTGCAAGCTCAGGATGCTGGCGATGGCGGTGGTGATGAAGAGCATGGCGCGCTCGCGGGTCAGCATTCTGTCGAGTCCGATTGTCGTCACCAAGCTCACTGCCGTCAGGTCTATTTCACCAGGCCCACCTTCTCCACAAAGCGCTGCAACTGGCGCCCGAGGTCATCCCCGTAAGCCAGCTCGAAGATGATGAAATTCTGACCGAAGCTCACCCGTGAGCGTCGGTCGCGTGAGGGCGTCGCCGCGCGAAAGCTGTCCAGGTCGAAGGTGATGACCGAGAGCAGGCGATAGTGGAGCCGCAGATTCGCCAGAAACCTCGCCTGCGCGCCCGTCATGTGCGGTATGAAGACGATCAGGTCCGAGCCCGGCTTCAGATACTCGAATATCTCGCGGGAGCGTTCCTGCAGATTCAATTGATGACCCGCCCCGATTCCCGCCAGCTGTACCGAAAGCCGCTGGAAGAAATCGCCCCCGGTTCCGGAAACCGCGCGCGTATTCTCCCCGTTGAGTTCGAGGAAGGAGAAGAGAGAATTGGTGCGAGAGGTCTCGCGAGCCAGCGTCGATGTCAGAGTGATCGCGTATTCGAGCGGAGTGTGCTCCTCATCCTTGCCGGCCGCGCTCTGCTCGTCGTTTATCAGAAGCACACAGAGAGTGGAGGCCACGTTCCTCTCGAACTGCTTGGTGATCAGCCGGTTTAGACGCGCCGTGGAGGCCCAGTGGATTTTCCGCAGCGGGTCGCCGTCGGCGTACTCGCGCACGCCGAGAAACTCGGACGAATACCCCGGCACGGCGATGGTGGAAAGCTCGTCTTTGCGCACCTGGGAGGTTGAATGAAGATAGTCGACGCGGGTGCTCAGGGGGGTGGGCAGCACCGCGAGTGGTCTGAAGGCTGCCACCCGTCGGACATGGCGGAAGAAGCCGAAGGGATCCCCGGAGTAGAAGTAGAACGGCCCGGTCTGGAATATGCCCCGCCTTCGTGGCGTCACCTGGTAGTTGACCTCGGCCGACGAGCCCGCGGCCAGACTCAGAACTCCGAGCTCTCTGTATGCCAGCTCCTTGCGCTCCGCGGGGAAGTAATCGTAGCCGAGCAGGGCGAATCTCGCGGAGCGCCCGCGGTTCCGGATATGCAGGGTGACCGTAAACGGGTAGCCCCGCAAGCAGGTCGATGGATGCTCGCGCTCCACTTCCAGCCCCCGGGTGCTCAACATCGACCATACGAGCAAGCCGAGGTTTCCGGTGGCGAAAAACACCGCGGTGTAAACCAGCAAGTGGTTGAGAAAAACCAGCGCGAGCGACACCGCGAAGAGCGTCAGAGAGATGGACACCCACGCTGTTGGGGTGAAGCGATACAACTTCGAGAAGCCTCCCGAAACCTGTTCATTGCACGGGCACCGCCACTTTCTTAAGCACCTTGGCGGTCACGCTTTGCGGCTCGACGCCGGCAAGCTGAGCCGACGGGAGCAGGATAATGCGGTGCCCCAGAACCAGCGGCGCCATCTTCTGGACATCGTCCGGGTTCACGTAATCGCGACCCCGCACGATGGCATACGCCTGGGCGGCGCGCATCAGGCCCAGACTGCCGCGGATGGATGCACCCACGAGCACATCCGGGTGCTGCCGGGTCTCGTTGCTGAGGCAGACGATGTACTTCCTGACTCCGGGCTTCAGGTAGACCCGGCGGGTCCATTCCTGACAGCGCACCAACTCTTCCATATCCATCACCGGCTCCAGCGCCGTGATCGGATGGGTCTCACGCTGAGCTTCGAGGATTCTCTCTTCTTCCTGGGCCGCTGGATAGCCGATTCTCAACCGCAGAAGGAATCGGTCGAGCTGCGCCTCTGGAAGCTCGTAGGTGCCCTGATGCTCAATCGGGTTCTGCGTGGCGATGACGAAGAACGGCACCGGCAGCGGGTGCGACACGCCGTCCACCGTTACCTGCCGCTCCTCCATCGCTTCCAGCAGCGACGACTGCGTGCGGGGGGAAGTGCGGTTGATCTCGTCTGCCAGCAGAATGTTGGTGAACACCGGCCCCGGGTTGAAGAAGAACTCGCCGGTCTTCTGATTGTAGACATTGGTGCCCGTCACGTCTGCCGGCAGCAGGTCGGGCGTGAACTGGATGCGCCCGAACTTGGCCGAGATGGAGCGCGCGAGCGAGCGCGCCATCATGGTCTTGCCGACGCCCGGCACGTCCTCCAGCAGCACGTGTCCGTTGGCGAGCAGCGCCGCCAGAACGTTCTCGATCACGTCCCTTTTGCCGAGGATAACCCGCTCCACGTTGGCGAGAATGCGCTGGATTAGCTCGATCGCCTGCGCCAGTTCTTCCGGTGAGAGGCCCCTGGCAACCGGTTCGGTTTCTCTGATTACGGCTTCCGGCATGATTGGCTCCGCTGACGCCGCCTCTGATTATATCATCAGCGCACGAGCCCCTCCGGATGGCCTCCATCCCGTGCTATAATCGTGCCCTGATGTCTGAGCCGCTTTCGAGGCGAAAGGTGTTCTGCCCCGCCTGTAGCCGGCTTCTGCAAATGCCGGAGGGCAGTGGAGTCGGCGATGAAATGGAGTGTCCGTTCTGCCTGGCGCGCTTTGAAATCGAGGTTCACCGGTTGCCGGTCGGGCGTCTCACCAAAGCCAGCCCCTACACGGTCGACGACCCCGCATCACCTCTTGCTGGGAAGGAAGGCTGAGCGGCTCGCAGTCTCCTACCTGCGGAGCAAGCGCCATCGCATTCTAGCGCGTAACTTCACCGCCCGATTCGGCGAGATCGACATTGTCAGCAGACTAGGTGAGACCGTCGTTTTCACGGAAGTGAAGTCCTCGGTTCGCGCTCCGGGCTTCGCCCCCAGAGACCGGATCACTCTCTCCAAACGGCGGAAGCTAGAGCAGCTCTCGCTCATCTTCTTGCGCCGGAACGGACTCGAAGACGTGCCGGTGAGGTTTGACATCATTGAGGTGAACTTCGCGCACCCGAAGGATTCCCGACCCCGGATAGTCCACCTTCCCGGAGCATTCTAGCCGCAGCAGTGGCGCGCAGGAACGGGAGAAGCAAGGCCCCGGCCTTGCGACCGGGGCCTTGAGTTGGCGGGGGAAATCACGCCTAGAAGTGGAGCAGGAACTCTCCCCGAACCAGTGTGATGGCGTCTTCCAGCCCATTCCACTGGCCGGCGCTGATGATGTCGAACCCGAGCGACGCGTTCTTGGCAAACGGGTAACGGAAGTTGAATTTCAGCAGGTCGGGACGGCTGTCGAAGTACGCGTTGATGCGCGTGCCGGTGTACCACGTCACCTTGCCATAGAGGTCGTTGGGGAAGGTGTGCTCGAAGGTCGCGCCAAAGCCTTCAAAATCCGCCGGGAAGTAGTTCCTTCCCTCGCGGCTGATGTTGAAGGCGTCACCAACGCCGTTCACGGTGAAGTCCCACTCGCTGAACGGGTCGTTGTCCACGTTGGCGAATACGGGCAGGCCCTCCATCTGAGGAATGTCCGCACCCGCCAGGCAGAACTTGGTCACCCCGTCGTTGTAGACATCGAGCTCAGCGATGAGCGCCATGTCCTCGAGACCCAGGTCCTCGGCGTCAAAGTCGCTCACGTTGTTCGGCGTCCACAGCCACTCGGCGCTGATGCCGTTCACCCAGTTCACATCGAACCACGGAATCTCCGCGTTACCGGAAAGCCCGATGAACTGCTCCGCACCATAGCCGTTGGGGCTCCCATCGAGGTTCAGTTCCAGGTGATGGTCGTGCCCCGGATAGGTGCCCTCGCGGCCGCGGTACTTCAGGCCCATGTTGACGTAGTCGTCGTGGTCAACGCGATTGACAACGCTGGAGCCGAAGTTGTAGGTGAACGGGTTGAAGGGCTGGTTCACGCCCTGAATCGGCGGATTGAACGGGGCCTCAACGCGGTAGGCGCCGGTGTAGAAGTGCCACGTCCCATCGTGCCAGCTGGTATCGAAGCGATACCCGAGGTCGGAACGGTAGGCGTTGGTGCCGGCCAGTCCGAACTCGCCCTCGCTGAAGTACTGCCGACCGATGGTCAGCGTGGGAGTGTCACCGAACGCGTTGGTGTACGGGGTGAGACCAATGGTTGCCTTGGCCTCATCCAGCACCAGGCTGGATGCGTTCTGGACGTTGCCGAACGGCGGGGTGCCGCCCGGAGGTCCAACGAACTCGTTGTTGGCGCCCGGAACGTAAGCCGTGCCCACTGCTCCCTGCGTCTCGAAAGAGGTGAGGGAGAAGTCGAACTTGATGTTCTCCTCCGGCTGGAAGCCCAGGTAGAGCATCAGGGCCTGCTCATGGCCGAAATCGTTCGACCAGTCAAGGGTGCCCGTGTTCACGTAGGCGCCCGTGCGCAGCCGATACACACCGCTCACGTTGGAGTCCTTGATCATCGCCTTCAACGCGCGGATGTCATCGGTGTTCTTGTTCACCTGTCCTTCGAGCTGGTCAAGGCGCACGCCCATGCTGGCGAGCTCATCCTTGAACTCGTTGGACAGACGGTCGAGTCGGGCGCTGATCTCCTCCCAGTCGGCCTCCGGCTTGCTCTTCATGTAATCCTCGAACTTCGAGTAGATGCGAGCGATTACCATGCCCATCTCGTAACGGGTGAACAGGTTCTGGCCCTTGAATGTGCCATCTGGATAGCCCTCAACGATTCCAGCCTGCTGCAGGTAGTCGATGGCCTCGTACGCCCAGTGGTCGGGTGGCACGTCGCGGAACATTGGGCTGGCGGAAACCGCCGAAGCAACCATCAGAACCGCGAGCGCCGCAAACACGAAAATCAGATTGCGCATAGTCACTCCTTGGTCTTAGTGGATTTTGGCTTCACCGGCCACCGGCTTCTGCGGGAAATCGAAGTATCCCTAGTTGCCTTCAACTCCAGCCGATTCCGGTTTCCGGTTGGCCAATCAGATACTGTTACCATTCCTTCAGGCCCGGACCAAGTGTTATCACCTCCTTTTATCGAGGCCTGTCGGAGCGTGGGTAACCCGGGTTAGGGGACGGCTTGATGCCGCCGCAGCAGCGCCCAGGCGGCATAACCGTCAAGAGGGGGATTGAGGATGAGGAAGTGCAAATACCGGAGCCATCTCGGCGCCCAACTCCCCTCCTTCAGCAGGTAAAGACGCCTCGCCTCCTCGGTGGAGCCGGTTTCGTCCACCAGCCGCACGGGGACATCCGAAAACGCCTCCCGTGCGCGCTTGGCGACCTCTTCGGCATTGGTGCCGTCGCCGACAAGCACCTCCGCCACCTTGAAGAAGCGCCTTAGTCCTGGAAGAATCGCTCCAAGATTATCAAGGTTCGCGGTTCCCAGAGGAACCGGAAATGGCAAATCGCACTCGACCGCCCACCCACACTTGTGAGTGCCCGGATCAAGCGCTACCCTCATCCCGAATGCAGCCTTTCTACCACGAAAGCCTCCATTCTGTCAAGGCAGAAGGGGCGTTCCCATAGTTAAATCCTGCCGTCGAATCTCCTCTGTAGGCTTGCTTGCCCTGGCGAGGGGGGTCTCCGTGCCCTGTAGCTTGCCCGCCCCGACGACCGACCCCAGGGGTGGCCGTCGTCTCGACGGCGCCTTCTTCGCCCGGGGATGTCGGGCTAGTCAGCCCGGCCTACTCCGCATAGGACGTCTGGACGAGGGGCACTTACGCGCCTGTGGTTTCCTCCCGTGTAGGGCGCGGTCTCCGCGCCGCGCCTTCGTTGTTCCTTCGAGTAGCCAGTGCTTGCCCGCGTGGATAGGATCCCCGCCCTTGGAATGGCGGGCGATAGCAGGTTCGCTCCGTCCTGAGAAGGCATCGGTCGCTGTAGCGGGAGTCTCACTTCTTCAGGGCTGACGGTTGGCGTCAGATTTCCGGCGTCGCTGACCTGTCCTGATGCACCCGCATCCTATCGGGGGTCCCAAGGATGACCGCGCCTACCCCGATAACACCAGCCGCACTCACGGCAAGCGTGACATCACGAGGGAGCGTGGCACTGGCGCCCGGCAGGGCGAGCGCGAGGGGCCAGGTCAGCAGGAGTGCCGCTGACAGGACGCTCGCAACACACAAGAGCGTCCGCAGGCTCTTCAGTGGCATCCTGCGTGGCGGAAATACCAACCCACCAAACAGTATGTTGAAGAAGCTCCACAATATTACAGCGGAAGTGGCATCCGACTGAGGAGACGCAGTGAACAGCATATTGGCTAAGCTCCCCGTTCCAGCGTCAGCGGGGTAGGACTGAGGTGACAGATGCACTAACAGCAGTGCTGCGGTGTGTGCAGCCCAAAGTAGCACCCAGACGGCAGTAAGCGCACGCACCACTCGTAGCTGATGATTGGCAAGCTCGTCCTTTGCCGCTCCACCGAGGGACTTCACTGCACTGAACACTATAACGGCGAAAGCAAGTGCAGCCATGAAGAGGGCAAGCATGTGCCAGAACGTCATTGGGCGTCCTCCTTCGCGAGCTGCTGACGGAGTCTTCTTTCTCTCCACTGTGCACCGCGAGCTTGCCTGCGTTCATGAAGGGTGAACTCCACGGCGCCAACAACCAGGACGGCAGCGAAGACGAGCGAATGATAAACGGTCGTCGTCGAGAAGTAGCCTGTCAAGACCAGTTGCACCGTGTTCATTATACCTCAGTATCCCTCCTTTCGAGACAGCCGCGCCTCTCAAGCTACCAGCGGCCAACCAGGAACAACGGCTATGCGCCTACGCAGCCTTCGGCTTATAGGTGACCACATCGCATCGTCCGGTCCTGATGACCTCTCCGCTTTCGTCCTTCGCCGTCTGTGACTATCCGAGGATGAATGAGACCGTATGGTCATCGAGCGCGGCTGGTTCCTCCCCTTCTTGTGGGGCCACCGAGTACGACGAACAGTAGGGCAGGTACTAGGATGCACAATAAAACAATGGGACCGAGCGTTGAATACCCCACGTGGATGTAGCCAATCGGGAGCACGCCCGCAGCGAAGAGTATCCACAAAACAGCACCGAGTGCGCTCCAAAGGGCCGCAATGGGAACAACGATGCGTGCTGGGGCCACCCGGGTCCTAGTCGCACACCAGAGATAGAACACGGCCACAAAATTCAACACGACCCAATGATTCATCACGTCTTTCGAGGCATGCGCGCGCAGAAGAAGCAGCAAGTGAATGACCCAGAAGGCGAGCCAGAGCACAGTGCCCCAAACCACCCAACGCCTCCGCACGGAATCGCCATCGCAAGCTGCCATGTTCCGCAAGAACCAGGTCCCGTAGTCTAACGTCGCGGCAATGAGGATGGGCGTGACGACGTACGGGCTTGCCAAATGGATGTAGGTCCATAATGTCATACGTCGAACCGCGTGCCAACGAACCTAGAAGCGCTCCTTGGGCGCCTACTTAAGCCCGCGGCGATTCCTCCGATGCTCGCATCTCGTGTGCAGAGAGTCTGCAGCAAGGATGCCGAGGCTGAGGAAGATGTTGGTGAATCCTATCGCCATGCCGCATCCGAGCAGGCCACCGCTGGCAACTGGCTTGGTCAGAACAAGCAGTGCCAGATCAACCAACAGCGGGATTCCCGAAGTCCAGTTCATCCAGACGACAAGGCGTTTGGCCAGCGTCGTGTCTGGCGCTGTGTACACGAAGCGTGGGTTGACGGGAAGACCTGCCAAGAAGCCGTAAGAGAAGAGCCACAATACGGTCACGGTCCCTCGGTCGCCAGCGACAACCATAGCTGCTGCCGAGGCAAGGCAGAGAGCCGCCCAGACTAACGATAGGACCTGGTGGGCCCTGAAACCACGTGTTTCGCCGTTGATGCTGTGTAT
>Ga0172366_10002384_pt1 | contig 14699 bp, 10 predicted proteins | sample LakKivSesite69cm_FD_114533 | JGI IMG/M metagenome (GOLD analysis project Ga0172366, IMG submission 114533) | Sediment microbial communities from Lake Kivu, Rwanda - Sediment site 69cm | ecosystem: Environmental > Aquatic > Freshwater > Lake > Sediment | place: Rwanda: Western Province, Lake... | reverse complement strand
GGTAAGGATAGAACTCTTTCAGATATATCCTCAGAGACTGGGCACATTCCCCTCTTTGTCCCTAGGAGCTCCATGAAGACTGGCTGGAGGGTAAGAGGTCTGGGATAATACACTACAGCATCTATGTTTTCAGCTCTTAGGGCACTTACAAATTGATCTCGATTGCAGCTCAACCGATCCAGATCAAGTAGAATAGTATATTGATTAAATGAGTGGTTAACCATGTTTGGTATGTAAGGGGTTGAAAGTACCCCTAAATTTTTAAGCCTCTTTGTGAGATATCCAGCGTTATTCCGCCTTTTCTTTAGGAAGATATCCAGTTTTTCTAATTGTTCTATGCCGATGGCGGCTTGAACATCAGTCATGCGATAATTAAAACCTAACATTGTGTGGTAGTATGTTGAACTTTCTCCATGATGTCTCAGTAATCTAAACTTATCATGAAGAACTTTTTCATTTGTTGTCAACATGCCGCCTTCGCAGGTTGTTATATTCTTAGTGGGATAGAAACTATAGCACGCCACGTCGTCGTATGACCCGATGTCTCTTCCATCATATCTTGTTCCCAATGCTTGAGCGGCATCGGAGATTACTGTAAGATTGTGACCCCTCGCTATCTCCGGTATAGACCTCAAGTCCGCCGAGTTTCCAAAAAGATGCACTGGCACAATGGCCCTAGTTTTATTGGTTATCTTATTTTTCACTTCTTCCGAGTCTAAAGTAAAGGTTCTAAGATCCACATCTGCAAATACTGGAACGCCGCCTGAAAATACGACCATGCTTGCTGTAGAGATGAAGGTGAAGGAGGGAAGAATAACCTCGTCGCCTTCTCGGATAATGGATAAATAGGCAATATGCAGCGAAGCCGTTCCTGAACTAGTGGCGCAGGCATATCTAGCCCCAACATATTCGGCGAACCTTCGTTCAAAAAGGACAGTCTTCTCCCCTTGTCTAAGTTTACCAGATCTCAATACCTTGGCAGCAGCCGATATCTCCCTTTTCGTAATGAGCGGCTTTGCAATGGGAATCATTTTTTCACTCACTGGTTTGCCGCCTTTGATAGCCAGCTTCTCCATGATAACATCCTCGATAAGAGCTAATGAGAAGTAAATTTCATTAATAAGTTTTATGAACAATCATGTGGCTCAAGATACCGCAAAATTTAAAGAATACTTTTATAAGGTAATGATCAGTAGAAATCATGTAGTAATGAGGGGGGAATAGCTTATTAGCTTTGAATATGTTGTAGAAACCGAAGAGCTAACTAAGTACTATCAGATGGGTCCTGTTACTGTTAAGGCGCTCGATGGGATCGCTTTGAAGATTAAACGTGGCGAATATCTTTCTATCATGGGGCCTTCAGGCTCTGGGAAGTCCACGCTTTTCAACATGGTTGGAGGAATAGATAGGCCTACCCGTGGAAGAATCTATATTGATGGCGTTGACATCGCTAAACTGGATGCTTATGAACTCGCATGGCTCAGGTGTCGAAAGATCGGGTATATATTCCAAACATTCAACCTGATTCCAGTCTTAACGGCGATAGAGAACGTTACATTACCCATGATCTTTGCCGGGGTAAGCAGAGAGGAACGTAACAGAAGAGCTCAAGAAATTCTTGGGTCCGTTGGGCTGGGGGATAGGCTTAACCATAAACCCGCAGAACTTAGCGGTGGTCAGCAGCAACGTGTAGCTGTAGCGAGGGCTTTGGCGAATAATCCGGTTATTGTTTTAGCTGATGAGCCGACTGGAAACCTTGACTTACATACAGGGTTGGAGATAATTACTCTGCTTAGGGAGCTAAATAAGGAGAAAGGAGTAACTATAATCGCTGCAACCCATGACTTAAAGATGATCGATGTTAGTGACAGAATAATTTATCTCCGAGACGGCCGCATCGACCGATATGAGACGAGAGCCGAAGTTTACGTAAGAGTTTCTGAATAAAAAATATTTTTTATTTTTTATACTTCGTACCTTAAGGCTTCTGTAGGATTTAATTTCGCTGCATAATATGCTGGGTAGGCTGCAGCGGCAACGCTTAAAAATGCGGCTGTTAATATTGCTAGTCCAATATGCGACATATATTGTATAATGACTGGCATACCCCCCCCAAAGACATAATCAATACCTAATTGAAAGCTGTATATTCCTACGGCTGCACCCCATCCGGCGAATGCGCCTATCACGCCACCTAGCAACCCCAGTAATACCGCCTCTATTAAGAAGATTTCTAGGACACTAGAGTCAGTTGCACCCAAACACTTCATCGTACCTATTTCCTTATACCGCTCTGTAACTGACATTAGCATAGAGTTAATAATTCCTACACCGCAGACAAGAAGGGCGATTACAACCATCCAGTATTGATAGGCTCCCGGCGCCTGTTCAACCCCTGCTAAGATGGTACCCATCGTTAATAATGTTACCATGAAAGCAATTCCAAGGAGGACTGAAAGTGCAGTAATGAGCGCCCTTGTAAAACGTTTCCTAATACTCTCAAGGGAAAACCTGAATGCTTCGCTAATAGGGAACTTAATGCTTCCAATTTCGCTAGACCCGATTTTCCCTTCAACCTCTCCTTTTGAAGTCATAGCCAAACCTCAAACACACATTATTCAGAGTTGTTTATTTATATTTTATTATTTATAAAGTAATCGGTTAATATGGAGTCAATATCCTGTCGTGAACAGTTGTAAGCTGTTTAAACCTCTTTTTCAGATTTCTGGGTTTTCATTGCCTATGCTTTCACTATGTTAAATCCGGAAGCTTTTTTCAATCTGTTTATGACAGCGAGTCCTAAGCCTTTAGGAGGTATTCCCTCCGCTATAATTACGTCGACTTTTTCTTCATCGATCTCCCTGAGAATTCTAAAGAGGTTCCTTGCGATTATGGTCAGTTCTCTCCTACTTCCTAGAGATCTAATTACACCAGCATTATATGCGGATTTGTTCTCGTCTGTTGTCATAATGCCGACTCTTTTTCCGTCTTTCATATAAAGATTTGCGAGTTCACGAACTTTCTTTTTGATTGCATTTGGTTCTCCTTCGACTAGGATCAATTTTGCATTAGGTGCATAATGCCTGTACTTCATTCCTGGGGATCTGGGATAAGTAACAGGGGCTTCTCTTTCAGGCAAGACTGTTGGATGCAATTCTACTTGATCCAATGTTCCCTTTAATTTTTCGTAAGTTGTTCCGCCTGGCCTTAAAATTTGAGGTGGATGAACCGTCATATCGAGAACCGTGGACTCTACGCCTACCTCTGTCGAGCCAGCATCTAATATCATATCTATTTTTCCAGCAAGGTCCTGCAAGACATGTTCAGCTATGGTTGGGCTTGGTTTTCCAGCTAGATTTGCACTTGGCCCCACTATTGGCGTTTCGGATTCCCTGACTAAGGATAGGGCGACCTTATGGTTTGGCATTCTGATCGCCACTGTATCTAATCCTGCCGTGGTTACTTTTGGCACGATTTCTGATGCCTTGAGGACTAATGTTAGGGGGCCAGGCCAGAACTTATTCATGAGTTTGTCGGCTTCATTAGGAACATTCATCGCTAGTCTGTATACTTCTTCTTTGGCTGCTACGTGAACTATTAGAGGGTTGTCAGGCGGCCTCATCTTAGCTTTAAAGGTCTTCATAACGGCTTCAGCGTTTAGGGCATCTGCACCGAGACCATAAACGGTTTCGGTTGGGAAAGCTACAAGGCCGCCCCCCTTAATTATGTCAGCGGCAAGTCGGATCTTATCTAGCTCTACCCGTTCTTTATCCACTTTTACTACTATTGTCTTTTTATTCTCTGTATCCTTTAGATCTCCGCTTTCATTGATGATATAGTGATACCGCTTTCCTTCCGTCAGATTTACGCCTCCTGTCTTCTTCATTTCTGACCGTAAAAGTTACCTCAAAACTTCTGCTATTTTATTAGCCAATTATGTTTAGCGATGCAAATAAACATATAGTTGATGCACCGTCTGCCGAGGAGCCTTCAAATGGAATAGCGAAGTTGCATGGTCCCTTCGCATTTAAGGAGGCGAAGCATAGGATACTAAGGTAGCTTCACGTAATTGATGAAATCTTTTCGAGAAGTTTAGGATTCGCATCAAATTTTTAGAAAAATTTAAGCATGTAAAGAAGAATAAAATAAGGCTTGAGCGTATCCGTATCGCATCTTTCTTTGAAGACGTAGCTGAGTAAGTTTTATTCTTGAGGTACTTCCTTTGCTCTTTTGACAGCTGCTTCTGCCAATGTTTTTCCAAGAGTTTTACATTTATCTAAGTCTTGATCAACTGATCTTCTGGAGCTGACTACTCCTTTCGCAGCCTTCTCAAATCCGAATGAATCCATCATTCTCTCAATGCTGATTAATGCGGAATCACTGGTGCTTCCGCCGCATGTGAAGGCGGCTGCAAGTTTACCTTTAACGCTGCCACGAATTTCCCATGCTTTGTCAAAGAATTCCTTCATAAATCCTGCCATGTAGCCGAAATAGTTTGGCGACCCGAAGGCAACAGCGTTGCAAGATATTAAATCCTGCACGGTTGCATAGTCGACTCTTTTTATCACAACTGATACACCCTCGACCTGTCTGGCGCCCTCAGCAACAGCTTTAGCTAAAGCCTCAGTATTTCCAGCTCGAGTATAATATAAAACCAAAACTTGGACCATAAACACCATCTTTAATATATATGACATTTATTTTTTATCTTATAAGTCTATTTTTATTTGTTAAAAAATGTAATGGGTAAATACAATAGACGAACTTGTTTTTGGAGACCTTGTCTTTAATGTTGTAGTATATGTTTTAAGAAGTTATCCAGTTCCGAATGAACTTAGAAATTCATCATGCTGGATTACCGCAAATACGATGTATACGGTCCAATTTTTGTAATAGTTTTTTTAGATGCTGAAGTATTTATTACAAGCTTCAGTTTAAGTATTTTTGATTGAAAAGGGATCGAAGAGCCCATGAAGGTTACACTCGGAATCGATTTAGGAACGAGCAGATGTAAGGTCGCATTTTTCGGATTAGACGGGAAGCTCCTTGAATACGCATTTGGTGAGTATCCTGTTTACCGTCCATCCTCCTCCTATGCTGAACAGAATCCCGAGGAATGGTGGGAATCTCTCTGTAAAAGCATCAGAGAAGCCTTGCAGAAATCAAATATAACCTCCACGGAGGTCTTAGCGATAGGGATCACAGGTCAAGATCATGGGGTCGTATGCCTTGATGATAAAGGAAATATCATAAGACGAGCAATAATATATTCCGATAGACGTTATCAACCCCAAATTGAAAGATTGGAGGAGACCTTGAGAAAGCCCTTAGAAGCTGGAGCGAGAAGGCTTTTTGGCCCTCTTCTATGGATGCGGGAGAATGAGCCCCAAACCTACAAGACCATCAGTAAAGTTACAACTTCCAGAGGGTTCATTGGTTACAAACTGACTGGAAAAGTGATATTCAGTAGGAGGCAATTCGATGAGATCTGCGACATCGCCAAGGAAATAAATGAGGTTTATCCCCTTCCATTATTAGGACAACCATACGGAGACTTCGATATAGCTGGATATGTTACAGGAGGAGCTGCGGAGGAAACGGGTTTAAACGCGGGTATACCTGTCATCATGGGACCTTGGGATGGTATGTGTAGCATCTTTGCAGCTGGACTTCTAAAAGAAGGAATAGCCGTGGAGATTGCTGGAGCAACAGATGTCATATCGGTATCTTCAGCGAAGTTTCTGCCAGATATTACACGATTTCAACACGTGATACCGGCTATTTGGCTTACCTACCATTCTCTTCGAGTAGGAATGATTCACGACTGGTTTAAGGAAAAATTTGGCTTCAGCGGAGAGAGAACCACTGAGCTAGTAGGTCCTGACCAGTACTCTTTACTTGATGCAGAGGCTGAAGTTGAGCTCGGCTCCAGAGGGCTCATATTCCTACCGAAGTTTGGGTTAGACCTTCAAGACACCATTAGCCGCGGAGTATTTTTCGGCATCTCGCTCAATCATGATAGGAGGCATTTCTATAGGGCTGTTCTCGAAGGAATAGCCTATAGAGTAAGAGAGTATATCGAGGAGTTAGAATCTCTTGGTATTATAGTGAGGGAAGTTAGAATCTGCGGCGGAGGAGCCAAGAGCGACCTATGGAATCAGATAAGGGCAGATGTTACGGGAAAACCCTATGTGAAGCTCAACACTGTTGAAACGGGATGCCTTGGTGCCTCCATCTGCGCTGGTATTGGAGTAAAGCTGTTTAATAACCTCAAAGAGGCAACGGAAAGCATGGTTCGAACCTCGAAAAGATTTGAACCCATTCGTCAAAACCATGAGGAGTATAATAGACTGTATGAAATCTACAGAGAAGTAGACGGTCGATTGAAACCAGTATTTGAGAAGCTTGGAAAGAGATCAACTTGACCTTTAATTTCGATATTAATGAGACTTTTACAAGTTTTATGGTAAGACGATTACTTTCAAACCCCTTTGTTTCTCAACTGTTTCCAACGGCTACTATTACCACGTTTAGTCTACGGCTGTTAGTTAATTCCTTAACCTTAGCGGTGAAGTCTAAATCTGATGGATTAATGGTTTCATCCGCACCTAATTCGCATGCCTTCTTAATCCTCTCATCTTTTAATTCGCTAATAATAACTAAAGGCCAAGTTTATTTCATCTTCGCAGGTTTCACGGTCCAGAGCTGGAGTAAGTAAAACCACCGTATATTATCCGACCACCTTGTCAGCAACCTAGGGTCAACATAGGTGTGAGGTGGTAGCATGGTGGAGGGCACAAGAAGCACCGGGGTAGGCCGCCCCTTCTGGTTGATTCCTCTTAGTTCTTGGGCCATCAAGTATAAGAACTCAGCCGGGTTTACCTTTCCAATACTCTTAAGTTCGATTATTCCTGGGATTTTGTCAGTGATTTTTGTTGCAACGGTCGCGGCGGCAGAGATGACATCTTCTCCGTCCACGAAGGTTCTATAGAATCCCGACCTCGTTATGCTTGGCAGTCCCACTTCAGGAGGTGCGTAGGTCTGTGGGGTGTCAACCGGGCCAAGGATCTCTCTTATTTTAACTTCCTTAGGTAGGACGCTGTGTTTAGCGTAATGGGCTAGGGAGTAGATAAGCGCTTGGAACGCATCAGCCAATGATAGATACTCATCTCCTAGGTTTACATACTCTGGGGGTCTTCTTTCCCCACTCCCGGCTTGGGTACTCCAATTAATCAAGAGGAAATCAGTGGTTCTCATCACTGTCTCCGCCGTTACTATCCTCTCTTCCTCGATATGTTCAACCATATTCAGGATGTCCTCGCATGTTATCGCCTTTATATTCGGGTTGTGAGCGACGTATGCTACCAGCTCCTCGAAAACCCGCCAAACCTCCTTGATCTCCTCCTCTGGGCGGAAGGGCGGCGACCAGAGCCTAGACGGGTTCCCTTCTGCATAGCAAGCTCTCCAGGACTGCGAGGCAGTATAGTAGAAGTCGGCTTCGTGGGTTATGAAGGTTACGAGGCGGAGGCTGCCAGGGGGTAGGTTCTCCACCATATGCTTTAACGCTTTAACCGGATGCTCTCTATCTGCGAACTTTGATTTGTCCGGCTCAACCTGAGCCAAAATATCTTGTATGGGGGTCATTATATCGTGGGCTGTATAGCCCGTTCTTCCCCAGAGTAGGCCCATCTGCCAGAATAGGGGAAAACCGAGCATAGTCCCATCAACGCCGAGCATCTTAACTCCCATCTGTTTCCGGACATATGCGCCTGGAGCTCCTGAAGGGTCCCTAGCGGTGATGATAGGAGGCTTGCCGAATACTTCTTTGACGTAGGCGAATCCCCCTGTCTCATGTGGGTCAAGCTCGCCAGTCAGCCGGTCAAGCTTGTGGGTCTCCCAATATTGCATCTCCTTCACGGCTGCTTCCCAATCCAATTTGGCGATCCGCACATCTGGAGTTGGATGGGGTACATGGTTATCTCCATGATAACAGATGGGCATCTTAAGTCTCTTCAGTGTTTCAATGGCCTCCGGGCAATATTCGAGCATGTTCCTAACCTCCCACTCTCCAAGGTAGAAGTCAGCCTTTATCCCATGTTTAGCAAGAAGTTCAGCAGCCCTCTTGATCACCGCGGCGCTTTCCTTGCCATTCAACAAGTCCTCACAGTGAAAGCAAAAATTGAAATAGACCTGTTTCTCCATCAATTTCCACCTTTTCTTTATTATTCTTCTTTCTTCCATTTATAAATATCGATCTCAGTATCTCCAGTAGAGACGTATGTTCTTTCATTCTTTGGGTCAACCCCGATTCCCTCACATTGCAAGTCTGTCAAACACGATTTCACACCGCAAATGTTAAATATTGTTCTTTAGAAAGATATAAATGCGTATTATGGAGAGATGTAAAATGGCAGCTGAAGTATCTAGGATAGAGATAGCGCTTGTAGTATTGGTGATAATATCCCTAGTGCTTTCTGGAAGTACCCTATTCTATGCAACCGACACATTAAACCGATTATCAGATGTATCCAGATCCATGTCAACAAGCTTCTCATCACTATCGCAAAGCGTAACGGTACTGACACAAGCCGTGGCAAACCTTTCCGAGGCAGTCACTCCACCCCCGCCACCCACCCCAGAGGTTGGTGGAACACTAACAATAGCCATTAGCGGGATGGCGCCGAACCTAGACCCGAGGAATATAGAAGTCAGATGGGGAGTTCCCATGCTTATCCAGTGTGTTCAACCATTGTTTGCCTACACCCCAGACTGGGTGCTTGTGCCAGTTCTCGCTGAGTCCTATCAATAAATCAACTCTACAACTTATGTTCTCAACCTGAGACAGGGAGTGATGTTCCACAACGGAAAGGAGTTGACTGCGGACGACGTGAAGACCTGCCTTGAAGTCCAATCAAAGATCATATCTGTAAGTTCTACGGTTATGGGAACATACTCGGCTAATTTCCCGATAAAAATGGTAGAGAAACTAAGCAAATACTCAGTTAAAGTCTACTTGAAATCAGCGACACCATTCATCCAAGATCTAGCTACATGGATGACCAGCATGATCTGGCCAGCCGAGGAAGTAGTCCAAAACACGACATTCAATAACCCAACCGGAACCGGACCATACAAGATAAAAGAGTTTATAAGCGGTGTCAGCGTCACACTGGAAAGAGTACCCCACTACTGGGGAGAAAACATGACCGGATACTGGGTTGGACCAGCATACATGCAAACGATCATCTTCAAATACATCCCAGAAGAAACCACCAGAATGGCTGAGCTTGAGACAGGTGCAAGCGATATAACTACCATAGCACAAATAAGCAATATAAATATACTGAAAGACGAGGGATTTCAGACCATAGTCAAGACGGGAGGCTCGTATCAAAACTTGGCTTTCAACTGCCGCAACTGGCCCATGAACGACACCAGATTCAGAAGAGCCCTTTACATGGCGGTCGATTGGGAAAAGATTGTACCCCTCGTCTGCCCGGGCTACGAGAGGTTAACAGATGTGCTGGAATTGACCCCCTATAGCAACCCTGCTGCGGCAGCTTTCCTACCCACCTATGACCTAGAAGCAGCCAAGAGCCTCGTCGAACAGGTAGCAGCTGATGCAGGCAAAACACTCCCAATAACGATAACCCTGTATGATGCTATCACACCTGGATCAATGGCAGAATACCTTCCAGACGTCTTGATCAGCTTATGGGCAAAGATCGGGGTTCAACTAAACGTAAGAATGATTGATCCTGGATCAGTCAGAGCGGTCAGGAGTGGTAATATTAAGCCTCCGGGAGAGTACTGGGACATATTCTGCCTCTACGGTGAATTCAGATTGGTTTTCAACCCAAGGTTCTGTTGGATACCCTTCAACAACGCGTCAGGGCTGGCTAAAGACGGCATGAATTACATGGGATACAACAACGCCGAAATGAACAATCTAACAGCACAGTCACTTCAAACGGTAGACACGGCGGCACTCAAGACGATCTATCAAAAAATCCAGAGAATTTGGTACGAAGAGTTGCCAATGATACCAGTCTTTTCAGGTCGAGCCCAGTGGGCTATAAACCCGAAAGTCCACGGATTCAATGAGGCTTGGGATAGATCAACTTGCTCCCTCACCAACGTTTGGAAGGAGACATAGCAAACAAGAAAAAAAGCTTGCACCATATCCCCTTTTTATTTATATTATTGAGTAAAAACGAGACATGATAGGCGTCATCATAGCCCGAAAGCCACGAAGGGAGAACCAGAGACGCGTTCGATTAACAACTCTTGAGCATCAGAACCCTGAAGACACGTAGCCTGTGCGAACAATGTCAAGCAACTCGCCTTGATCCCCATTTCACATACAAAGCTTATATACGAATCTGTAAATACCTTAGTAAAGTCCCGCGGATCTTAGACCCTTAAGTGGGGATTGTAATGAAAAATGACGACACGTTGATAAATGTGCTTAACCTAAAAACCTATTTCTTCACGAGTGAAGGCGTCGTGAAGGCGGTTGACGGGGTTGACTTAGAGATAAGAAAAGGGGAAACTGTTGGATTAGCCGGTGAATCTGGATGTGGTAAAAGCACGTTGGCGTATTCGATCACAAGATTGATACCTCGTCCTGGCAGAATTATCGATGGTAAGATCATTTTTAGAGGAGAAAACCTGCTTGAGAAAAGCGAGAGGGAGATGAGGAGTATAAGAGGTCGAAAGATCTCAATGATCTTCCAGGAGCCAACAGCCTCACTGAACCCGGTATTCACCGCGGGTGACCAGATCATGGAAGTCATCCGGCTGCACCAAAAGGTCCGTAGGAAGGAAGCTTGGGAGAGGATGATCGAGATGCTGAGGCTGGTGCGAATACCCGACCCTGAGAGGGTAGCAAAGGAGTATCCCTTTGAGCTCAGCGGCGGGATGCAGCAACGCGTCATGATCGCCATGGCCCTCGCATGTAGACCAGAGCTGCTCATCGCTGACGAGCCCACCACCTCCTTGGATGTCACTACTCAGGCACAGATCCTCGAATTGATGAGGGAGTTGAAGAGGGAGATAAATACCTCCATATTATACATAAGTCACAATTTGGCAGTTATATCACAGTTATGTAATATGATTGGCATAATGTACGCTGGGGACCTTGTTGAGTTTTCCGACGTAGCGACATTCTTCCATAAACCAATGCATCCGTATACTCAAAAGTTGCTTGATGCAATTCCAAAGGTCAAACAGAAGACGAAAAGGCTAGAGGCTATCTCAGGTTTTGTTCCCAGCCTGATTGATCCACCAACGGGTTGCAAATTCCATCCGAGATGTCACCTTGCAAAAGAGTCATGCAGCCAAGAGAAACCGCCTCTTGCTTTGGTAGATGAGGGACATTGGGTCAGGTGCTGGCGGTACGGCAAGAAGTAAATGGCTTATGGTGGTAGTTATGCCACATGTGTTGGTTGAGGTTAGAAATCTGAAAAAGTACTTTCCGGTTAGAGGACCGTTTGGTCGATCGAAACTAATGGTACACGCCGTCGACGATGTTTCCTTCAACATTGAAGATGGAGAGACTCTCGGATTGGCGGGGGAAAGCGGCTGTGGGAAAACAACACTGGGCAGGACAATTCTACGCCTCTACGAGCCCACATCTGGCGAGGCTTACTTCGAGGGCCGTAACATATTTGAGTTAGGGAAGGAGGAGCTGCGGAAACTGAGGCGGGAAATGCAGATAATCTTTCAGGACCCCTACTCTTCGCTCAACCCGAGGATGACAGTTCAAGCAATCATTGGCGAACCTTTAAATGTCCATGGCGTGGTCGAAAAGGATGAACAGGAAGATAAAATCATAGAAATGCTGAAAAAAGTAGGGCTAGAACCTGAACATATCAGGAGATACCCGCATGAGTTCAGCGGTGGGCAGAGACAAAGGATAGCTATCGCCAGAGCTTTGATCCTGAACCCCAAATTCATAGTTGCCGATGAACCTGCATCGGCTCTTGATGTGTCCGTTCAGGCATCGATCCTCAACCTGATGAGGGACCTACAACAGGAATTCGGTCTAACCTATCTCTTCGTCACCCACGACTTGAGCGTGATCAGGCTCATGAGCGATCGAGTGGCTATCATGTATCTAGGTAGAATAGTGGAGCTCGCTCCAACCGATGAACTATTCGCCTCGCCGGAGCATCCGTACACTCAGGCCCTACTCTCAGCCATCCCTATTCCCGACCCAAACGTTGAAATGAAACCAATATTTTTGAAGGGAGATATCCCTACCCCGATTAACCCACCTTCAGGATGCCGGCTTCACCCAAGATGCCCTTATTGCAAGTCTATGTGCGAGGAAACGGAACCAGAATTAATCAATGTAGGCGGAAAACATTACGTGACCTGCCACATGATGGCTAAGAAGTAAGACTAAAAATGAGGAGAAGAAGAAATAGGTATTAAGAAGTCTTTTTGTTATACTACCTTAAAGTGGTTTTGAAACCTCCTCATATTACCATAAGGATGTAGGTCACACTGAACTAGACAGTCAATTCCTATTATGTTGTTACTAGTTTTTCCTTGATCTTCTCTCGGATTTCCTTTGAAAGGGGCCCCATCTTTAGAATTCTCGCATTAAATGTTTCAAACAGGTTGAGTACCTTTTCGCATTCTGGAAGTGTTGTAGAGAATGAGATCAATCGAAGTGGTTCGACGCCGTACTCTCCCAGTTCCTTCTTCATTTGGGTAACATACTCCCTCAGATCTTCTTCTTTGAACACGCTGCCATGTTTCTCAAGTAATATGATGCCGTCAGCTCCAGAAGCGAATGCATGTAGCAAATGCTTTAAGCCGATTCGCCCCGTGCTGGGAATACCTATTATCTCAATGTTAAAAGGATAATATTTGTTTGTCCAATTAAGGATAATATTTGTTTGTCCAATTAAGTCCGCAGCCCCATAACATGTTTCTTTCTCGAGGAAGGCGATGATCTTAGGGGATTTTCCGCCCTCACTTATCCCGTGGATTTGAGCTATCAACTGGGCTTCGGTGCAGTGTTTTAGGTCAATGGCATCTCTTGGGCATCTTGGCACACAGATTCCGCATCCGACACAGGAGAGCGGGCTGATCCTTATCCCGTTTGGCGATTTCTCTACCGCTGACACGGGGCACACTTCTATACATACCTCGCAGTTATCACATTTCTCCGGGATGATGTATGACACTTCCGGCGAAACAGAAATCTCGCCTTTGCCTAGGAAAGTTGCCACTCTCGAAGCGGTAGACATCGCCTCCAAGACTGTTTCCCTCACATCCTTTGGACCCAAAGCGCATCCAGCAACAAATACTCCCTCCCTTTGGCTATCAACAGGCCTAAGTTTGTAGTGTCTTTCCAAAAGAAAGCCGTCAGAACCAACTTGAATACCCAATTTTCGAGCCAGCTCTTGGGTGTCTGAGTTAGGAATAATCCCTAGGCTGAGAACCACTAGGTCAAATGTTCCCTCGACTTGATGCCCAACAAGTGTGTCCTCAGCCCTTACCAATATTTCATTACTGTTTAAGGGAACAACTTCCGCTACGCGTCCTCTGACAAATCGCACGTTATGTTCTTGAGCTGTAACGTAAAATTCCTCGTATCCTTTTCCATCGGCTCTAATGTCCGTGTAGAAGATCCATGGCTCAGCATCCGGAACCAACTTTTGAACCAGCATAGCCTGCTTAATCGCAGTCATACAGCCTATCTTGCAACAATATTCTACTCCTTTCTCTCTATTTATCATTCGGCTACCCACACAGAGTATGAAGGCAACTTTCTTCGCCACTTTTCCATCGGATGGCCTGCGCATTTCATGGCCTATAAGCCTTTCTAACTGCAGGTTCGTTACAATGTCTGAGTGAAGACCGAAGCTATACTCCTCAAAGACTTTCGGATCAATTTGATCAAATCCCGTGCAAACAACGATCGCACCCACATCCAGCTCAATGTCTTCTTCTTTCTGGTTAAAATCAATGGCTTTACTCTTACAGAATTTTTCACAGAGTTTACAACCCCCTTTAGTTAGGTATAGGCAGTGCTCCTTATCAATAACATATGTTCTTGGAACAGCCTCTTGGAATGGTTTGTAAATAGCCTTTCTCGAAAACAAGCTGGCTTCAAATTCGCTTGGAACTTTGACGGGACAGACCTTCTCACACTCTCCGCAGAACGTGCATTTGGAAGCATCTACAAATCTTGGATGCTTCTTTATAAAGACCCTATAGTTGCCAGGGGAACCCTCGGCAGCTATTGGTTCCGCCATGCTGGTGACCTTTATTTTTGGGTGCCGTCCGGCGTACACCATTTTTGGTGTGAGAATACACTGCGAGCAGTCCAGGGTGGGAAAGGTTTTGCTAAGCTGAGCCATGCGTCCTCCTATACTTGGGCTTCTCTCCACTAGGTATACTTGATAGCCCTTGTCCGCTAACTCTATGGAGGTAATTATGCCCGCGACTCCGCCTCCGATCACGAGGACATCCTTATTTACTGGTATGCTCTTCGTCTCCAATGGTTCTAGGTAATGGGCTCGGCTCACCGCCCCACGAATGAGGTCGATCGCCTTAGACATTGCGGCCTCTTTATCGTTGTGAACCCAGCTGCACTGCTCCCTGATGTTTGCTATCTCGAGGAGATACGGGTTTAAACCAGCCGATTCCACTGCCCGCCTAAAGGTGTCAAGGTGCAT
>Ga0172366_10002383_pt1 | contig 14704 bp, 9 predicted proteins | sample LakKivSesite69cm_FD_114533 | JGI IMG/M metagenome (GOLD analysis project Ga0172366, IMG submission 114533) | Sediment microbial communities from Lake Kivu, Rwanda - Sediment site 69cm | ecosystem: Environmental > Aquatic > Freshwater > Lake > Sediment | place: Rwanda: Western Province, Lake Kivu... | reverse complement strand
TTTGGATAAGTTCAAATGGGCATCGCCTGTAAGAACGGACCCATGTTGTAGCAGTCCCTCGGACAGACGCCGTTGCGCACTCCCCACAAGTTTTCTACCGCCAACCATCACCTCATGCCGGGCAGCTGCGGAGAAACAGCTCGCGGATAGCGGCGTCTGATAATGCGCATGAAAATCCATAGAACGTTTCTGGAGTTCTGCGGGAACATCCAACATTCGAATGCCGCGCGCCAGCCCCTGACTTAAGAGATTGTATACCTTTCCGATGCTCCATGAACAACGAACATCCCCTTTGGGAATCACGACCGAATAGGTAACCTCTTCTGCGTGGAAAACAGCCCTCCCTCCCGTTGGCCTTCGAACCACATCAATTCCGTCCCTTTGACAGCGCATCAAATCAATAACCTCCACAGATTGATGGTAACCCAAAGAAATGCAGTAAGGTTTCCATTGGTACACCCGCATCGTCGGTATTCGCAACGCAGCCCCATTTTCCAAGATAGCCTGATCCATTGCCATCTGTGTTGCTCCATCGGTAGGAGCACTATGTATCCATCGCCAGGTGTCCACGGAACACATCGTCAGTGAATGATTCCTCGTTCACTCTTTTCAATAAACGCGATGACCGCCCGAATTTCCGGGATCATCTCCATCTCCGATTTTATCTTTTCCAGCGCATGACGTGTATTCAATCGCGATCGGTAAATAATGCGATAACACTTCCTGAGCGCACCGATCGTCTCGCTGGAAAAACCTCTGCGTTTCAATCCAATTGCGTTCAGTCCCTTGTAGGTTAAGGGTTCACTTGCGGCCAGAATGTATGGCGGCACATCTTGAACGGCACGAAATCCACCCCCGATAAATGCATGCTGCCCAACAGAACAAAATTGATGAACAGCGACCAATCCGCCAATAATGACCCAATCTTCGATTGTTACGTGGCCTGCCAATTGAACGCCATTGGCTATGATGACGTGATCCCCAATCAAACAATCATGGGCCACATGCGCATAGGCCATTAAGAAACATTCTTTGCCTATGGCCGATTTACCACGATGCTTTGTCCCCCGATTCAAATCACAAAATTCCCGGACAATCGTGTTATCCCCGATCTCTAAGGTCGTATTTTCACCCGAGAACTTGAGGTCTTGTGGAATTGTGGAAATGGCCGTTCCGTGATGAACCTGGCAGTTTTCCCCGATCCGGGCTCCATTGGCCACGAGAACATGAGAATGGATCTGGCTTCCCTTTCCAATTTCGACATCGCCTTCGATAATAGAAAACGGCCCAACGCTAACGTCTTCAGCCAATCGAGCCTTTGTATCCACCGCAGCAGTCGGATGAATAGTGGGCACATCGCCTCCATAAATTCGTCTTCACTCTATCTGTCAATAATTGCTGCCATAAACTCTGCTTCACACACCAGTTCATTGGAGACAAAAGCCTTGCCGATCATTTTACACGACGTGGGACGATACCTCGCCAATTCCACCTCGATCTGAATTTGATCCCCTGGGAATACTGGTTTTCGGAACCTCACATTATCAATGGACATAAAATAGGCCAACTTTTGTTCCGGATTCTTCAGAGAATCCAAAAGAAGAATAGCACCCGTCTGGGCCATGGCTTCCAGGATGAGAACTCCCGGCATAATGGGATGGCCGGGGAAATGCCCTCTGAAAAAAGGCTCGTTCGTGGTTACATTTTTTACTCCAACCACCCGCTCCTTGGGAACGAGATCCAGAATCTTGTCCACCATAAGAAAAGGATATCTGTGGGGCAGTATTTTCTGAATGGCCTGAATATCCAGAAAAACCCCCTTCTTCGTAGGCCGAGCCTGATACTTGCTCGTTATCTGTTTTTTCTTGTAGACATTCCGGATTTTCTTCACAAGTTCTACATGCGCGGCATGACCCGAACGGGCAGCCATCACGTGTGCCTTCAAAGGAACGCCCAATAACGCCAGATCTCCGATAAGATCCAGCGCCTTGTGCCGTACCGGTTCGTTGTAGAAACGAAGCTGCTTTCCTCCCAGAATGCCATTGGTCCCCAAAACCACTTCTTCTTCCAAATGGAACCGCTTTGCAAGCCCCCTCAATTCTTCGTTGCTTAGCTGCCGATCTACAATAACAATGGCATTGTTTAAATTTCCACCTTGAATAAATCCCTGATCGTGCAACTCTTCCACCTCATGAAGGAAACAGAAAGTGCGCGCCGGAGCAAATTCGTTGACGAACTCATCGGTGAGAGAGTACATGGAGGTATACTGTGTTCCCAGAGCAGGATTCTGATAGTCTACCATAAACGTCAGACGAAATTCGTCGGAAGGAAAAACCACCATATCCACCCCTTTGGATGGCTCGGAATAGGTGATGGTTTCCTCTATTTCAAGATAATCTCTGGGAGAGTTCTGCGTAACGATGCCGGCCTTTTGAAGGATTTGAACAAAAGGCATGGCGCTTCCGTCACCCACCGGCGGTTCGTTGGAATCAACCTCTACCAAGACATTGTCTATTTCCATACCGTAAATGGCTGCCAGGACATGTTCCACCTGCCGAATTTGAACATCTTTTAAACCAATGGTTGTGTCCCGAAAATTATCGACAACATGCTCAATATCAGCCGGAATTTCAGGGCAGCCTTCAATGCCTTTCCTGACAAAACGAATCCCTGTATTGGGTTCTGCAGGCTTGAAAGTAATGGTCGTTTTGTTGCCCGTGTGCAAACCAATGCCTGACAACGACACGGGCTTTGCTATGGTCCTCTGATTTCTTAGCATCGTTCTCTCAACTCTTTTTCAAATTTCGAATTTGTTCTTTTAGGTCTTTCACTTCTTCCAGAAGCTTCGGCAAACGCTTTAATGCCCCCTGTATTCGAAATTCCTCCATGTGAGGCTTGGCAGGATATCCAAATACGTATGTCCCGGCAGGGATTGTTTTATTCACTCCCGACTGGGCTCCTACCGCGGCCCCATCGCCCACCTCAAGATGGCCAGCAAATCCAACCTGACCTCCAATTCGCACGCCTTTACCGATATGTGTACTCCCCGACAGGCCGGCCTGGGCTGCGATCACCGTATTTTCTCCGATGGTACAGTTGTGTCCCACCTGAATCAGATTGTCCAGCTTGGCGCCCTGTTTGATCCGCGTCTCTCCCAGCGTAGCACGATCAATGGTTACGTTGGCACCAATTTCCACATCGTCTTCGATAACAACCGTTCCCACTTGGGGGATTTTATGGTATTTTTCTCCCTCAAGAGCAAAACCAAATCCGTCACTTCCAACCACCACACCGTTGTGAAGAATCACTTTGTTTCCCAATACGACTTTTTCCCGCAGACAAACGTGGGCGTGAAGAATACAATCCTCTCCCACAATGACGTCATCGCCTATGACAACGGTCGGCATGATGACAGTGCCGTTGCCGATCCTGCAATTTTTACCAATCACCACATAGGGGCCAATGGACAGATTCTCCCCCAACAGCGTCTTCTCTCCAATGACAACCGTATCATGAATCCCCTTTTCGATAAGAGACTTCGGAGGATAAAAGAGACGAACTGTGTGAAGAAAAGCGAAGTAAGGATTCTTCGCCAGAACCAAGGGCTTTGCCCCTCTATTCTTGAAATCCAAAGGGACAATGACCGCAGAAGCCCGGCTCTTATCAAAAAATTTAAAGTACTTTGAATTGGCAAGGAAAGAGATTTCTCCCTCTCTGGCCTCCTCTATCTTTGCTACACCGGTAATCTCTACTCCACCATCGCCTACCACCTGCCCTCCTACACGGGCAGCAATTTCTGCCAGCTTTAGGATCATTTTCCCATTCCTACTTCCCTTTGACGTACTCTTTGTCCAATTCCTTCAACACCTGATCGGTAAGATCGTACTTCGGTTTTGCATGCAACAAGTTGCCCTGGACAGAATCAAAAATAAAATCGTAATCGTCATTGGTGCCGACGGCTTTAATGGCTGTATCAATCTTCTGAATTATTGGCTGGAGCAATTCTTCCCTGCGCTTGAAGAATTCACCCTGTTCTCCCCATTTCTCGTTCTGGTATTGCTGGATCTTCAAATACAATGCCTGAAGTTCATCGGTTCGCTCCTTCTTCTTGGCTTCGCTCAATAGAAGGCTCTGCTGATCCAACTGCTCCTGAAGTGTTCGAAATTGCTCCTGCATTTTCTGGAGTTCTTGGCCCCAACCGGTGCTCTCGCCTTCCAACTTTTTCTGCGCATCAACAGCAGCTGGAAACGTTGAAAGGATTCTCTGAGAATCAATATACCCGATCTTCAACTGGGCCAAAGCGGTGTGTAATCCGCACATTCCCAAAACAACAAGGGAAATCCAAAGTGATCTGCATTTTCTTGACACGCCAACCTCCTGTTATTTTTTGGGTGAAAGCAAAAAAGGAACGATCATAAAGCGTACGTTTTCTCTATCCTCTCGGATAAATGATTTTAAAGCGATCTATTCATAAACACGCACTTCGTACACCGATTCGGGACAATTTGAAAAATTCATTTCGGAAAACAATCGTAACATCACTTCCACAACAATTGCTTCGTATGCACTTGCAATTTTGCGTTTATGAATTCTTCAGATTAAAATCCTTTTCCAAAAACAAAGTGTGTTTTCCATTGCCCTTGTCTTCGTCCGAAATCGTCGAAATAATCAAATCCGTAGGCAAAATCCACACCGATCATACCAACCATCGGCATAAATATTCGTGCACCAATCCCAACAGACCTTTTAAGATTGAAAGGATCCGTATCTTCAATCTCTATCCAAGTATTTCCTGCTTCAGCAAAAATCAATCCGAACAACGTAGGCTGGCTGACAATGGGGAACCGCAACTCGACGGTTGTTTTAATCAAAGTTTTTCCGCCGCGTTCGGTGAATGTGCCGCCGGCAAGTGGGTCGTCATATCCTCGCAACGGCTCCGCTCTGGAAAGTCCACTTCCACCAATAAAAAAGGCGTCCCAATTGGAAATATACCCCGACTTGGCCCACTTGTCCATGAAACCCACTTTTGCACGTGTTAAAAAGACAATCCGCGGTATAAAAGTAGGGAAGAAATATTCTACGCTAAACAGATGTTTGTGGTATCCGATATTGCCTCCGAACGATCCGCCTGTAATCTCCGTAGATAGACTCACGCTGGATCCGGATGTGGGAAATTCTGGATGATTCAAACTGTTTCTTGAAATAATTTGGGTAATACCGCTGGTGGTCTGAGGCCACTTTTCGTTCACGATGCTGGGAAAATTTTCGCGATAGAATTTGTTAAAGTCTCCAAACTCCCTCTCTTCGAGCTGATAGATCCAATCTCCTCGAAAGTAGTTGTCTGGCCACCGGAATCTCCGGCCAACCCGAATTGAAAAACCGCGGCTTTTCTGCCTGTACCCCACATAAAAAGGATCTCGCTTCGTATCAAATATGGTCGCCCCGATGAGTGTCGGTGTGTTTAAAAACCACGGTTCTGTAAAACCCAAGCTAAACGATCGGTAATAGCGGCCGAAATTCCAATTCAAGGAGAGCTGCTGACCGTTTCCAAAGAGGTTGTTCATTCCGAGACCTATGCTCCCAATCAGTTTGTCAAGCTCACTCCATCCTGCCGACAGATTGGCCGTGTCCGTTGACTTCTCTTCCACCTTGAAGGAGAGATCCAGATAGTTCTCATCCACCGGAAGAACATTCGGAATAACGTTGGCAAAATAGTTGAGTACCATCACATCCCGATGGCTGCGCATGAGAAGTTCCCTGCTGAAGACATCACCGGGTCGGATCCGCAGCTCCCGACGAATGACGCGTTCCTTGGTTCTGGTATTCCCTGTGATCATGATCCTTCGAATTTTTACCGGTGTCCCCTCGCTGATGATAAAATGAACGTCAAGCGTGTCCGTTCCTCGTAGCGTCTCTTTTGGATTAATTTGTGCATAAATATGTCCAATATCGTAATACGCTCCACCAATCTTTTCCTGGATGGACTTGGTAAATTTTTCCTGGCTGTAAGGATCTCCCTCCTTGAACTCCAACAGCGAAACGAGATGCTCTCCATTGAACAATGTGTTGCCTTCCCAAGTGATCTTCCCGATGCAGTACGCATGTCCCTCACGAACCCAAATATCTATAAACATGTCCTTCATGTCTGCATCGTAGTAGAGGGAATCTTTAACAATCTCTGCATCCCTGTAACCGTTGTTTTGATAGAACTCGGTGATTTTTTTCTTGTCTTCCTCGTACTCTTTCTGATCAAAATCTCCCCCTCTCCACCACCTGTCCTCCTTTGTCTTCTTCAATTGTTTTCGAAGTTTCCCATCATCGAAAACCGTGTTGCCATAAAAGCGGATACGTTTGATCTGAATCTTCTTCCCCTCATTCATGGTGATCTGAAGAACCGCCCTCCCCTCCCTTTCGGATTCAAAGGATTTTGTTTCAATCTCTGCTAAGGTATATCCTTTCCCAGAGTACAACTTTTTAAGCTTCCTTTTGGCATCGGCAATCTGGCTCGGACTGAGAACCTGCCCCTGAAAAAAGTCTATTTCTTTTTCGATGTCCTCTTTTTTAATCTTCTTGTTGCCTTCAATGATTGTTCTTTCCAGTCGAGGATACTCTTTCACGCGAATGGTTAGAAAAACACCCTCGGGTGTTTTTCGATCCAAAAGAATCCGAACATCTGAAAAAATCCCCAGCGCCCAGAGCTGTCGGACGGCCCGTTGTATTTCCTCCCATGTTACTTCCTGTCCCTCCTGAAGACCTGAACTCATTTGAACCACCATGGCTTCGGAAATTTTGTTTCCCTCTACGCTAAGCCCTAATATTCTCCCAATCTGGTTTTGCTGTGCAAAACCGGCTCTCCCGAATCCCACCCACAGCAATAAAAACAAGGTTATTCTATGCAGAGTGAAATGTTTCATTCGATACCATTCCTCCAAAATAACTTATTATAATACAAAATAATTTATACTTTGTAAAGAAGAAAATAAATCGTCTTATCAGAAGGGGAAAATATGTCGAATCCATATGCGCTTGTCTTCCCGTCGGTCGGACAAAAGCTGGCTGTCGTAAATATACTCCATTTGCAAGTAGAGATCCGGCCGAATGGTATACTCCAGCGACAAAGCATGTCGAAAGCCAATGCCGTGTGTTAAATAATGAAAACCAATGCCATCGCTCTGGACCTGGCCGGCATAAATTAGAAACAGCCTCGGTGCCAAGTATTTACCCAACGTGAGCCTGGTACTTCTGAAAAGAAATTTTGGATCAAAACTAAAACCGTCCATTGTTTGTATCTGAACAATATTTCGAGTGAACATAGAATACACTCGAACAACGTCCAATCCCAGATGACGCCGGATTCCTCTCTCTATCGGTCGGAATATCGGTCTAAAAACCAGATTTTCCACGCTCATGCCCAGGGCATCGTAAGCCCGATCCTTAAATTTTGCTTCGGAATAGCCCATGGCTTCCAGAAGGTCTGCTTCTGTTCTTCCCAGATTCGGATTGTCCGAAGAAAAACGGAATTGGATCTTTTTCCAAGGACCTCCCTCTTTTTCCAGACCCGTGACATCGTCCGTGGCGATCATATTAAGCCAAACCGTGGAGGGCATTCCCATAGAATCGGTTATGGTAGTGTACGCACGCCCCGCAATGATAGGTTCATCAGCCCCTTTTGGATAATCAAACGTAATTCTCTCGGGTCGAAAATAGTGATCCAAAACATCTATATGTCCCTCCGAGGATACAAGGTGCCCCCATACTTGAAAATCTCCTTCCTGTACGATTCCCTCCAAATTCAATTCTCCAATTCCCTCCTGAAGCTGGAAATCAGCATATATGTTCCCCAACGGACTCCCGATATTCCGTACATAATGCGCTTCTTTTTGAGGTACAATACGGAGATCCCAATGAATCCTCCTTAAAAATTCGACTATCTTGTTCGTGCCAGAATCCTCATCCAGTGACAGAAAGGGATAGGTCACGCGAATGTCTCTCAAGTTCAGGGTTCCCCGAAAAGTAGGAAAAGATGCAGGGCCGGTAAAGATGAACGGCTTCCCGGGATCCTTTCCTTTAAATAGTAACCATCCACTTTCTCCTTTCTCCATTAATCCTGGAAGATACATTCGAATACCCTTCTCGTCCGTTTCCAATTGAAGATGACCAAAATGGATTCCCATTTCTTCAACATCCAAAGGAGGAAGGTCTCTCGCATTGGCATTCTCGGATGTGTTGGCCAGCATAAATTTTCCGCCATCCACTTCACCTGAAAAATCGGATATTTGAACAAAACGATCTCCCTCTTGAAGTTCTGCTTTACACCGAAGGGCTTTTATTTTTTTAACAAAGGATGTGAGTTCCATCTCTCCCTGATCCAACCCTATGCGTCCGCCTCCCAGCACCCAATCTCCAGGCCTTCCGCCCCAGCGGAGAAAAACTTCACCGGAACCTTTTGCTTTTCGAACCAAGCCGCTGACCTCAGAAAGAAAACCCAGAATATTGCCTTGTGCCAAAACAGAAATGTCCGCATCCCTCGCTTTTCCGTGGGGCAGATTACCCCAAAATTGAACCTTGAGACCATCTTCTCTCTCGAAGCGTCCATCTTGAATCCAGAAAGAGCCTTCGGCAACACGGTTTTCTTTCATTAATGTATCAACCACATCAACCTGTGCTTTGTTAAAAGTCACAGCACCGAAAGAGCCGTTGTGCACTGCTACTGAACCAAGAATACGAGGCGTTTCAATCTTGCCTCTTACACGGATCTCCCCATTTCCTTCCCCTCTCACCACCTCTTTCCCCGTTAAGGCAAGACTGAATTCGCGGAAATTCATATCTTTAATCAGAACCATTCCATCCAGTGAGTCGCTATTGGTACGTTGAACTTCTCCTTCAATCAAAGGAATGCCGTTTTTCTGAAAAGAAATGCTGCCCCTTCCGAATTTTCGGTTGTCCCACTGCGCCCTGAGATCCCCCTCAAAAATGCCCATTGCATGAAAATAGCCCTTGTGGAGCGTCATCCCGAAATCCACGTTGGGTTGGGTCCTTGTTCCACGTACGATGATTTCTCCCTGAATCTCGCCCCGGTAAGGTTTCAGTTGAGTAAAAATTGGGTGAAGTTTCTCAAACGAAAAATCAACAAGTTTGATCCTTCCCGTAAAGTTACTCTGAGGATTAAAAGGATACTGTCCTTCCATAGAGACAAAATCACCAATTTCACATTGGTGAAGTGAAATCCCGCTCTCTGTGAGCGTCCCCTGAGCCCGAACAGGCAACTCTCCACCTTCCGCACCAAAGTAAACAGCATCGAGTTTGATCTTGCTTTGTTTGTTAACCCTCTGCGAAGACAGCTTTGCATCAAAAACTCTGGGATTTTTCCTTCCCTCTTCATTCACCCCTTGACCCGATATCTCCCATATTTTTGGAGATCCGGAGAGGACGAATTTCACATTTATTTCATTGATGGCTTTCCGAAATTTCTCATCCGCCATCAATGAAAGAAGAGACTCCATCCCCTGCGTTCGTATTTCCCACTGGGTGTTACCATAGAAAGGAGATCGAATGTGACCGTCTATCCTAAATTGACGATTCGACTGAACCGCCATGCCGAGGTCTCGATTCGCATAGACAATCTTCGGCAAGAGCTCCAGGGTATCTCCTTCAACGGACACCACATGCAAGGATCCGCTGACTTCGCCTGTAAGATCTGAAAGAGGCCCTGCCAAACGAATAGTCATATCCGTACCACATCTTGCCAATCTCTCTTGACTCCAGGAAGGAAGAAAGGATAAAAAATTTCCATTGACATTTAAGGCCAAAGACGTTTGCTGACGGGAGGTAGAAAAATCCATCTTTCCTTGTAAGGCCAGATCCAACCCCTCTTTCTGAGTTCCCTTGCCTTGTATTGTAAGAACACTGTCGCAAAGGCTCATGTTCCCCTGAAAGCGATCAAATAGAACGCCGTACGCTTTGAGGTCTTTGGAAACGAAGTCCCCCCTCATCATGGAATTGTTCAAAGGACCTGTGATATGCATTCCAAACTGAGCTTTTCCTGATAAAGATATTCTGGACTTGGGAATCGCATTCTGAAAAAATGCGGGGATGTCAAATCGTGAACAGAGAATCGAAAGGTCCAACTGCGGATCAAGTATGTTTTCCATTTTGCCTGAAATCGTCAGAGGAGATCCGTTAAATTTTTCAATGGTTCCTTCCAAAAGAACATTCCGACCTTCCAGTATGCCTTTCACATTCACATTGTCGAAAGAGAGCTGTGCTTTTCGGAAAGAAAAAGAGCCATCCCGAATTTCCAAAAAACCAGAAGCGCCTCCTTTCCAGTCGTAGTCTACTTCACCCCACATCTTTCCGGCTGTTACCTGAATATAGCTGGGAAGAAAAAAGGGAAGTTCAGAACTGGGTTCGGATTCCTGAAGTAGAACCTGCATTCTTAGGGGTCGTCCCAACGGAAGATTCATCTGACCCACCACTTTCAAATTTTTACTGTCCGATTCAAACAGGTTGCCTTCCAGACGTACAGTCGCAGAATCTATCGGAACAGAATCAAACCAACCGTCCAAAGAGTGAGCCAAGCGCACCCGATTCCCGGAGGAATCTTCCACCGCGACCTCCGCATCCGCAACCGTGATTCGTCTTACCGTTTCCAGTTCGTCCATTGCTCCCTGAAAATCGGCCAATTCCTCCTCTACAGAATGCATCTCCTCCCTTTGAAAATTTTTTCGTACGATCACTACAGGGTGAGTTAACACCACATCGTGTGCTACCTTGTAAGGCACAAAACGGTATTTAAGGATATTCCAGAGGCTATAGCCAAGGCGAACATCGTCTATCTGCAAAGCAAAAGAGCGATCCTTGGGAACCAACAGCACCCCCTTAAAGTGAATGCTGCGCAGACCCATTTCCACTTTCTCAATGTCCGATTCCTGAGCCAACAAAGGACGAACTTTCGCCAGCAGTGCTTGTTTGATTTTTTCATCGGCCCCGGTAAGGCGCCACCCCCAATACCCACCCACTACCACAGCACCTACCACAATGGCAACCACCAGGATCCATTTTCTTTTTCGCATGGACGTATCCGTTAAAGAAAAAATGAGGAGACACAAAACCCCTCATGCCATATCGCCTTGCTTTATGTTAGACGTCTTGCTTATTGCATAGTTCCTCATTCATCGCAAATCAAATCTTATCCGCCGCCAATTTTTTATTTTAACTGTTCACTGACCTTGCCAAAACGTCTCTCTCTTTTTTGAAAATCTTCGATTGCCACATACAGATCTTTTCTTCGGAAATCGGGCCAAAGAACACTTGTAATGTAAATTTCCGTATAGGCCAATTGCCACAGAAGAAAATTGGAAATCCGAAACTCTCCGCTGGTTCGAATGAGCAGATCCGGATCCGGCAGCTCTGCCGTGTAAAGATAACGCGACAATGTCCTTTGATCTATATCGTCCAAGCGAAGCTCATCCTTCTGAATCCGATCTGCAATTTGCCATACGGCAGAGATGATCTCCTCCCGACCTCCATAATTCAAGGCAAGATTCAGAACAAGCCCTGTGTTTTTTCTTGTCGCTTCAATGCCTTCAAGAACCCCTTCCCGGGCATTCTTGGGAAGATTTTGAATATCTCCTATTGCCATCAAGCGAACGTTGTTCCGGATCAACTCTTCGATCTCTTTCCGAAGCGTTCGAATCAGAAGCGTCATCAACGCCGACACTTCATCTTGCGGCCGCCTCCAATTTTCCGTCGAAAATGTGTACAGCGTTAAAATCCTAATTCCCAATTCGCCGCAAACCTCCACAATATCCCGAACGGCCTTCACGCCTTCCCGATGACCTGCCACCCTGGGAAGACCTCGCTGTTTTGCCCAGCGGCCGTTACCGTCCATAATAATAGCAACGTGGCAAGGAAGCTCTCCCTGAGACTTTAATTTATCCTGTCGTTCCCGATCTGTCATTCTGAAATGCGTTTCCCTTACACTATTTTTTGCAATTGAAAAATTACAATCAAATACAGAAAAAGTCAAGGATTTATTTGGTGTTGACTTTCGTCCAAAAAGTGGTTATTTTTTACAGCGAGCAAACTGTGTATCTATTGAAAATCGGAGAAAGCATGGCATCCAAGTCCCAAAATAGTGATCTCCAAACAATTCACGAACTAAAAAACGCCCACACACAAATTATCCGAGAAATTGAAAAGGTCATTGTGGGGCAGCATCACATTGTTGATCAGCTTATGATCTCTCTTTTTTCACAGGGGCACTGCCTTCTCATTGGTGTCCCCGGTTTGGCCAAAACGCTTCTCATTTCCACACTCTCCCAGGTTCTCAATCTAAAATTCAGCCGCATTCAATTTACGCCGGATCTAATGCCCTCGGATATCACAGGCACCGAGATTCTCGAAGAGGATCGCACGTCCGGCAAAAAAGCGTTTCGTTTCGTCAAAGGGCCGGTTTTCGCCAATATTGTCTTGGCCGATGAAATCAACCGAACGCCTCCCAAAACCCAAGCAGCCCTTCTCCAATCCATGCAGGAGCATGAAGTGAGTGCTTCCGGAGAGACCTATAAACTCGACGAACCTTTTTTCGTACTGGCAACCCAAAATCCTATCGAGCAGGAAGGAACCTACCCTCTCCCCGAAGCCCAACTGGACAGGTTTATGTTCAATCTTTGGATCGCTTACCCGTCCAAAGAAGAGGAGGCGAAAATTGTTCATGCAACCACCGGAGGATTGGAACCCAAACCGAAACCGGTTTTGGACGCCAGTACAATTATTCGACTTCAAAAACTGATTCGCCGTGTTCCTGTGGCCGATCTGGTCGTTGACTTTGCTGTGGATTTCGTACGGAAAACCCGACCGGACAGTGACACCTCTCCCCAATTCGTCCGTGATTGGATCAGCTGGGGAGCAGGACCAAGAGCGTCCCAGTACCTCATTCTTGGAGCCAAGAGCCGATGCGTCCTCGACGGAAGAACCACACCCGATATAGACGATGTCCGAGCTGTCACCAAGCCTGTTCTCCGCCACCGCATCGTGACAAATTTTAATGCCGAAGCAGACGGCGTGAGCACCGTGGATATTATTGACCGATTGCTGGACGGAAATGGATGAACACCTGCTCGATATTTCCAAATTTTACCTGCTGTCCGTAAGGCTTGTCTGATCGCAAGGAAGGGAAAGACAATGGCATTACTCGTCCTCATGCCGGGAAGAAATACCGATACATTGGTGGCCCGAATGCGGTCGCTTCGCCCCAATCTCGATATTCGGGTGTGGCCCGAGATCGGAAATACATCCGACATCGAATTTATTGTCACATGGAACCATTCGCCGGGAGAACTTAAAAAGTATCCAAACCTAAGGGGCATCTCGTCCTACGGAGCCGGTGTGGACCACATTCTCCGAGATCCCGAACTGCCGGAAGGCATCCCAATCGCGCGCGTTGTGGATCAAAAATTGATACACGAAGTAAGCCAGTATGCGGTATCCGCAGTCCTCAACCAGAAACGCCATTGGGAAGGGTACAGGGAAAATCAGCGTAAGAAAAAATGGCGTCCCATTCCAATGGCCAAAACTGACGCCATCGGCATTTTGGGTCTGGGTCAAATAGGACAAACGACTGCCAGGGCATTTGTGAAGCTGGGCTTTCACGTGTACGGCTGGGATCGAGCACCCAAAAAAATCCAAAGCGTGCACTGTTTTCATGGAGAAGCACAATTTGCCCAACTTCTATCCGTGGTTGATTATCTCATCTGTTCTCTTCCGCTGACACCTTCCACAAAAAATATATTGAACAAAAAGACGTTTCGTCGGCTCAAACAGGGAGCCTATGTCATCAACATGGGACGAGGCGATCATCTCGTGGAAGAGGATCTTCTCGAAGCCATCGAAGAAGGCCACATATCGGGTGCATGTCTGGATGTGTTCCGAATGGAACCTCTGCCTCAGGGTCATCCCTTTTGGAATCATCCCAAGATTACAGTAACGCCCCACATCGCTGGCATCACAGATCCGGACGCCGTGGCAGGTCAGCTTCTTAAAAATTACAGGAGAATGCAAAAAGGACTCCCTCCGTTAAACACAATCAACAGGCAGCGCGGTTTTTAGAGGATCGAACATCGTATTTTCTTGATATTGATTTGTATCTGTACTATCTTTGGACAATACGAAAAACGCAATACAAATTTTATTTACAACACCCTTGCTTTCATGGCAACTTTCGAAAACGGAAAGGCATGTCCGGAAGGGAGGTGAAGGGAGGTTTCAATGACAAAAAAGTGGCGAGCTTATCTCTTTGCGATGGCAGTCTTCTTTTTTTTGATATTGCCTTTTGCCAAAGCGAAAGAGCAGACCGACAACATCCATTATGAAATCTGGGTGGAACTCGACCATCAAAACCGTATGCTGCACGGAAAAGAAACCATCACCTGGTTCAATTACACCCGGGATGAAGTAAAGGACATTTGGATTCACCTTTACTGGAACGCGTTTAAAAACGAAAAAAGCGCTCTGCTGCAAGAAGCCAAAGAGTCTGGGCTTTCGATTCTGGATTTGGACGGAAAAATCAAAGAGGGTGAATGGGGATGGATTGATTTGAAAAGCGTACTTTTGGAAGACGGCAGCGATCTGTTGGGTGCCGCGGAATTTGCGGCTGGGGATCAGCCGATAAAGTCCGAAGATCAAACCGTGATGCGTATTCCTT
>Ga0172366_10002379_pt1 | contig 14720 bp, 9 predicted proteins | sample LakKivSesite69cm_FD_114533 | JGI IMG/M metagenome (GOLD analysis project Ga0172366, IMG submission 114533) | Sediment microbial communities from Lake Kivu, Rwanda - Sediment site 69cm | ecosystem: Environmental > Aquatic > Freshwater > Lake > Sediment | place: Rwanda: Western Province, Lake Kivu... | reverse complement strand
TTCCCTTCCCAGGTCGTACATCCGGCAGATATTCTTGTGGATAATCTCGCGGGCCACTTTGAGCTCGTTCCGGAACCGCTCGATGGTGCTTTTATCGGTTGTGATCTCGGGCTTGAGAAGCTTCAGGGCGACTTTGGCGCTGATTTCTTTGTCGAGGACTTTGTAGACCTTGCCCATCCCCCCTTTGCCCAGCTCCTCGATGACCTGGTATCGACCGGCAAAGATCGAACCTGGAGTGAGTTCTCCTTTGGGAATCTCCAGGGTTTCGGTTACATTGATGGGGACATCTTTGGCTGGCGAGAGCTGAGTGCCGCATTCGGCGCAAAAGCGGGAGGTGCCGGGATTGTCAAGCCCGCATTTCGAACACTTCATGCGCTCCTTCCCTTTATGGGTCGGATTATACAGGGATAACAACAATAAGAAAAGGGCCAATTCGGCAATTCGGGGGACACATCACTTAATTGCCCTAAGCGTGCATAAGGAATTATTGGGACACATGACTTAATTCCTCTTATATTGCCTTAAGGCTTCATTTTCCGCCTATCAAGAGAATAAAACGTCATGCTAGTCGTCTTTGGTTGTGTAGCGGCTCAACCGGAATGGCTAGATTTGCACGCATCGTGGTGCCCAATTTTCCGCATCATGTCATTCAAAGAGGAAACCGCAGGCAAAACGTATTTTTCACTGAAGGCGACAGAAGCTTATATATAAAATTGCTACAAAATCAAGGCGAGAAAGCAGACCTCAAATATTGGGCTTATTGCCTGATGGATAATCATGTTCATCTCGTTGTTGTGCCTAAAGAAAAAGGGAGCCTGGCCAAGGGCATCGCTGCGGTCAACCGGAAGTACTCTTTCCTGGTCAATTCGCGTGAGGGTTGGCGTGGCTACCTATGGCAAGGGAGATTCATATCCTACCCTATGGATGAGAAATATCTTGTCGCGGCCGTAAGATATATTGAAAGAAACCCTGTCCGGGCAGGGCTGGTAAAGAATGCTGAGGATTTCGGGTGGTCGAGCGCAAGGCTTCACGTCTACAAAATCCCTGATCCCCTGGTCTCCGAGAATCCCCCAAATTTCCCCATCGCCGACTGGGCAGAGTTTTTGAAGCACGACGATGAGGTAGCTCTAATTAGAGAACTGCGATGTCATGCCAGAACCGGAAGGCCGCTCGGGGATGCGGCTTTTCTTCAACGACTAGAAAAAATAACGGGAAGGATCTTGCGAAAAGGAAAGCCAGGACCCAAGCCGATGTCCAAAGCTAAATAATGTGCATGACTTAGGTCAATAGCTAACTGGGTGTTATGACCCTCCTATTGCCAAATTCGAATTAAGTGATGTGTCCCCATAATTCAGGCTTGGGCTTTGCTGGTCGGCAGCTCGATGCCGACGCCCTCCTTCCGGGCCGCCATCTTCAGCAAGATCGCAAAAACCAGCCCGACGAACCCGAGCGAAGCGAACATCAGAATCGTATGGGTATAATCGCCCCCCGCCAGATCCGTCAACTTGCCCGCGACCCAATTGAAAAGCGTTAGCCCGACGTTCTGGATGAGCGTCATCAGGCCGAACGCCGTCCCCAGACGTTTCTCCTCGACCATAATCGGAATGGACGGCCACATCGCTGCCGGAACAAGCGAGAAGGCGATGCCCAGGACGATCATGGCCAGAGCCGGAGCGAAATGCGTCAGCCCCAAACTCAGATGGATGGGCACAAGCAGCAGCGACCCGATGATCATCATCGTCGCCCGCTTGCCGATCTTATCGCAGAGAAGCCCGAAGAGCGGCGTGAAAACGATCGTTCCACTGATGACGAGTGACGTGTAAAAGCCGCCTTTAACGGCGCTAAACCCAAATTTCGTCTGGAGGAATACGGTCGAAAAAGCGGTGAACGGGAAGATGGCCGAATAAAAAGTCATGCACAGAAGCGAGACGTACCAGAAGGACGGCCGGAAGGCGAAGACATCCTTAAAGACAAATTTCTCATCCTCGCCGACAAGCTTTTCTTTAACGAAGAATTTTTCCTTGCGCCTGTCAAGCCCTGTGTAGATAAAGAACAGCGCAAAGCAGACGAACATGAGGACCGCGGAAATCCAGACGGCAAACCGCCAGGAGCCGGTCCAGGCCTGGACGCGGGCAGCGCTGTTGAGCGCGGCGAAGGTTCCAAGCCGGGCGACCATCAGATTGAGCCCGAAGGCAAGGGCCATCTCCCTCCCCCTGAACCACTTGGCCAGAACCTTATTTTGCGTGATGATCAGGGATTCAGCGCCCAGGCCGTAGAGCAGCCGGCCCAGCAGCATGACCGGAAAGATCTTGGTGGCCGCCGTCAGGAAGACTCCGAGAGCGCAGAGAGCGGCAAAAAGAGTCCCGGCCCTGCGGATGCCGATCCGGTCGAGAAGGATCCCTCCGACAAGGACCATGACAAAGTTGGGCAGATAGTAGAAGCTGAAGAGAAGTCCGTATTGGGCGCGCGTGATGTTGATGCCCTTCATGATGAAATCGGCAATCGGGCTGAGGACATCGTACGCATAATAGACGCCAAAAATGACCAGCCCCATGATCACCAAAACGAACCAGCGCAACCGGTAGACGGTGTCCTTGGTTTCTTCGGTCATCGTTCGCTTGTCCTCCGCTTTTATGCTCGCAATGTCCCTGAAAAATATGCTAATAATTACCTATATGTCAAGAGAAATTGGGATGTGTCGGGGCGCAGGGAGGATCAAAAGACTCTGCTGGCCCCGCCTTGCTCAGTCGGGAAATTTGAAAGGTCTTCTGCATAGGAGGAAGGCAATGGCTCGGTCGCTAAAATCCAAAGGGTCCTCGGGACTCGGACTTATTCTGGTTCTGGCCGCGGCTGCCGCTCTGGTCGTAAGCAGCGCCTTCGTCCTTCACTCCTTCAAGGGCAAAAAGCTCAATATCGAGGACATCGCCGCGGCTGAAAAAATCGCCGGCCTCCGCTTCACTCATAAGGAACGGAAGCTAATGCTCGAAGACCTCAGGGATGCTGCGGACTCTTACGTCGAGCTCCGCAAAGTCGGCCTCTCCAATAGCGTCCCTCCCGCCCTGAGGTTCGACCCGGAAGTCCCGGTCGCAGGCCCTCTGAAGCCCTCTTCCTCCTCCCCCTTCGATCAGGGAGGAATGGAAAGCGGAGAACAGGGTCCCACCGATATTTCTGTTCCGATTGAAAGCACGAGCACTCTGAAAAAGGGTCTGGCCTCCTCTCCGGGACCAACAGAAAGACCAGCCAACCGCGAAGACCTGGCCTTTGCCCCGGTGACCGAACTCGCCCGTCTCATCAGTTCCCGCAAAGTGACCTCCACCGAGCTCACCCAAATGTACCTCGCCCGCCTCAAGAAATACGGCCCGCGCCTCGAATGCGTCATCACCCTGACCGAGGAGCTTGCTCTTGCCCAGGCCAGGCGGGCCGACGAAGAGATCGCCGCTGGCCGATACCGCGGTCCGCTCCACGGCATCCCCTACGGTGCCAAAGATCTTCTGGCCACAAAAGGAATCCGCACAACCTGGGGCAGCAGGGCGTACATCGACCAGGTTCCCGACCATGACGCGACGGTCATCGAGCGCCTGGAGAAGGCCGGTGCAGTGCTCGTCGCCAAGCTGACGCTCGGAGAGCTGGCCTGGGGAGATGTCTGGTTCGGCGGAAAGACGCGAAACCCCTGGAACTACGAGCAGGGCTCGAGCGGGTCCTCGGCGGGATCGGCGTCGGCGACGGCGGCCGGACTGGTCGGTTTCTCTATCGGCAGCGAAACCTGGGGTTCGATCGTCTCACCATCCTCCCGTTGCGGAGTCGTCGGTCTCCGTCCCACCTACGGACGGGTGAGTCGCGCCGGAGCTATGGCCCTGAGCTGGAGCATGGACAAGATCGGGCCTATCTGTCGCTCGGTCGAGGACTGCGCCCTCGTCTTCGAGGCCATATGCGGCCCGGACGGGAAAGAGGCCGGGGTCGTCGACCTCCCATTCAACTGGGATCCCGAGAGAGACCTCAGGACAATCCGGGTTGGCTATCTGAAAAAAGCTTTTGATGGAGACTACCCGACGAAGAAAAACGACCTGGCGGCTCTTGAGGCACTCCGTAAGGCCGGAATCGACCTCGTGCCGTTCGAGCTGCCCTCCGGCCTTCCCATTCAACCCCTGGCCATTATCCTGAGCGCCGAGTCGGCGGCTGCCTTCGATGAGCTCACCCGCTCGAACCGCGACGACCTGATGGTTCGGCAGGAGCGGAATGCCTGGCCGAATGCTTTCCGTGCCGCCCGGTTCATCCCGGCCGTTGAATACATCCAGGCCAACCGGGTGCGGACACTCCTCGTGGAAGAGCTGGCGGAGAAAATGAAAGCAGTCGATGTCTATGTCGCGCCTTCATCCGACGACGACAACGGCCTCCTCACAAACCTCACCGGACACCCTGCCGTGGTCGTTCCCAACGGGTTTGACGAAAAGGGGTCGCCGACGAGCGTCACGTTCATCGGAGGACTCTGCAAGGAGGCCGAGTTACTTCGGGTCGCACTCGCTTACGAGCGGGCAACGGACTTCCATACCAAACACCCGGTATTGAAAAACTCATAAAGCCGCGCTAAATAAATTGTTATTGCAAGAAAAGGAGGACAGGAATGAGAAAATCAAAATGTCACCCGAGGCCCGCTCAAAACCTGGGCTATAGGGCGCCCCGGATCTTGACGGCCAGCTCAATCGCCCTCCTGTGTCTTGTCGCCTTCTCTCAAGACCGGGCACCTTCTCGCAAGAAATACGATCAACCTTCAGCACCCGTTTATGACGTCGCCCTCGAAGAAGCCTGGATTCCCATGAGCGATGGTGTTCGCCTCGCAGCCGATCTCTGGCGACCGAAGGGCCCCGGCGACCGAGGAAAGTTTCCGGTTCTTCTCGAATACCTCCCCTACCGCAAGACGGAAAGCCGAGGCCGCAGCTACGGCCTCTATTCCTGGTTTGTCCGGCGCGGTTATGTTGTTGCCCGGGTTGACATCCGGGGCACTGGAAACAGCGAGGGGACCCTTATTCCCTACGAGTACAGCGAAATCGAGCAGCGCGACGGTGAGGAGGTCATCGCCTGGCTCGCCCGCCAGCCATTCTCGAACGGGAACGTCGGCATGTTCGGAATTTCCTGGGGAGGGTTCAACTCCATCCACATGGCTATGAGGAACCCGCCCGCCCTCAAGGCCATCATTGCGGCCTGCGCAACCGATGACCTCTACCAGGACGACGTCCATTTCATCGACGGCACGTTTCATGTCGACACCTGGGAGATGAGCCAGGACCTGGATAACGCCCGGCCGGGCGCACCCGACTACCGCATCGACGAGCGCTATTTCGCCGAACGCTTTGATACCCCGCCCTGGATGCTCACCTACAAGGCCCAGCAGCGCGACGGACCCTTCTGGGATCGGACGGCCCTCAAGACGCGCTACGACTCCATCCGCATACCCACATTCCTCATCGGCGGCTGGTACGACGGTTACCGGGACAGCATTCCCCGGATGCTTGAACACCTGAAGGCTCCAGTGAAAGCGATCGTCGGTCCCTGGAACCATACCTACCCGAACCATCCCTATCCGAAGCCGGGGATCGAGTGGCGGGACCAGGCCGTCCGCTGGTATGACCAGTGGCTCAAGGGGAAAAACACCGGGATCATGGATGAGCCCCGCTTCGCAGTTTATGTCCAGCGCTGGCACCCCCCCGGGCCGTACCTCGAGGAAGCGCCCGGGGAATGGCGGTACGAAGACGGCTGGCCCATCGAGAGGATCGAGGAAAAGAATCTCTATCTGCGGCCGGACCGGACATTGGGAGAAAATCCCGCAGGTGAAGATGTTCACCTCCTCCGCTATGTCCCCACAACCGGGATCGAACCTGGAGGACCTGTCCTGTGGTTTGGAGACATCGCTCCGGACCAGCGGCCGGCGGACGCCTTCAGCCTGGTCTATGAAACGCCGCCGCTCGACCGGGATGTGGAAATCCTCGGCTTTCCGCGGGCCAGGCTACGGGTCTCTGCTGATGCTCCGCTGGCTCATTGGTTCGTCCGCCTCAACGATGTCGCTCCCGACGGGACGGTAACGCTCGTGACCGGTGCCGGGTTCAACGGCGCCCATCGCGAGTCCGCCCGCGACCCGAAACCCCTCGAACCGGGCACACCGTTTTATCTGGACATCGAGATGCACTTCATGTCCTGGATTTTCCCGAAGGGACATCGAATGAGGCTCGCCGTCGGCAACACCCAGTGGCCGATGATCTGGACAACTCCCCACCCGATGACGACTTCGCTCTACCTTGGAGGAGTCGATGCGACCCGGATAATGCTTCCGGTCGTGCCTCCGGGCGAACGTCCCCGGCCGTCGTTTTCGCCGCCCGTGCCCGATGAGGCTTCGGTTGCCGGGTATGAATCGCTCGAGACCGGGACAGCTTCAGGCTATGGGGAGATCTCGTCCATTGACAGGAATCCCCAGTTGCACTCAACCCGAGTGACCGCCACAAACGAAAACGCCGCCCGCTACCCATGGGGAGAAGAGCGATACACCGAGAAGTTCGTCCATGAGGCGGAGGACCTGCATCCCGAGAAAACGTCTGTCCGCGGCGAGTACTCGACTACGGTGACTCTTCCAGACCGGACGCTCCGCTGGGAGATTAGCGTCCATATCCGGAGCGACCTGCGGAATTTTTATTACACGGCTGTGCGGCGCCTTCTAAAGGACGGTGTGCTTCTTCGCGAGAAGAAGTGGGAGAAGACTTTCCCGCGGGACTGCCAATAGGATATTTGTCGCCATATTTGTGCAGAATGTACTCAAATTGAGTACGACTCTTCATTCGACGGAAGGATTATGCTTTTCCGAATTGGATGTGGGTTCGTGAATTAAGCTTGGTGTTGGCTCAATTCAATTTTTTGTGAGAGAAAATTTCAGGACTAGGCTTTTCCCTACGGTTTAGAAAAGTTGCCCAAGAAGGTGGAGCAAGCCAGCGTTCTATTCGTCTATTAGGGTTAGTGTCCTAGGAATTGCGTTAGCGCCTTTCCCGGGTGGCTCTGGCATCGGCCGTCACGCCGAGGTCCGGCACGCTAACTAGGCCTGCCATCGAATCCTCGGCCACCTTAAAATCCAAGTTGACCTTTCTCGAAATCCCGTCCGGCGGTGTCGGCGAAACAAAGGAGAAGCGGAAGCTCACGCCGTCGTAAAATATATCACTTATGGCAACGTCTGCGAACATCCCCATCGATTCGCTGACCTTTCCTGCCAGCTGGTCCTGGTCAGCAATGACAACGAGGCTGAGAATATAGGTCGTCTCTCCGGCAAAAATTTCGACCTTCCATGTGCCGACGATTTTTGAGTTGTCCGGCTTCTCCTGGGCCAACGGCAATCCAGAAAACGGCCCAACAAGAACGGCCAACCCTAACACAAGCAGGGAAATCGTTTTCTTCATGAGTCACCTCCCGTCGAAATTCGATTCGATAAATATGCCATGACCGGAGCAATCATTCAAGCCGCCTTCGCCGCGCCTTGACAAAGCGAAGGGATATCGACGAATATTTGGGGGCGATGCCCCATTCGGTTCCGCTTATCGAAACCTCAAACCTCCAGGATTACGAAAAGGCGATTGCCGCAGGCCTCGCCGACCTCGCTGGCCGCAACATCATCGCCCGAATATGGAAAAGGGACTGGACCGTGTGGCAGAACGACCCCGCCGAAATCCGCAACCGCCTGGGCTGGCTCGTCTCTCCGTGCGCGATGCGAAGACGCCTCGGAGGAATCAAGTCTTATGCCCAAAGAATCCGAACGAGCGGATATGACCGGGCTCTCGTCTTGGGTATGGGCGGCTCCAGCCTCGCTCCGCTCGTCCTCGCCGAAGTCTTCCCGACAAGGGCCGGCTATCTCGACCTGGGCGTCCTGGACCTGACCGACCCCGAGGCCGTGCTCGGCTGGCAGAAAAAGCTCAACCCCGAGAGGACGGTGTTTATCGTCAGCTCAAAGTCGGGGACGACGGTCGAAACGGACTCTTTCTTCCGGTATTTCTGGAACTGGTCGACTGAACGCCTCGGCACCCAGAAAACCAGCGAGCGCTTCGCCGCCATCACCGACCCCGGCAGTCCGCTTGAAGAACACGGCCGGCGGCTCGGATTCAGAGCTGTTTTTTTGGGCGATCCGGAGATCGGCGGTCGCTTCTCGGCCCTGTCGCCCTTCTCGCTCGTCCCGGCCGCTCTCAAGGGGATTCGAGTGGAAAAACTTTTGGAGACCGCAGTCTCAATGTCCGTCCAATGCCGCCGCGAGCCGGACCTCATGGGGAATCCGGGCGCCCTTTTGGGCACAATCCTCGGAGTCCTGGCGGAAAGGGGCCGCGATAAATTGACTTTTCTTATCTCCCCGCGGCTTCGGAGCTTCGGACTTTGGCTCGAACAGCTCATAGCTGAAAGCACAGGGAAAGAGGGCAAAGGGATCGTTCCCGTTGATAACGAGAGAGTCGGTCCCGTTGAGGTCTACGGAAACGACCGCCTGTTCGTTCGAATCCGGGGAGGAAGTGAGACCGAGGGCGATGCCGCTGTGCAGCGTCTCAAAAAGGCCGGCTTCCCGCTTGTCTCGTTCATCCTGCCCACCCCTTTGCATCTCGGAAGCCAGTTCTTCCTTTGGGAGTTCGCCACCGCCGTGGCCGGGCATTTTCTGGGAATCAATCCCTTCAATCAGCCGGATGTGGATTCCGCCAAAAAAAGAACCCAGGAATTTGTCCATTTCTACCTCGAGCACGGTTCCCTGCCCGAGGAAAAACCCGATTTCCGGAAGAATGGCCTCGGCCTTTATTCGGACATCAAAGCGTCCTCATTTGTCCGGGCCTTGGACAGCTTTCTTTCGTCCGCCTCTCCTGGAGACTACCTGGCCATTCAGGCATTTCTTGCTCCAACGGGGGAGACGGAAGCGGCTCTTCAGAGCCTCCGACGTTTCCTTCGCCGCCGGACGCGCCTGGCTACGACTGTCGGCTATGGCCCCCGTTTCCTGCACTCGACCGGGCAGCTCCATAAGGGCGATCGGGGTAACGGCCTGTTCATCCAAGTCACCACGGACGACCGGCGCGACGCGGCCATTCCCGACTCACCGGGCGTGGCCGGCTCGTCAATCTCTTTCGGAGTCCTCAAGGCCGCCCAGGCCCGGGGCGACTTTGAAACCCTTAAAGCAAGGGGACGCCGCATCATCCGGATCCACCTGGGAAGCAACGCGGCTGCTGGCCTCAGGCAGTTGCTGGAAATATGGAAATAGTTGGAGAGCAGGGCTCATGACCTCTAAGGAACGCGTTCTCGCCAGTCTCAACCATCGTGAGCCCGATGCGGTTCCTGTTGATTTTGGGTCAACGGCCGTAACCGGCATCCATGTCAACGCCCTGGCCGGCCTGCGCGAGTATTACGGCCTGGAGAAGCGGCCCATCCGGGTGCATGAGCCTTACCAGATGCTCGGCCTCATCGACGAAGACCTCCAAGAAATCATGGGCATCGATGTCGAAGGAATCCCTGCTCCGGAGACCATGTTCGGCTTCAGAAACGAGAACTGGAAGCCTTACCGCCTGGACAGTGGGCTTGAGGTGCTTGTCTCCGAGCATTTCCGGACGACCAAAGAGCCAAACGGAGACACCGTGATTTACCCAAAGGGCGACCTGTCCGCGCCGCCGAGCGGCCGGATGCCAAAGAACGGCTTCTTCTTTGATGCCATTATCCGCCAGGAGCCGATTGACGAAGCCGCACTCAATCCGGAGGATAACCTCGAAGAGTTCAACCCGATTTCGCTCCAGGACCTCGACTATTTCGCGGCCGAAGCCGGACGGGCTTGGGCAACGGGAAGAGCGGTTGTCGCGACCTTCGGCGGCCTGGCCTTCGGCGATATAGCCCTCATTCCGGCGCCGTTCCTCAAACATCCCAAGGGCATCCGGGATGTCGAGGAATGGTATATCTCCACCCTCACCCGGCAGGGCTACATCCATCGCGTCTTCGAGAAGCAGACCGAAATCGCCCTCCGGAACCTGGAAAAAATCAAGGCGGCGGTCGGAAGCCGTGTAGATGTCGTGTTCGTCTGCGGAACTGATTTCGGCACGCAGCAATCCCTGTTCTGCTCAAAAGACAATTTCCGCAAGCTCTACTTCCCCTACTACAAAATGGTCAACGACTGGATCCATGCAAACACCCAGTGGAAAACGTTCAAACATTCCTGCGGGGCGGTCGAACCGCTCATCGAGTCATTCATCAAGGCCGGGTTCGATATTCTCAATCCAGTCCAGGTCACGGCTGCGGGCATGGACGCGGCGCACCTCAAGAGAACTTATGGGGATCGCATCGTTTTCTGGGGCGGCGGCGTCGACACCCAGACGACTTTTGCCTTCGGGACGCCCGCCCAGGTGCGCGAGCAGGTCCTCCGGCGGATGGACATCCTGGCTCCCGGCGGCGGGTTCATCTTTAACGCCGTCCACAATATCCAGGCGACCACACCGGTGGAGAACATTGCCGCTATGATTGACGCCGTTAAAGAATTTAACGGACAAAAGTGATAGATAATGGATCCATGAAAAATCCAAAGGTTCCGATTGCGGTTTTAGCCGGAATGGCGCTGCTGCTGTCGTGCGGTGGGCTGAGGCGAGGCCCCTCCATCATCATCTCTCCACAGGCGTCGGCACTCGAAGAGCTGGCCGCGAAAGAAGTCCAGCGTTACCTCTACCTGCGCACCGGGCAACTTGTCCCCATCGAGTTGCGGGCCGCAGCCGCCCAGGCCAGAAACGATGCCTTTGTCATCATGGAGAAAGGCCGGTTTTCCGCCTCCGGTTTCGTCGCGCCCGAGCTCAAGCAAAAGCTCGAGGATTTGGGACCCGAGGAATACCTCCTGAAATCCTTTTCTCACCGAAGAAACAGTGTCCTCCTCGTGGCCGGAGGCGACGAAATCGGCACTCTCTACGGAGCCTACCGCCTGGCCGAAAAACTGGGCGTCCGCTTCTACCTCCACGGCGATACTATTCCCGATGCCCCGATTGAGCTGGCCATCCCGGACATCGACGAAGCCGGAAAGCCGCTCTTCCGCCTCCGCGGCATCCATCCTTTTCATGATTTCCCTGAAGGCCCGGACTGGTGGAATGTCGACGACTACAAGGCCGTCCTCGGCCAGCTTCCCAAGCTGAGGATGAACTTCTTCGGACTTCACACTTACCCTGAGGGGCGCCCCAATGCGGAACCCACCGTATGGATCGGACTTTCCGAAGATATCCGGCCCGACGGGACGGTGAGCTTCAGCTATCCCTCGAGCTATCAAAACACCTTACGCGGGAACTGGGGCTACGAGGCCACCCGGACGAGCGACTTTCATTTCGGGGCCTCTGAGCTCTTTGAAAGCGACGCCTTCGGGCCGGAGGTCATGCGAGAGTTGATGCCCGAACCGAAGACTCCGGAAGAGTCGAACACGGTCTTTAACCGGACCGCGGCCATGCTTCGAGATGCCTTCACGCTGGCCCGCAGATTGGGAGTGAAGACCTGCCTAGGAACTGAGATGCCGCTTGCCATCCCGGCCTTAGTTAAAAAGCGCCTTGAAGAAAAAGGCCTCGACCCTCAGAGTCCGGCCGTTATTCGGGAAGTCTATAAGGGGGTCTTCAACCGTATCAAACAGGCTTACCCCCTCGACTATTACTGGCTCTGGACGGACGAGAACTGGACCTGGAACGACGCCGATGAAAAGGCTATTGGGGCTGTCGTAGATGACGCCCTGACGGCCGTCGCGGCGGCGGCCGAGGTTCAGGTCCCTTTTGCCCTTGCGACCTGCGGCTGGGTGCTCGGACCGCCGGGTGAGCGGACGCTATTCGACCGCCTTCTGCCCAAGCAAGTGGCCGCAAGTTGCATCAACCGAGAGGTCGGGAAAGCTCCGGTTGACCCGATGTTCGGCCGGATCCGAAACCGTGCCAAGTGGGCGATTCCCTGGCTTGAGGACGATCCGGCCTTGACCTCACCCCAGCTCTGGGCCGGACGCATGCGCAAGGACGCGGTCGACGCCCTAGCCTACGGTTGCGACGGCCTTCTGGGCATCCACTGGCGGACCCGCGGCCTTTCTCCAAATATTGGCGCGCTGGCCAGAGCCGCTTGGAGCCACGAGCCGTGGGGAAACTCTCTCTCCCCCATGAAAGACGAGGGCCCCCAGAACGGCATCTATGTCGCATTGGACGAGTGGCCGATCTCGGGCACTCAGGAAGAGGCTGTCTATCGAGATATTCGCGACCGCGTATCCGGCTACAGGCTGAAGCTCCCAAACGGGAAATATGATGTTGTCTTGAAGTTTTGCGAGGGAGAGATCAAGGAAAAGGGACGCCGGGTTTTTGATATCTCAATCCAGGGCCAGAAGGTCGCTGAGAAAGTGGACATCTTCGGCCGGGTCGGCCTCAACCGCGCCTTGGATTTGATTTTTCGGGGAATCACCGTTGAAACCGGGTCGCTCGAAATCGACTTCATCGATCGCATTCACTATCCTTCGATCGCAGGCCTCGTTATTACAGGAGAGGGAGTTTCCAGAAAAATCAACTGCGGAGGCGGAGCAGTCGGAGACTACGAAGCGGACTGGCCGGAGACGCCTCGTTATGCTCCGACGACCGACTTCTATGAGGACTGGGCTCGGTGCGAATTCGGCCCAGAGGTTGCCGAGGCCGCGGCCGCGATCTTCGCCCGCATCGACGGGCACCTCCCCCAGCTTAACATCTGGACAGGGCCAGGGGGGATAAGACCGGACCCTCGTCCCTGGGACGATGTCTGCAAGGAGTATGCATTCGTCGACGAGCTGGCCGCGCTTGCATCCCGCATTGCCGGCAAGGGAGACGCCGCCCGATTCGCCTACTGGCTGGCCACCTTTTCTTATATGCGGGAGATGGCCCGGCTTGAATGTCTCTGGGCGGAGTTCAACTTTGCCCTTGAGGCGCTCCGGAAACACACCGAGAAAGCGGTCCGGGCCGAAGCGGCCGAGCGGACACTTCTTCCGATCCGGCAAAAGATGGTCCGCAGTCTCAAGGATCTCTACCGCCATCTGCTGGCGACAGTCAGCACTCCCGGGGAACTCGGGACCGTGGCCAATTGGGAACAGCACCTCCTGCCCGCGTTAATGCATCGGCCGGGCGCCGAGCTCCGGGCTATACTGGGAAAAGAACTCCCGGCCTCGGCCAAGCTTCCTCGGGACTACGATGGTCCCCTGCGGGTGATTGTCCCCACTGTCCGGTCGGTCCTCGCCCTCGGAGAGAACTTCAGTCTCCGGGTCATCATATTGACCAAAGAGCGGCCGACCGAAGCCGCTTTCTACTGGCGAGAATTGGGCCGAGGGGAGTATAAGGCTTGCCCGCTCCAAAACGTAGCCCGCGGGGTCTTCAAAGCCGTGTGCCCCGATAGAGACAAAAGCCTGGAATATTATGTCCGGGTAAAAACGAACAGCGAGGAAATCTATTTCCCGCCGACAGCCCCCTCAATCAACCAGACTGTCGTCAGGGTCCGATAGATCCGTCTCAGTAAAGGCCGGCGAAAAGAACATCCGCGTGGAAGAGCTCGCGGGTTTTGCGCCGGACCTTGAGGTCGACCGTATCCTTGATATTCAGGTAGAACCAAAACTTATCAAAAAGATTGAGCTTCTTGATGTAATAATTGGCGAATTCGGTGATGCTGTCGACCAGGATCTTGCCGATTTCTTTTCCTTTTTCATCCGACACGACGATCGTCGTGCCAACCAGCTTACCGTAGACTTTGGCCCTTTCCTTACCCTCCCAGTCGTCGCTTTTGTCCACCCGGGTGATGGCAAGTGCCGGGAAATCGACCCGATCGTGCGTGCGCAAATGGTTCTCAAGCTTGACCTCTTCGGTCCGGGTGAAGACGGTTTCATATTGTCCCGCGGCGTTCTTGACCTCAATGGTGTCGGCGACGAATACCGAAGGTTCTTCCTTATACATGGCGCCCTTGACTCTCACTTCCTTGCCGTTTAAGAAGGCCGCATCCTGACCCTGGATCTGGCCCTGAACATAAATGTCATATCCTCTGGCGGCGGGAAGATAGAAATATCTGCCCAATCCCAACATGGCTGTCCCCTCGAACTCGTTGGCCGAAGGAGCTGCGGCTTGCTCCTGAGCGCTTTCCTGGGCCATGACTGCGCCGAGCGCAGCGACAGCAAATGCCAAAGTGAATAGGGTTACGTGCAAGACTTTGTGAGCCCTCATCGGTCGTACCTCCAGACTGGAATCAAGCTCGTATTTTATACCACTGAAAAAAGCAAAAGTAAAGCAAATAGAGGCTCGGCGTATAAGCTCGCTTATCCCCCTTTGAGGGGCCTTGACCGATCGCCTTCGGATGGACTTTTGCGTCTATACTCCTCACCTCTGAATCCTGGAGAAAAAAGGAAAAAGACCCCCTACCGTTTTAGTCTTCCGGAGGATGCTTGGTAGGGGAACGAAATGAAGGCTAATTCTTTCGCCTGACGCCGCCGCTCGACCCGCTGCGCGAGACCGATGACGAGTGAGAGGAAACAGACCGGGACCCGGACGAAGAGCTCGGAGCAGAACGGGAAAAAGACGGTGACGAAAAACGGAAGCTTCCGGACGAGGAAGAAGACCTGGGAGCCGAAAAGATGGACTTGGAGGAAGGCATGGAGTAGGACCTGGATCCCGAGGAGTAGCTTGGAAAACTACGGGAGATAGAGGGGGACGAATATCCGAAACTCCTGGGCACAGGAGAGG
>Ga0172366_10002378_pt1 | contig 14724 bp, 18 predicted proteins | sample LakKivSesite69cm_FD_114533 | JGI IMG/M metagenome (GOLD analysis project Ga0172366, IMG submission 114533) | Sediment microbial communities from Lake Kivu, Rwanda - Sediment site 69cm | ecosystem: Environmental > Aquatic > Freshwater > Lake > Sediment | place: Rwanda: Western Province, Lake... | reverse complement strand
TGCTCCTGTATGATGCGAATGGAAGCGAAGTGGATGTTGTGCTCTTTGGCGAGGCGGCGTATAACGGCACGGGCTGGTCCGGTGCGCCGCTGGCTCAGCCGCGTGAAGGGATGATCCTCTGCCGCAGGGGCACGCAAGACACGAACCAGCGCGACGACTGGCTCATGCTCCCCTTCGGCGCGTCGTATCATGAAGCAACACGGTTCCCGTGCGCGGGTACGCTTACGGCCTTTGTCTCCCCGGATTGCAGTTGCGCCGTGCTGGAGCGCGAGCTTGCGAACGCCTCATCCTCGCTGCTCATCAACCTCTATGAATTTGACAACCTCGTCCTCATGGAGTGCGTCGAGGCCGCGTTAGCGCGCGGCGTGAAGGTACAGCTCTTGCTCGAAGGCACGCCGGTCGGGGGTGTCACGGCTGAAGAGCGGTTCATAGCGGCTCGGCTAGCCGCGGCTGGCGCTTCGGTTCGGTTTTACCAGGGCCCGTACATCAACCATGCCAAGTATGCAGTTATCGATGACCACACACTGATCCTCATGACTGAGAACTGGGGTGAGACCGGTGTGCCCGTGAAGACATCTTTCGGCAATCGCGGCTGGGGCGTGGTCATCCGTGACCCAGCAGTGGCACAGTACTTCACCACCCTCTTCGCTGAGGATTTTTACCACAGCAAAGCGATTACGGTGGAAGAGAGAAGCACATGGATACAGCTCACGATGAACCAAACGGTACCGGAAGGCTCGTACGCTCCCACCTTCGAGCCGCGAACGATTCGTGGCTCTTCCGCCGTTATTCCCGTCGTGGCGCCGGACACCGCACTGAGCAGCGAGACGATCTTGGGCGCGCTCCAGGGCGCGGAGGAACGCGTCTTCGTAGAGCAGTTCTCCGTGGGCAGCTCCTGGGGCGAGGCGCCCAATCCGTTCCTGGAAGCGCTCGTCGATGCAGCACGCCGAGGATGTGAGGTAAAACTCCTCCTTGATTCTAATGCGTATAATCTCGAGACACTGAACGACCATGACGAGGTCATTACGAGGCTGGAGCGGCTAGCGCGCGAGGAGCAGTTGAACCTCGAGGCGAGACTGGCGGACTTAGACACCCTGGGCTTGACCAAGATCCACACGAAAGGGCTCGTGGTGGATGGCTCGCTCGTCATCATCAGCTCGCTGAACTGGAACGCCAATTCAGTGTATAACCGTGAGGCGGGTGTCATCGTGGAGAGTAGCGAGTTCGGGGCATATTACGAGGACGTCTTCCGGCACGATTGGCAGGCCGTCGAAGCCGGGGATGCGAGCGGCGCAATGGCAGCGAGAGAGCACGGAGAAGAAGGCACGCTCACCGTGAAACTGCTCGCCATTGGTGTTACCCTGCTGCTCACCCTCTTCATCTTCATACTCCTAAAATGGTATAAGCGGTTCTAGCTTGCAGTGCAATGCGTGTCATTCTGCACGTTGATATGGACAGTTTCTTTGCTGCTGTCGAGGTGCGAGAGCATCCGGAGCTGAAGGGCCGGTCCGTCATCGTCGGCGGCCGACCCGAGCCGCATGCCGAGACCACGGCGGGAGAAAGCGCGCCAAAGCTGCGTGGCGTGGTCAGCACCTGCTCGTATGAAGCGCGCGCATTGGGCATCCATTCAGCCATGCCGCTCGCGCGCGCCTACCAGCTCTGCCCTGATGCCGCCTTCATTCCGGTCAACATGGCAGTATACAAGCGCGTCTCAGCGGAGATCATGGCGCTCCTGAGGCCCTATGCCGCTAAATTCGAGCAGGTGAGCATTGATGAGGCCTATCTGGATATCAGCACGCGAGTCCGCGATTGGCCTGAAGCGAGCGCCTACGCGAGTCAGATAAAGACCGCGATACGTGAGCAGGCGGGTTTGTCATGCTCGATTGGCGTCGCACCCACTAAGCTCGTGGCGAAGATCGCCTCGGCCTTCACGAAGCCCGATGGGCTCACCGTGGTCAAGCCAGAGGGTGTACCGGAGTTCCTCGCGCCCTTGCCCGTGACAAAACTACCGGGTGTGGGGCCAAAAGCGGCAGCGATCTTGCAGGAGCTGGGCATCGAGACAGTTGAGCAGCTTGCGCGGTCTGACGTGCAGGCACTCATCGATCGGTTCGGCAAATATGGCTGGTGGCTCCATCAAGCCGCGCGGGGCATTGACGAGCGTGAGCTGGTGGAGAAGTGGGAGCGGAAATCGTTGAGCCGCGAGACCACGCTGGACGAGCACACTCGTGATCCTGACCTGTTGAATCGGTGCATCGAAGCGCTTGCGAAACGGGTTCATGACGATCTGCAACGAGAAGGGTTTGGCTTCAAGACGGTCGCGATTAAGATCAAGTTCGATGATTTCTCCGTGCACACCCGTGCGAGGACGTTTCGGCCCTTCCATTATGACCTCGCCACGATCGAGAAGACGGCCAGGGAATTGCTGAAGGAGGCCCTGAGCAACGAGCAAGCAGGCGAGAAGAAGGTGCGCCTGGTGGGTGTTCGCCTCTCAACACTGGGCGTGCTCGATGCGAAGCAACAGCGGTTTGCGTGACGAGCCCGTGCGCGAGCAAGTTATTTATGCTCTGTAGTGAAAAACCGTTAAAGAGCCCATGGTGAGGTGGGATGACGCCTGAGATTCTGCTCGTGCTGGCGATACTCGTCATTACCATTATCCTCTTCGCGACCGAGGCCTTCCGTGTCGATGTGGTCGCTATCCTCATCATGGTCTCGCTGCCCTGGCTGGGCTTGATTACCCCGGCGGAGGCGTTCTCAGGCCTCGCAAGCAACGCCGTGGTGGCGATCATTGCGGTAATGATCCTGAGTTATGGTGTGGGCCGTTCAGGCGTGATGGACCGCATAGCTCGACCGATCATCCGCGTGGCCGGCAGGAGCGAGAAACGGCTGATTGGACTCGTGGCCGCTGGTCGGTTTGATCTCCTCGTTCATGCAGAATATCGGCGCGGTCGCCCTCTTCCTGCCAGCCGTGATGCGGATCTCCCGGAACATGCGCATCCCTAGCTCACGTCTCTTGATGCCGCTTGGCTTCGCCGGCATTCTTGGTGGCACGCTCACCATGGTCGGCTCCGGCCCGCTCATCGTCCTCAACGATCTCTTAAAGCAAGGTGATCAGGAACCCTTCGGCCTCTTTGGTGTCACACCCGTCGGCATTGCACTTTTAACTGCGGGTGTCCTGTATTTCCTGGTCCTTGGCAGGTTCGTGCTACCGGTGGTGACAGTGGAGCGGGAACCCCCCAGTCCGCAGCAGGAATTGATCGAAACCTGGCGCTTGCCCTCCACCATGTTTCACTGCGTCATCCGGCCTGAGAGCCCGCTCATTGGGAAGACGCGTGAGGAAGCAGCGCTCTGGATGCGGTACCACATCATCCTCCTCGCGCTCACGGAAGGCGATGAGCTGCTCTACGCGCCCTGGCGGTACACGCGCTTCGTTGAGGGCCAGGAGCTCGCACTGCTCGGCACGGAGAGCGATATCGAGCATTTTATCGCGGATTTCCGCTTACAGGTCGCGCCTGCGAGCCCGCAATTTGAAGCATTGTGCAGCGGCGAAGTCGCCGGATTCGCGGAGCTCATCATTCCGCCACGCGCGCCAGTAGCGGGCAAAACGATGCGGGAACTCGCGATACGGAAGACGTACGGTGTGGAGCCGATCATGCTGCTGAGCGGCGTCCGCGAGGAGCGTGAGGATTTCTCTGATCGCGTCTTAGAGCCCGGCGACGCCATGATCCTCCACGGCCGGTGGGAGAACCTCAAAGCGATGGCGGATAACCGCAACTTCGTGCTCGTCACGCCGATCGAGACCGAAGCGGCGGGCAAATCGTGGTCGGTCGCGGCGGCGCTCTGCTTCCTCGGCGCCATTGCACTGATCTTACTGGGCGTGCCGCTCGCGCTCGGGCTCCTCTCCGGCGCGCTGGCGATGATCCTCCTGCGCGTCGTTCCCATTGATGAAGCGTACCGGGCGATTGACTGGCGCACCGTCTTCTTGCTCGCCGGCTTGATCCCGCTGGGCATGGCGATGGAGAAGACCGGCGCGGCAAGTTACCTCGCGCATCGGCTGATCGTACCGCTCCAGGGCGGCCATCCACTCCTCATTCTCGCCGCCGTCGCCGCACTCGCCACGCTCTTTACCCTCGTCATGTCCAATGTCGCGGCAACTGTGGTCTTAGTGCCACTCGTCATGATCATCGGCAGTCTAGCGGCGATCAATCCTCGCGCGCTCGCGCTGCTCGTTGCCGTTTGCGCCTCCAACTCCTTCATCCTGCCCACGCACCAGGTGAATGCGCTCCTGATGGCGCCCGGCGGGTATCATACGGCCGATTATCTCAAAGCCGGCGGACTCCTGACGATCATCTTCATCGTGATTGCCGTCGGGCTCATTTATTTATGGTATGTGTAACTACAGGCTAACGGGAGCATGCGGTGAAACGATCAGCCGCGCGTGAAGGCCCTGGATCTCTTCTATTACCTCTACACGGGCATCGGACTCATGGGCATCGGGGTCATCGTCTGGGGCGTCGTGCTCATCTTCAGCCGAGTGCTGCGGCTCGAATTCACCCGCTTGAGGGGCAGGGCAATCTGCAGGGAGCGCGAAGCACTCCGGCATCAACTCGGGTCATACCTCCTCCTGGGCATCGAGTTCCTCATCGCCGCGGATATCATTCGGACCATTACCGATCCGACGCTGGAAGAGATGGCTATTCTGGGTGGGATCGTCCTCATCAGAACGGTGCTCAGCTATTTCCTAGATCGTGAGCTGGCGGCGTCCTACCCGTGCGTGGAGCGTGCCAAGGAGGAAGCTTAACCATCGATGGTGGAACCCTAGAATACTTAGCGCGCTCATGCACGCCGTACCCTTTACTTATTTATGCTACGGGCGTATTAGCAACCCTGCTGGAGGGTAGTAGCAACCCTAGCGGAGGTATAGCTGCATGCTTATTCAGCAGTTCTTTGTGAAGGGACTCGCGCACAGCTCCTATCTACTTGGTGGGGCCAAGACCTGCGCGATCATCGATCCCCGGCGTGATGTGGAACTCTATCTTGAAGCGGCCAAAGCCATGGACCTGGAGATCACCCATGTCCTGGAGACGCATCTCCATGCTGACTTTGTCTCCGGCCATCTTGAACTCGCGGATCGAACGGCTGCGAAGATCTACGCGCCGAAATCCGCAAACTGCGCGTTCGACCACATGGGTGTCGCCGGGGGTGACACGTTCGAGCTCGAGAAGATGCGAGTTCGCGTGCTGGAAACGCCAGGCCATACGCCCGAGCATATCAGCTACGTGGTCACGGACAGAACGCGTGGTGCAGAGCCGGTGAGTGTCCTCTGTGGGGATACGCTCTTCGTCGGCGATGTGGGCCGACCGGATCTCTTCCCGGGCAGGGCGCGGGAACTGGCCTCGCAGTTGTATGAGAGCCTGCACGAGCAACTGCTCCAGCTGCCGGACTTCTGTGAGGTCTATCCTGCGCACGGCGCCGGCTCGCTCTGCGGTCGCATGCTCGGTGCGAAGCGGACGAGCACCATTGGCTACGAGCGGAAGTATAATCCCGAACTGCAGATCGCGGATCGCGAGGAGTTCATCAGATCACTCACCACTGACATGCCCCCGGCACCTGACCATTTCAGTCGCTGCAGCGAGCTCAACCGCCAGGGGCCAACCCTGGTACGGACCCTGCCGGCGCTCGAGGCGTTGGCCCCGAAGCCCTTCTATGAGCGCTCGAAACGGGACGATACGGTCGTCGCGGGTATCCGTGGCTATGATTCCTTCGGCTGACGTGCCCGGGTCGTATCACATCGACTTCGCGGGCAATTTCGCCACCTTCGCGGGCTGGGTGCTGCCACCTGATTCTGATATTCTCCTCGTGACGGACAGCAGCGAGCAGGCGGACGAGGCTGCCGTCTGGCTGAGACGCGTGGGGCTGGATAAGGTCATCGGCTATCTTGAGGGCGGCATGTTCGAATGGGCGAAGGCGGGCTTACCAACGAGTTACGTCCGTCAGCTCTCGATAGAAGCGTTCCATCAAGCGATCACCGGCGCGCAGAAGATGGTGCTCGTTGACGTGCGGTCGCCGAGCGAATACGCGCAGTATCATATACAAGGTGCGCTCAACATCCCCTTCGCCGAACTCCGGACGCGGTACACCGAACTCGATCCGACCGCGCCGACGATCGTGATCTGCAATACCGGCCATCGGTCGAGTCTTGCCGTGAGTATCCTGAAGCAGCATGGCTTCATGGAGGTCTATAACGTCGCGGGCGGCATGACGGGCTACAACGCGGCAGGCTACGGGCTCGAATGCCCATTCTGCTCCGTCCCGCACGGGCCGCGACTCTTCCCACCTACCCCGGTGGAAGCAGAACCGGAGGGCTGAGCGATGAACTGGCTGAGTATGGTGCGCTGGTCTCCCTATATGGTGGGTATCGGGATTGGTATCCTGAGCTGGTTCGCCTTTCTGCTGTCCGATAAGCCGATCGGGTGCTCAACCGCGTATGCACGCACGAGCGGGATGCTGGAGCGGCTTGTGCGCGGCGACCGGGTGCTGAAGAAGGCGTATTACCAGAAGTTCGCGCCCGTGGTTGATTGGGAATGGATGCTCGTGGTGGGTGTCGTGATCGGTGCGTTCATCTCCGCGCAGCTCTCGGGCGCCTTTCACGTGCTCTGGGTGCCGAGCACCTGGGCGGCGAGCTTCGGCACCGGTCCAGTGCTCCGGTGGCTCGTGGCGCTCATTGGCGGCGTGCTCATGGGGCTGGGTGCGCGCTGGGCCGGCGGCTGCACCAGCGGCCACGGGATCAGCGGCACGCTCCAGTTAGCGGTCAGCAGCTGGCTCGCGGCAATCTGCTTCTTCATCGGCGGCATTGCTGCAGCGATGCTCATCTTTCATATAATTGGCTAGCGAGGAGGCCGCAAGGATGTTAACAAGACTGCATGAGCAAAAGAACCTGCAACTGCTGCTCGGGTTGCTCATCGGGATCGTCTTCGGCTTCCTGCTCCAGAAGGGTGGCGTGACGGACTACAACGTGATCATCGGCCAGTTGCTGCTCACTGATTTTACCGTGGCCAAGATCATGCTCGCGGCATCGATCACGGGCATGTTGGGCGTGCATCTGCTCCGGAGCCGGGGCTTAGCGCAGCTCCATCCCAAGCCGGGCTCGCTGGGTACCTCGGTAATCGGCGGGCTCATCTTCGGCGTTGGGTTCGCGGTACTCGGCTACTATCCAGGGACTGTGGCGGGCGCGGTTGGCCAGGGCGCGCTTGACGCGCTCTTTGGCGGTGTGGTCGGCATCCTGATCGGCTCGGGCATCTTCGCAGCGCTCTATCCACGGCTCCAGCGATCGATCCTGCGCGTTGGTGACTTCGGCGAGCTCACGCTCCCGCAGGCGCTCAAGGTCAAGAACGCATGGGTCGTCGTCATACCGGTCGCGTTTGCACTCATTGCGATGCTCTGGCTCCTGGAACTTCTCGGATTATAGCACCCGTTTGCTGGCAGTAAATAGGTCGATAACGCACGCACCTACCCGACGACCTTGTACTTCACGAGATGGAGTAGTATCCACGTAGCGAGGTAAGCGACAAAAGCGTGGAGCGAGGTCCACCACTGGAGGTAGTGCATCAGCCCGAACTGGATCAGGACGTATTCACCGATCGCGCCGAAGGCCGCAATGAGGAGGATATCCAGCATGCTGTAGGTGAGCTTGAACTCGCGCGGGATGTACAGCGCCCATGCCGCGCCGCCGAACAGGATGAGCGTCATCACCTCGATCGGCACACACGCGGGATAGGTCGATTCGACGGGCATACACACGGGCACCAAACTGTCCGAGCTGTACCAGAGCCCCAAGAGGGTGCCGGAGTTCTCGAAGACGAAATCGAAGAGCACCAGAAAGATCGCGACGCTGATGGCCTTCTTCAACCTTGTCCCCGCCGTTTTCTCGACGGCGAGCTCAACCGCGAACCAGGCGATTGCGCAACCGCTGAGCACGAGCCACGGGGTCCAGATCGGGAGCTGCCCGGCGTTGACCTGCGGCAGCAGCACCAGCAGTAAGAACGCGCTCAGCAGGACAAACAGGCCGAGCAGCGAGAGGAGTTTGAGCCGTTCCGTAGTATCCAGTCGTTCGAGTTTCATCTATCTGGTTATTATATTAGATCCTTGATATCCAGGAGGAGCGCTGCGACGCCCATGATCATGCTCAGCCAGAAGACAATCGCGTAGCAGTCGTCGTCCGGATGCCCCCGCCAGAGCGTGTAGGCGAGTGCAGCGAGCAGGATCAGGGCGATGCCCACCTGCCAGTGCTCAGCCTCGATGATGAAGGTGTAGAGGCTAACTGCAAACCCGCCGAGAATCACGAAGAGCAGCAGTTTACGGTGTGCCGGATCCGTCACCGTCGGGATAAGCCCCATCGCGTTCTATCCCCCCTTCTCACTCGCCTCGTGCTTGCTTGAGCATGCAGTACCGCGTAGAGATTCGGCGACGCAAGAAATAAACCCTGCGGGTACGCGCCGGGATAGCATCCATCATGCGCGAACGAGCGTGTGCTCGACCGCTGCCTGTATCTCCTGTGCAACGTCCTCGACGGGGCGATCGCCGGCGACGATCACGGTGTTCGCGAAGTGCTCCTGTAACGCGAGATACTGCGCCCGAACCTTCTCGAGCCTTGTTTCCTCTTCAAAGAGCTCGATTGTGTCCCGGTTCTCCCTGATCCGCGCCAAGCAGACCCGCGGCGGGGTGTCGAGCACGATCGTGAGGTCCGGCTGCCGGAATCGTGCATTGAGCTGCTGTAGCGTGGTGAGCTCGAGATCCACGGAACCGAACGCGAGCGATGAGAGGATGTAGCGATCGGAGATCACGATCTTTCTCGCCTGCACCGCGGGCTCGATCTCCTTCGCCAGGTGCTCGCTGCGATCCGCAGCGAAGAGCAACTGCAGCGTGAAGGGCGAGAAGGCGAGGTGGCGCTTCAGTGCCGATCTGATCAGCTGCCCGATCGGTGATGTGGTGGGCTCCTTGGTCAGCAGCACCTCTCTACCATGGCGCGTCAGGAACGCGGCCAACCGCGCGGCTTGCGTGGAGAGGCCAGAACCATCGAGCCCTTCGAAGACGATGAATAGCCCTTCTGGTGTCATGCTCTATATACCTCCCGTTAAGTGCTTGCCTAAAGAAGTAGTTACGGGCGCGAGGATATGGCAGTTAAGGTGGCCGCGCAAATAAATGGTTCAAGAGAAGAATGGCCTGACGGCTGGTCCATTCATTCGTTACTTAAAAGAGAAGGCTGATCGGCAGATCTCTCTTGCACAAGTTCGGCAGGAGACGTTGAGAGGTTGAAGGATCCGGATTTCATCTTCTGGCTGGGGGGTTGTCCGGAACGCCCGCGAAGGGAAATATTTTTAAATCCCTACGAAACAGTTAAAATTAAACCAAGCAAGGAGAGAAGATGAAAACCAAAGCGATCTATGAGGATGGCGTTTTAAAGCCCCTGGGAAAATTAGATTTGCCAGACAAGGCGAACGTAAAGATAACAATCAAAGGGAACTTTAGCAAATTGCTCGATGAAGTGGGAGCAAGAGAGGCGAAGGACGATATAGATACCGTTTTAGGTGCCATGAGGTCAAGGGTTTATTATGGATAGCGGTGTTTTAGACACTACAGTCATCATAAAGAGCATTTTTAAGCCACCAAAATCGCTATCAAGCGAGAGATATAAAGAAGAACTGGAAACGCATAATAAATGCAGAGCAGTCATCAAGAAGTTAGAAGAGCGGGATGTCGATGTTTACATCCCTAAAGTTTGTATTGTTGAGACGGCAGCGTGGTGAAAAGACTTGCGGATAGAGGTTTTGCAGTAAGAATCTCTACGAGCGTTCTCGAATCGTATGAAGTTGTTGACGAAGCCGTTTTGTTTGATGCTGCATGGGGGATCGCTCTGGATACTGGGTGCTCAGGCTTTGATTCGTATTTTATAGCGTTAGCCAAGCTCAAGAATGCTGCGTTGCTTACGGATGATAGGAAAATGTATTATCATGCAGGAGAAGTTGGCGTCGATTCGGTGTTAATCAGAGCGCTTGCTCTTGAAGATATTGCGAAGAAGTTGAACGCGGAATCTTGAACTGAAAGAGGGACTGCCAGTCACCCGTGCAGTTCTCCCAATTGCTGGCTACTAATACCGTCCGCTCAGCACGCGGGAATGGACTCCCCTTCTTCCAGCTCCACCTGCGTCAGTGGCTTGAAGACGCCGTGCTCACAGACCACATCGATGGGTTTCGGTTTACTCATGCTCGCCACCCGCGTTTACCCTGTGAGAATGAAGGGCAGTGCCCATAAAAAAAACTATGCGTCCCCCCACGTGAACCGAGCCCGGCTTGTGGGAGGTGAGTACCATTCCCCTGACGCTCTTTGCTCGCGGTTGATCATCAGGATTCACGGTCAATCACCCAACTTTTTTCCCCCACCTCTACCTCAGACGACCCGCCGCGCCGTGCATCTCGCGTCGCCGCCGGGCGCGTCCTCGGATCCGCAGCCGCCGCGAGCAGCGGCTACGGTGCTATAAATAGCTTGTGTGGAACCGGCCGCGGCGGCCGGAATGCGACGGCGTAGCCGGCCTGTGTGGGCGTGGTGCTCGCCATCGCGGAAACTACGCGCTGAGATCGCGTAAGAGGGGCCCGTTCCAAAGTATGCGTCCCCCACCACGTGAGCCCTTATGCCGGTATGTCTTTACGCCGTTAGCTCAGTCCCCAGAGTAACCACCAAGAGATATAAGCATAAAACCACTATTCTCTAGTGGTGATGGTTGTATGGCAATAAAAGTGAAGGCGCGATATGAAGGTAGTGTTTTGAAGCCCTTGGAGAAGCTCGATTTGAAGGAGGGAGAAGAGGTAGAGCTTGTAATAGCAGGCTTAATCGCGAAAGCTTTTCGGGGCGTCCTAAAACTTGGTGATTCGAAGCTGATCGAAGAATTAGCAGAAAGCGATGAACTTGTCTAGACTCCCCCTTATTCCTTCGCAAGAGAAGGTCCTGTTTGACACGAATATCTTTATATATTCAGCCTTAGATCACCCAGTTTATGGAGAATCATGTACCCAGGCGTTCCACAGGGTCGAGTCTGGAGTACTTGAAGGATACGTTCCACCTATCGTCTTGACTGAGCTGTTACATCGGCTCATGATAGCAGAAGTTATCAAAAAAGACTGTGCAAGGAATACGAAGGAAGTCCTAAAACTTTTGAAGGAGGATAAAAGCATCATTCCAAGCCTGACCATTTGTTGGGATGCACTGGACCGGGTATTTGCCGCGGGATTTGTAGTGCTGGAAGATAGGTCGGGCATTTTTAAGGATATTCTTGTTGTCTCACGGAGGTATTCATTGCTCTCCAACGATGCGTGTATTGCTTCGTTTGCACGGGCGTATGGGATATCCAACATCGCGACGAACGATCCTGATTTTGAATGCGTGGCGTGGCTCACGGTTTGGAAGCCGTGACTGAGCCTACGCCTCGACGAACGCCGCTCGTCGGCGATGAACTCGTTCAAAACGTCAGCCTCAGCTGCCTGCATGCCGGTGCGCACGCAACCGCGCGTGAGTTGTAATCGCCCTGGTGGAAGAAACGAGATGAGATCGTTTAAGATGGATGGTGGGGAAAAACGGAAATCCCAGTGCCTTCTTTCGAGCCGCCATCACCCCCTTCCTCCGCGCTATCTTTACCATCGCCGATGCTATCCGAAGGCGGCGGTCAAAGCGATAAATAAAGAGTGGGCATTCGTTTTGTTGGTTGTGGATACGTACTAACCAACTACTTGATGGTGCGATACTTAAATACGAACAAGCGCATATCATACCATGAGGATTAACATGGCAGAAGTGTTTGAAGCGCCCCCGCTCTTAGAAAAAGAGCTACGTGCTTTGATTAAATCAGGCTATTATGGCAGTGTGGAGGACGCTTTAAAAGATGCGTTTAGAACCTTGCTTCGTGTTAAACCTGATCTAAGAACGGTAGCCGCGGTTGAGCTGTACAAAGAGGGTGAAGTATCGCTGGGCAAAGCCGCGGAGATTGCGGGGGTAACGACTATCGAATTCAAGGATATCCTCGTGGATAGAGGTATCAGAAGGAGCGTAGGCTCGCGAAGTGCGGAGGAACTGAAAGCAGGTGTCCAGCTGCTCGAACGGTCGAGTCGATGAATTTCGTGTTTGATACCGATGTGGTGAGCACATTTGGGAAGCTGAGAAGACTCGAGTTGTTACAGGACTTACTCGCAGGCTCGAAGTTCTTTATCACCCCCGCGGGTTACGATGAGCTTCTCAGGGCACGAGAGCGGGGGTACGATTTCATCGAGTATATCTTTGAGCGGAAGTTGTTTGAAGTGGCTCGCCTTACGGACGAAGAATCTGCTTCTTTGGAGGCCTTGGAAGAAGAGCGGAGAGCGCTGGGTTTAGCTGAGTTGGAGGGCATAGCGCTCTGTAAGCACCGTGGCTCTATCTTTGTTACGAATGACCGGGGAGCGAAGAAGATCTGTGATTCTCATGCTGTTCGTTTCATTGATCTGAGCATGATCCTCAAGTATTTGGTGGTAAAAGGGCTACTTACAGCTTATGAACTTCGCCAGCTCATCGAGGTGATAGAGCGAACTGACCGAGTAGTGATTAAGGATAAAGACGATATTGTTGAAGGGTAAGACGGATAAGATCATGTAATGACGAACGATCCTGATTTTGAACGCGTGGCGTGGCTCACGGTTTGGAAGCCGTAGCTGAACGCACGCCTCGACGAACGCCTCATCGCGTATCTCCACCTCTTTTTTCCGTGCGGTGATGATCCCCTGCATCCTAACTTGGAAGATGTGTTGGCATACCTTTTCCCCCACCGGTTCTTCTTCCGCCGACCAGCCTCGCCGTGCCTATCGCTGTCTCGAAGGCGACCCCGCCACGGGTCGGCGGCTGCCGCGTCCAGCGGACGCAGTTACAGTGTGGAAATCGGCCGGGGAAGCCGAAACGTCCGCAAGACTTAAATAGGGGCAGTATACTATCATCTCAGCAATCATGCTCGGTTGAGGGTGGAAAAGAAATGAAAAGAACCATGACAGCTCCTGGCGTTCGTGAGGTGAACTTGGATGGTGTACGCTCTTCTTTTGATGGAAGAGTGATGCGCAGCAACAAAGCGTGCGCGCTGCTCCTCATAGGGTTATGTTGTGTCGTTACCATCGCGCTCGCCGCACCGGTGAGTGCGCAGATGACCAACCTGACGGTCGAGATAAAATCGTGGGATATTACAGGTGTTGATAATAATTTCCCTGAAACGACTGGTACAAACCACACCACCATACATCTCCGCATATGCAACAATGGCACCGCAGATGCAACAAACGTCACCGCAGCATTTGCATGGAATGATACAAACGAAGCTTATATTTACCTCCACCCCTATGAAACAAAGAACAAAACACTCGGAACCATCGCGCCTGGTTATTGTAAAGATGTTTTCTGGGTTGTTCATATCAATAGATCGGCTCCTATTCCACCACCAGGGGGTCCAGTTTATAGGAATTATACTGTAAATGTAACATCTGATAATTCAAATTCGACAAAGGTAACCGATACACTTACGCTTGATAAGCTCCAAGATGTTGGCGAAAATGATCTCCTTTTCTCTTATTATTACCCAGAAGTTATTACAGTTTGTACGAACTTCACCGTTTTTTGTAACATATCTTTGAATAATAATAACTTGGATGTTTCCTTTCCCATAAATTTCAACCCATCTGTTGTTGAACTTGTTAACTTTAGTATTAATATCTCAGGTGTAATATACAACACAACATACATCCCTGGTGGTATTCCACAAGGAGGTCCCTATGACATCACCTATGTTTTTCATGCAATTGCCCCAGGAACCACTTCTATCCTGCCTATGATGCAGGAATTTAGAGGTAGCAATTATAAGTATATGGTGGGTTTCGGTTTTCCAAACATCACTATCTGCTCAGATAATGGCTCACTGAACCTCACGAAGGCCGCGAGCAAGACGCAGAACCTCACGCTCGGTGAGAACGTCGCGTACACCCTCAACGTGACGAATACAGGTGATATGAAGCTCTATAATGTTACGGTCCACGACTCGCTCACCGGTAATTATTCGGTCGGCACGCTGAACATCTCCGAGACCAAGACCGTCTATGGTTACCATATCATAAACGTCTCGGACATCTGTCGTGGCTGGCTCAACAATTCCGCGTACGCCACAGGTAAAGACCCCTGCAACACCACCATCACGTCAAACACCACCTACGTGAATATTACTACGAGCTACAATGCCAGCTTCATGGTCACGAAGCTCGCGGCGCCCGCTGCGAACGTTACGGTGGGCCAGCCGGTCATATATACCCTCAGGGTGAACAATACGGGGAACGTGAACCTGACGAACGTTACGGTCGCGGATCCTTTGCTCAACCTCTCGATTGTTATCCCGGTGCTGGTGCCGAACGGGACCTGGAACATCTCGGTTGGCTATAATGTGACCGAGGCCGATGCCTGCCGCGGCTGGATCAATAATACCCTCGCGGTTAATGCGACCGGGCCCTGTAATGACACGCTTACGACGCGGTACGCATCAGCGAACGTGACCGTGACGTACATCTCCGCGCTCAACGTGACGAAGACGGCTGCAGCAGGCCCGTACTATCCGGGTGAGAACGTGACCTACAACATCACGGTCTGCAATATCGGGAACATGAATCTGACGAACGTGAC
>Ga0172366_10002377_pt1 | contig 14727 bp, 14 predicted proteins | sample LakKivSesite69cm_FD_114533 | JGI IMG/M metagenome (GOLD analysis project Ga0172366, IMG submission 114533) | Sediment microbial communities from Lake Kivu, Rwanda - Sediment site 69cm | ecosystem: Environmental > Aquatic > Freshwater > Lake > Sediment | place: Rwanda: Western Province, Lake... | reverse complement strand
GAGGCGATTAAAAAGACCAGACCGGTCTTAAAAGATATTCACGGCTTATTTGATAAGAATAGAGTGTTTCTGGAAAGGACTGTCAATGTTGGGGTGATTAGCCAGGAGAACGCTTTGGCTTATGGCATTACTGGACCTTTTCTTCGCTCCACTGGATTTAATTATGATGTTCGGAAGGCGCATCCTTATTTATTTTATAAAGAGGTGGATTTTGAGATTCCGCTGGGAGCGAATGGGGATAATTATGACAGGTATTATGTTCGGATGTTAGAAATGGAGCAGAGCCTGAGAATTATTGAGCAGGCGCTTAGGAGATTGCCCAAGGGTCCGGTGATGATTGATGACCCAAGGTTAGCGCTACCGGAAAAGAAGGAGGTTTATGAGAGCATTGAAGGCACCATCAATCATCTGAAACTGATTTTTGAAGATATTTATGTGCCAGCCGGGGAGGTTTATGCTTTTGTGGAAAGCCCGAACGGGGAGTTAGGATTTTATATAATTTCCAAAGGCGGGAATCAGCCCTGGAAATGCAGAGTTCATCCACCCTGCTTTCCAATTATGCAGGCTTTGCCAGAGCTTTTAAGGGGGCATATGCTTGCGGATATTATTCCTACTTTTGGCGGTGTGAATATGATTGGCGGAGAGATGGATAGATGAGAATCGCAGGCAGGAGTGTCTATCGCAGACAGGAGTGTCTGCGTCCCTGTGTGTCTGCGTCCCTGTGTGTCTGCGACCCTGAGGTGAGAGATGGCGGTAGAGTTTAGCGAGAGCGCAAAAAAGGAATTAGAGAAAATTCGGGCAAGGTATCCGAGTTCACAGGCGAGTTTATTGCCTGCGCTCTGGCTGGCTCAGAAGGAATTTGGCTATGTGAGCGAGGAGGTCGTCTCCTATTTATCCAAGGCGCTGGAGCTTCCCAAATCCAGAATCTATGGGGTTGCGAGCTTCTATACGATGTTCAATAAGAAGCCAGTGGGAAAGTATTTGGTTCAGGTCTGTGGAAATATCTCCTGCGCAATGATGGGCGCGGAGGGGCTGTTTGACTATCTTTCCCGGAAGCTGGGCATTAAGGAAGGCGAGACCAGCAAGGATGGAAAATTCACCTTGATAAAGGTGGAATGTTTGGGCGCTTGCGGAGAGGCGCCAATGATGCTGGTAAATGATAACTATTATGGCAATTTGACTAAAGAAAAGGTGGATAAAATTTTAGCGGAGATGAAATGAGGGATTTTCCCAAGATACTGAGCGCTAACTGGGGAAAGGAGAATTCCCGGAGCATAGAGACCTATCTTGCGGGTGGCGGGTATAAATCTGCGGAAAAGGCGCTTTCAATGTCACCGGAGAAGGTAGCGCAGGAGGTTTTGGATGCGGGTCTTCGGGGCAGAGGCGGCGCGGGCTTTCCAGCTGGGCGAAAATGGATGTTTATGCCCAAGGATAATAGGCCCAAGTATTTATGCGTGAATGCGGATGAGGGCGAGCCTGGGACTTTCAAGGATAGGGAGATTATGCGCAATGACCCGCATATGTTGATTGAAGGAATCATCATAGCCTCTTGGGCAATGGGAGCAAATAACGCCTATGTTTATATCCGCGGGGAGTTCAGGGAGCCTGCGGAGATTTTAGAGAAGGCGATAGAAGAGGCTTATCAGAAGGGGTTTTTAGGCCAGAGGATTTTTGGCAAGGATTTTAATTTGAATGCCTGGGTTCACAGAGGAGCTGGCGCTTATATTTGCGGTGAGGAGACCTCTTTGATTGAGAGTCTTGAAGGGAAGCGGGGCCAGCCTCGGATTCGTCCACCATTCCCGCCCCAGCGAGGGGTGTTTGATATGCCGACCACGGTGAATAATGTTGAGACCATTGCCAGCGTGCCGTTTATTATCCGGGAGGGAGCAAGCGCTTATCGGAAGTTTGGCACTGAGAAGAGTCCTGGGACAAAGTTATTTTGTATCAGTGGTCATATCAGTAAGCCTGGGGTGTATGAATTACCGCTGGGTTATCCTTTGATGAAGTTAATAAACGAGGTTGCAGGAGGGGTGATAAATGGTCTAAAGCTCAAGGCAGTGATTCCGGGTGGAAGCTCTACCCCGATTTTAAAGGCGGAGGAGTGCCAGGGCGTGAATTTAGATTATGAGTCATTGGCACAAGCGGGTTCAATGCTTGGCTCTGGCGCAGTGATTGTGATAGCAGAGGGGACCTGTATGGTGAAACTGCTTGAGATACTGACTCATTTTTATGCGCATGAGAGTTGTGGCCAATGCACGCCCTGTCGGGAAGGCACCGGCTGGGCGCATCAGATAGCGAAGCGGATTTATCAGGGGAAGGCGGAGCTAAAGGATATAGATGTTTTATATAGTTTAGGTGAGAATATGCTTGGTCGGACAATTTGTCCGTTAGCGGATGCGGCCTCCTGCCCGATTATGAATTTTACTAAGAAGTTCCGGGAGGAGTTTGAGGCTCATATCAAGCATCGGGGTTGTCCGCAAGGTAAGCCATTTCCAGTGGAGTGGAAGTAATGGGAGTGAAGATAAAGATAAATGGTCGGGAGATAAGCGCGGAGCCGGGTCAGACCATTTTACAGGTCGCATTAGCTAATGGGATTTATATTCCACATTTTTGTTATCATCCTCGGTTGAAAATTCGGGGGAGCTGTCGGATGTGTCTGGTTGAGATTGAGAAGAACCCGAAATTGCAGATTTCCTGTGCGACCCAGGTTCAGGAGGGGATGGTGATAGAGACCCATAGTCCGGAGGTGAAAAAGGCAAGACAAGCAGTGCTTGAGTTTATGCTTAAGAATCATCCAATAGATTGCCCGATTTGCGATAAAGCTGGGGAATGCACGCTCCAGGATTATTATATGGAGTATGACGCAAAGCCCAGCAGATTAAGTCCGCTGGATGCGAAGGTTAATAAAGGGAAAAGGCTGATTATGGGACCGAGCTTGGTTTTGGACCAGGAGCGGTGCATCATTTGTCATCGGTGCATTCGGTTTATGAGGGAGGTTGCTAAGGATGATTGTTTGACTGATGCTCGGCGAGGGGACAGGACGATTATCACCACTTTTCCGGGAGAAGAGGTGAATAATCCATATTCACTGAACCTTACGGATATATGTCCGGTTGGAGCCTGGACCGGTCGGGATTTTAGATTTAAGAAGCGGGTCTGGTTTTTGACCAAGTCTCCTTCCATCTGTCCGGTCTGCGCCAGGGGATGCAATATAGAGATAGACCATGAGAATGGGATAATTTATCGGTTGAGGCCAAGGGAGAATGAGCAGGTTAATCAAAGCTGGATGTGCGATGAGGGGAGGCTCGCTTATAAGCTGATAAATGAGAACCGCTTGATTCGGGCTTTGAAGGATAAGAAAGAATTGAGTATAAATGAGGCTTTGGATTCAGCAGTCCGACTGATGAACGAGCATAAGGGAAAAAAATTGGGGCTAATAAGCGCAAGTGCGAGCCAAGAACAGGCAAAGGCGTTTAAAGGTCTGGTTCAGGGGATTGGCGGAGAGTTGAGGTTCTACCGAAGGAGACCCGGAGAGGATGATTTTCTTTTGAGAAAAGGGGACCGGGATTCTAATTTAGCTGGAATTAAGGGACTGGGGATTGAGGAGATGAGAGGCGCGGATATAATTAAATTTGAACTTTTGGTTGTGTTAGAGAGTCTTTATTCAGAGCAGATTGAGCCCGCTCTTGGGAGGAAGACGCTGGTATTAAGTCCCAAGCGGTCTGAGATGGTTGAGTCTTCGGTTTTGGCTCTGCCGATTGCGAGTTATGCTGAGGATGAAGGGACTTATGTTAATTTTGAAGGAAAAGAGCAGAGGTTTTATCCTGCTTTAGAATTAAAAGGAGACTCAAGACCCGGGCTTTGGGTAATTAAGGAGATGGCTAAGAAACTCGGGCTGGAGATTTAAAGATGGGTCTGGATGGGCTATTAACGATTTTGCTTCAATGCCTATGGGCGATTGCCTGGTTTTTGGGAGTGATGAGTTTAGCTGGGCTACTTACCTGGGAGGAGAGAAAGCAGGCGAGCTTGATTCAGGATAGAATTGGTCCGAATCGGGCAAATATCCGCTTGTTTCGGAATTGGAGATTGTTTGGTTTATTTCATCCGATTGCGGATGCGGTCAAGAGCCTGTTTAAAGAGGATTTTGTTCCGGAGGGCGCGGATAAAATTATGCACACCTTGGCGCCGGTGATTATGTTAGGGCTTTCTTTTGTGGTTTTTGCAGTGATGCCTTTTGCTGGTCCATTGACGATAAATTGGAAGGATATTCCGGCGGAGAGCATTCCATTGCTTGGTCGGTTTTTTCCTGGGGATGCGCTTCATTTGAGCGATTTCACTATAACTTTCCAGCCCGCGAATTTAAATGTGGGGATTATTTTTATTTTGGCAATGAGTTCGCTTTTGGTTTATGGAGTGATTATGGGGGGGTATAGCTCTAATAATAAGTTTTCCTTTTTAGGCGCGATGCGAGCCACGAACCAGATGTTCAGCTATGAGATAGCCTTGGGGCTATGCTTGATTGGCGTGATAATGATGTATGGCTCCACCAATGTTAGCGCGATTGTGGAGAGGCAGGGAGAGTTATGGTTTGGGATTTTGCCCAAATGGGGAGTGATTACTCAGCCATTGGCGTTTATTCTTTTTGTTGCCTGCGGATTGATGGAGATAAAGCGGATACCTTTTGATTTGCCGGAGGGAGAGAGCGAGATTGTTGCGGGATATTTTCTGGAATACTCTGGGGCAAAGTTTGTGATGTTTATGTTTGCGGAATATGTGGAGTTGATTTTGCTTGCGACCCTGATAACGGTTTTGTTCTTTGGGGGCTGGCAGATACCCTGGGTGGATGCAAGCGGGATTAGAATTCCACTTTTAGGCATCAATCTGGTCTGGTCCGAGCTGGCTTGGGTAAAAGAGCATAGCTACGGCTTGATGGTGATAAACTTTTTAGTGGTCTTGGGGCAAGGCGCGATGTTCATAGCCAAGTTAGTGTTTTTCTGTGTTGCATTGATTACCACTCGCTGGACCTGGCCTCGGTTTAGATATGACCAGGTGATGCGGTTGGGCTGGAGAAGGGTTCTGCCTTTGGCAATGGTTAACATAGTGCTTTCAGGAGTGGTAATTTTGTTGGAGCAAAAGTATAAGCCAATGATTCAAAAGCTGTTAGGATATTAAGGTGGGAGCGAATAAGCCACATCCGAATTGGGTTCGGCTTTATTTGCCGGAATTGCTTCGGGGGTTTTATATTACCACCAAGCATCTGGTCGTGAACTTTTTGGGCTTTTTGCCGGGGCTTAATCTGTTGATTAAGAAGCAGGTGGAGACCATCCAGTATCCAGAAGAGGAGAGACCGATTTCGGACCGGTGGCGGGGTCGGCATCGGTTGAATAGAAGAGAGGATGGCTCTAGTAAATGCGTGGCTTGTTTTTGTTGCGCCACGGTTTGCCCTGCGCAATGTATCAAGATAGAGGCTGGGGAGGCGCCAGAGGGAGCTCCCAGTGAGAAATATCCGGTGAAGTTTGAGGTTAATCTTTTTGAATGCGTATTTTGCGGGCTATGTGTGGAGGCTTGTCCTTGCGATGCGCTTTATATGGACACCAAGGATATGAAAATTTCCCAGTATTCTCCGGATAAATTTGTTTTTACTTTAAAGGAATTAATCAGGTGAAGTTATGAATAGCGCGGTAGCGGAGATTATTTATGGATTGAGTTTTTATGCCTGTGCCGGGCTGGCGATATTTTCTGCGCTCTGGGTGGCGTTTTTGAGTCGGCAGAATCCGGTTCGGGGGGCGCTCTGGTTAGTGGTCTGTTTTATTTCCGTGGCTGGGATTTATGTGCTTTTAAAGGCGCCTTTTTTAGCAATGGTTCAGATATTAGTTTATGCGGGAGCAGTGATGGTCTTATTTGTGATGATTATAATGTTACTGGATTTAGGGAAGATGGAGCCAGGGGCTCGGGGTCAAGCAGGGATTAGATTTTTGGGAGTGATAATCGGGCTTTTAATAATGGGCATATTAGGAATTACCTTAGCGCAAGCCTGGAAGGTAGGCTGGAAGGGCTTTGGAGAGGCAGAGATTGGCGGGAGCGAAAAAATTGGTGAGGTGCTTTTCACCAAATATCTATTGCCCTTTGAGGTGCTTTCTTTATTGCTTTTGGTCGCGGTGATAAGCGCGATTTATTTGGCTCGGCGCTGGGAGGAGAAGAAATGAGAATCGGGGCTGAGCATTTTTTGATTTTGAGTGTGGTGTTATTTTCTATTGGTATGCTTGGGGTGCTGGTGAATCGGAACCTGATTTTGATATTGATGAACATTGAGCTGATGCTCAATGCAGGCAACATTCTGTTAGTTAGTTTTGCTCGGTATTTAGGGGATATTTCGGGTCAGGTGTATGCGTTTTTGGTGATGGTGGTTGCGGCATGTGAGGTCGCGGTAGGATTAGCGATTATTTTAGCTTTATTCAGGAACAAGGACACGGTTGATGTGGAGCGGATAAATATCTTGAAATGGTGAAAAAATGATAGGGGAGATTCATAAAGCGGTGGACCAGAACTGGATAGTTTTGATACCGCTATTTCCGTTTATCGGGTTTCTATTTAATGGGATAGGCTGGCTAATTTACCGGGAGCGGTATCCGAGGTGGTTAGCTAACTGGAGTGGGTGTTTGGTGGTTGCAGGAGCGTTTATTATCACTCTTTTAGGTTTTTATTCAATTGTTCAGGAGCCGAGCGAGGTATATTTTTCCCAGAAGTTATTTAGCTGGCTTTCCGTGGGCAATTTCCGGGCGGATTTTGGATTTAATTTTGACCATCTCTCTGCGATTATGTGTATAGCGGTGACTCTGGTTGGTCTATTGATTCATATTTATGCGACTGGCTATATGGGACATGACCCGGCTTATGCGCGGTTTTTCTCCTATATGAACCTATTTATGTTTATGATGTTGATTTTGGTTTTAGCGGACAATTTAGTGCTTTTTTTTGTAGGCTGGGAGGGGGTGGGGCTTTGCTCTTATCTTTTGATTGGCTTCTGGTATGAGGACTGGGAAAAGGCAAGGGCGGGCTTAAAGGCTTTTATTGTGAACCGGATTGGTGATTTTGGATTTTTGTTGGGGATTTTCACATTGTTCTGGGCGTTAGGCACAGTGGAGTTTTATGGGATGAGGAACTGGATTGAGTCATCTCCCGCGAGTTTTGCCAATTTAAGTTTATTCGGAGTGTCAGTGGCGACTTTAGCGGGATTGTTTTTATTTATCGGTGCGACTGGCAAGAGCGCGCAGATACCGCTTTATGTTTGGTTGCCGGATGCAATGGCGGGACCTACTCCGGTGAGCGCTTTGATTCACGCTGCGACTATGGTCACTGCCGGGGTTTATATGATAGGAAGATTGAGCTTTATTTATGTTTATTCTCCATTAGCGCTTTCAGTGGTCGCAGTGATTGGCGCCTTGACTGCGCTTTATGCTGGGACCATTGGCTTGACCCAGAGGGATATTAAGCGGGTGCTTGCCTATTCCACGGTTAGCCAGTTAGGGTATATGTTTTTGGCAATGGGCTCAATGGCTTTTTCTGCTGGGATTTTTCATCTATTCACCCATGCCTTTTTCAAGGCTTTGCTCTTTTTATCTGCGGGCTCAGTGATTGTCGCGTTCCATCATAGGGAGCAGGATATTACCCGGATGGGTGGCTTGAGCAAATATCTTCCCTGGACCCATCGGACGGTTTTTATAGGGTTTTTAGCGATAATCGGGATACCGCCCTTTGCGGGATTTTTCTCCAAGGATGAGATTTTGTATCGGACTTTTGTTAATGCGAATCAGACTTTAGTTAAATACGGACTTAACAAGTTCCTCTGGCTGATAGGCGCATTGGCCGCGTTAATGACCGCAATCTATATGACCCGGTGGATGATTTTGACCTTCTGGAATGGCTCCCGGGTAGAGGAGGAGAAGCGCGCTCATTTGAAGGAATCGCCTAAGAGTATGATTATTCCTTTAGGATTACTTGCGGTGGGGAGTGCGCTGGTTGGATTTCTGGGTCTGCCTGCTTTATTTGGCGGGCATAATTGGTTTGAGCATTTCTTGGAGCCAGCTTTTGCCAGTGCGCCGGTTGAGCCGATTGTTTATTTATTAGGTGCGGAGAGCGGGGAGATGCTGGAGTTGATTTTGGTGGTTCTTTCAGTGGGAATGGCGATTTTAGGGGGGTTGATAGCTTATGGGGTTTACCTTAGTAAGCCGGGAACCGCGGATAAGTTAGCTGAGCAGATGCGGTTTTTCTATAAGCTCTCTTATAACAAGTATTATATTGATGAGCTTTATGACCGGATATTAGTTAGTCCTTTGGTCAAAGGCTCGTATTACTTTTTATTTCGGTTTTTTGATATGGTGGTGATTGATGGGTTTATGAACGGGCTTGCCAAGTTGAATCAATATCTGGGCAAAATTTTGAGAAGGCTTCAAAATGGAGTGGTCAGCACCTATTTATTCTTTTTCGTGCTTGGGGTTTTAATAATTCTTTTATGGTTAGGGATAGTGGTGATTAAATGATGGAGCTGATAAGGGCGCATATTTTAAGCGGAATTATTTTCCTTCCGCTGATTGGCTTTTTGGCTTTATTTTTCATAGAGCGAGAGAAGGGGAAAGCGCTTCGGATAATTTCGCTGTTATTTATGATTTTGGACTTTTTGCTCTCGGTCTGGTTATTTATTATCTTTGATGGTCGGTCTCTGGATTTTCAATTTATAGAGCGTTATATCTGGATACCTTCTTGGAAGGTTCATTATCAAGTTGGGGTTGACGGGATAAGCTTGCTCCTGGTAATGCTTACCACTTTATTAGGTCCGGTGGTGATACTTTCCAGCTGGAGTGCAATCAAGGAGCGGGTCAAGGAATATCATATGTTTATGCTTTTGCTTCAGAGCGCGATGTTAGGCACATTTTTAGCGCTGGATATAATTCTTTTCTATGTGTTCTGGGAGTTGATGCTGGTGCCGATGTTCTTTTTGATTGGGGTATGGGGGGGACCGAGAAGGATTTATGCCACGATAAAATTTGTTTTATTTACGATGGCGGGCTCGGTTTTGATGCTGGTGGCGATTATCTGGCTTTGTTTATATTATGTCAAGAGTTTTGATATCATCAGCATAAATAATTATTTAGGGGTGAATCCGCTTCGGGTCGGGGTTCAGCTCTGGCTGTTTGGAGCGTTTGGGCTGGCGTTTGCCATCAAGGTTCCGATGTTTCCGCTTCATACCTGGCTTCCGGATGCGCATGTGGAGGCGCCGACTGCTGGCTCTGTGATTCTGGCTGGGGTTTTATTGAAGATGGGGACTTATGGATTTATTCGGTTTGCGATTCCGTTTTTTCCGGATGCGGTCTCAGTGATGATACCTTATATGTCAATTTTAGCGATAGTAGGGATTATTTATGGCGCATTGGTCTCAATGGTTCAGGAGGATATAAAGAAGCTGGTCGCATATTCCAGCGTTAGCCATTTAGGGTTTGTGATGCTCGGTCTATTTGCGCTCACGGTTTCATCTATGCAGGGCGCTTTAATCCAGATGGTTAATCATGGATTAAGCACCGGTGCGCTCTTTCTTTTAGTGGGGATAATTTATGAGCGGGCGCATACTCGGCAGATAAGCGATTTTGGTGGAATCAGCAAACTGATGCCGGTTTATGCGGTGGTATTTATGATTGTCGCATTAAGCTCCATTGGACTGCCGGGCTTGAATGGGTTTGTTGGGGAGTTTTTGATTTTAGTTGGGACTTATTTGAGCAAGAATCCTTATTCTAAGGTTTATGCGATATTAGCCGGGAGCGGGGTGATTTTTGCCGCGGTTTATTTGCTCTGGATGTATCAACGGGTATTTTTTGGACCGTTAAAAAAGGAGGAGAATAAAAAGCTGGTTGATTTGAATGTCAGGGAAATAGTTTATTTAGGAATAGTGCTGGTCTTTATTGTCTGGATAGGGATATATCCTTCTACTTTTTTGAAAAAGAGTGAGGTGAGCGTTAAACATCTGATTGAGCAGATTGAAGCTCGGAGATATATCCAACCGGGCGAAAAAATCAGTGTAGGATCTGAAAAGGCGGTGGAGGAGAAGGTGGGGCAATGAGCATACCGAGTTTGGGATTTTATGATTTAGCTGGGGTGGCGGTGCCCTTGATGCTGGGGTTATTGGCGATTTTTGGGATGATTTTGGATAGCGCGGTCGGCCAGAAGAAGCCGGAGATAGTCGGCTGGGTATCGCTTATGGGTTTGGTTTTGATTTTGGTTTTTGAGGTTTTGCTCCACATTAAGCGGGGGAATTTAGAAGGGCATTTTGGAATCGGGTTTAGTGGTTTAATTTTCTTTGACCGGTTCGGGATATTTTTTAATTATCTTTTTTTAGCTGGTGCGATATTAACTGTGGCAATAAGCATTTCCCATTTGGAGGGCAAGGCTTATAACCGAGGGGAGTATTACATCTTGCTTTTAATAGCGACTGCGGGGATGAGTTTGTTAGCCAATGCTCGGGACTTGATTATGGCTTTTTTGGGTCTGGAGATTATGTCGCTTCCGGTCTATGCTTTGGTCAGTGCGGAGCGAGGCAATCTTCGCTCTAATGAGGCGGGATTAAAATATCTTTTGTTAGGCGCTTTTGCCAGTGCGATGTTGCTTTATGGGATTGCGCTAATTTATGGTGCAGGGGGGGCAACTGACTTTTTTAATTTAAGTTATAATTTGTCCGAATTAAAGACGAACGACCAGCGTTATTATTTTATGTTAGCGGGCTTGGGCTTAGTGGTGATTGGTTTTGGGTTCAAGATTGCTGCGGTTCCTTTTCATATGTGGGTGCCGGATGTTTATGAAGGAGCGCCTACGCCAATAACCGGGTATATGGCAGGAGGAGTGAAAGCCGCTGGATTTGCGATTTTGATTCGGGTGTTTTTGACTGCGTTCTTCGGGGAATGGCTGGAAAGTTATGAGGTTCTCTGGGCGCTTGCGGTTCTGACGATGACCATCGGGAATTTGATTGCTCTGGTTCAGAATAATATCAAGCGGTTATTAGCTTATTCCAGCATTGCCCATGCGGGATATTTATTGGTTGGCTTGACCTCTTTAGTCGCGAGTAGAAATTTAGATGAGGCGGTCTTTTCCAGCCAGGCGCTTTTATATTACCTCTTGATTTATTTGTTTATGACCATTGGCGCTTTTTCAGTGGTGGTGGTTTTAGGAAGGGAGAAGCGAGGAGGAGAATCGCTTGAGGATTATGCGGGCTTAGGGAGAAGCAGACCTTTTTTAGCTGGGGTGATGACGGTTTTTATGTTAAGTTTGGCTGGGATTCCGCCTTTAGGAGGATTTTTCGGAAAATTTTATATATTCCAAACTGCGATTCAACATCGGCTTTATATTTTGACCATTATTGCGGTGATTAACAGCGTGATTGCGGTTTTCTATTATTTTAGAGTGGTGTATATTATGTATATGCAGGAGGAGCGGGAGCGGATAGAGGCTCCTGGGATAGAGACCGGGGTTTTGGCAAATGCGGTTTTGATTCTCTCAATGCTGATGGTTTTGATTTTAGGGCTGGCTCCGGGGGTATTTTTGGAGGTGATACAGCTTACATTTAGTATATTTGTCTGATAATCTTGATAATAAAGGAGCATAATGGAAGACCGCACCATAGTTAGCACCCGAGGACCCGGGGGCACGGTTTTAGTAGCCAGAGTGGTATTGGAACGCCGAGCCGGGAAAAAGGTGAGCGGGGAGTGGTTTTATTTGCTGTTTGGCTCCCAGTTTTTGATTGGTCGGGAAGAGGGGAACGAGATTCGGATTATTGATGACCGGGTGAGCAGGAAGCATTGTTTGATTAAGTTAGGAGAGGATTCGGTTCGGATAGCGGATTTAGGGAGCACTAACGGCACATACCGGAATGGGGTATTAATAGAGGATGAGATAATTTTAGAGAATAAGGACCAGTTGGATGTTGGGAGAGCGGTGGTTTATCGGGCTCGGCTTTGTTTTCGGAATAATCGGTTGAGTTCGGTTCGGCTGTTTGGAGGTGGGGAGGTTTATTTTTTGGCTGGGAATGAGTTTATTATCGGCAAGTATCAGGAGCGGGATTCAGATGTGGATTTAATGATTTATGACCCATTGCTCAAGGAGAAGCATTCTCGGATAGAGCATTTTTATAACGATAATTTTATTGTCTCGTTAGCTTCGGATTCTTTGGTGCGGGTGAACGGGAAAGAGGTTAAGGAGGTCGGCTTAAGGGATGGGGATTTGGTGGAGCTGGGTGGGAGCGCGTTTCGTTGGCAGGTGATTTCACTTACCTGATGGTTTCTTTCTCTCTTAAACTATTTGCGCCAGCTAAGGTCAATCTTCGGTTAGAGGTGCTTGGAGAATTGCCTAATCATTATCATCTGGTTCGGATGTTCAATATTATGGTTTCGCTGTTTGACGAAATTGAGCTTCAGTTTGAAAAAAGCGGGATTAAGATAGAGGCTGATAACCCTTTGGTGCCAAAAGGGAAGGATAATCTTATCTACCGAGCGGTGGATTATTTTCAAAAGAGGTTTGGCTATGATTTTGGGGTTAAAATTTGGGTCAAGAAGAAGATACCTTTGGGCGCAGGCTTGGGAGGAGGGAGCAGTGATTGCGCAGTAGTTTTAAGAGCGCTTTGTGAGCGATTTGGGGTATCGGTTTATAAGCTTAATTTAGAGGAGGTTGCCTATAACTTAGGAGCGGATGTTCCATATTTGGTTTTTGGAGGTCCGAGCTGGGTGGAGGGAATTGGAGAATTGATTGAGCCGGTTAAGGGGATTCCTAAGGTTTGGTATTTGTTGGTTAAGCCGGGCTTGAGCGTTTCTACTGCGTGGGTTTATCAGGAGTATGGTTTGGATAGAGATTTGACAATTGAGCCAAAACAGGCTATTCTAAAAAAAATTTGGAATGGTGCGTGGAAGAAGGTTTGTATCAATCAGCTTGAGAAGGTAGTTTTTAGCAAATATGAGGAGCTTAAGGAGCTGAAATTGGAATTATCCCGACTGGGGTCAGAGGCAGTGGTGATGAGTGGTTCTGGCTCTACCTTGGTCGGAATTTTTTTAGAGAGGGAGCAGGCGGAATCAGCCAAGAGGGAGCTTTTAAGAAAGAATTTGAGAATATGGTCAGAGGTGGTTGAAGAATATCAGCCGTGAAGGCGAAAAAAGAGAGAAGGAGGTTTAGGTAAAATGCAGATTACGGACATCAAGGTGTTTCCAGTGAATGAGGAAAGGCTCAAGGCATATGTGACCATCATCATTGACAACTGTTTTTTGATTCGGGAGATTAAGGTCATCAATGGCAATAGTGGCTATTTTGTTGCCATGCCCAGCAAGAAGCGTAAGGATGGCACTTATCGGGATTTAGCCCACCCGATAAATCAGGAGACTCGCGATATGTTGGAGAAAGCCATTATGGACGCTTATTGGAAGCGGGTGGAGGAGCTAAAGAATCAGCCGGAATCCACGGTAGCGGAGCAAGATGGGAAATAGGCCTGCGGGTTGCAGGTTTAACATTCCGGAATAAAATAAATCCTATAGAACCAGGGATTGGGGCGTCGCCAAGCTGGTAAGGCATGGGACTTTGGATCCCATATCCGCAGGTTCAAATCCTGCCGCCCCAGCTTAAGAGCTGGTAATGGGAGGAGAAGGGGATGAAAGATAATCTGGTGCTTCTTTGCGGGAACGCGCATCCTGAGTTAGGGAAAAGGATTTCGGAGAGGATTGGGGTCCCGCTGGGTCAGATAGAGGTGTTTAAGTTTGCGGATGACGAGACCTTTTGCAAAATCAATGATAATATCCGCAAGCGGGATGTTTTCGTGATTCAGCCGACCTGCAGACCAGTGAACGATACTTTAATGGAGTTATTGATTATTATGGATGCCTGCAAGAGGGCGAGTGCCAGGAGCATTACCGCGGCGGTGCCTTATTATGGTTATAGTAGAACGGATAAGAAGGACCAGCCTCGGGTGCCGATTACCGCCAAATTGGTAGCGGATTTAGTTACCACCGCTGGAGCCAATCGGCTGATTACTATAGACCTTCATGCAGAGGCGATTCAAGGCTTCTTTGATATTCCTGTGGACCAGCTCTACGGCATGCCGATTTTTATTAAGTATATCAAAGAAGAGATTGGCACTGATAATTTAGTGATAGTTTCTCCAGATGCGGGTGGAGTGGCCCGGGCTCGGGCGCATGCTAAGCGTTTAGGCGCGGATTTGGCAATTATAGATAAAAGGCGGATTGGAAATCAGGACCAGTCTGAGGTGCTGAATGTGATTGGAGAGGTTCAAGGGAAGGTGTGTGTTTTAGTGGATGATATTATTGACACTGCGGGCAGTATCACCAAAGCCAGTATGGTGTTAATGGAGCAAGGGGCAAAAGAGGTTCGGGCGATGGCGACTCATCCGGTATTAAGTCCGCCTGCGATTGAGAGGCTGGAAAAAAGCCCGCTTACCGAGGTGGTGGTCACAGACACGATACCAATTCCCAAGGAGCAGAGGTTAAAGAATTTGACGGTTTTGACTGTGTCTGAATTGTTAGGGGAGACAATTAAGCGAATTTTTTATGGAGAATCGGTTTCTTCGCTATTTATATAGGAGGGAGAAAAATGCCGAGTCAGGAACTGGAGATTGAGTTAAGAAAAGAGCTGGGCAAAGAAGAAATGGGTAGGCTCAGGAAAAAGGGCAAACTGCCGGGGATTGTTTAT
>Ga0172366_10002376_pt1 | contig 14729 bp, 13 predicted proteins | sample LakKivSesite69cm_FD_114533 | JGI IMG/M metagenome (GOLD analysis project Ga0172366, IMG submission 114533) | Sediment microbial communities from Lake Kivu, Rwanda - Sediment site 69cm | ecosystem: Environmental > Aquatic > Freshwater > Lake > Sediment | place: Rwanda: Western Province, Lake... | reverse complement strand
CGTTACTAAGTAAGGGAGTTAAGCTATGAAGCCAATAAAGGTAGTAGTTCACGGGGCATTAGGTAAAGTAGGGCAAGTGATGGTTAATGCTTTATGTCGTGAATCGGAAATTCAGGTAGTAGGCGCTGTAGACCTACGTGTTGCCGAGGAACACCTGTCACTACCTGACAACAGAGGTTCAATCCCCTCTTCCTCCAACCTGGAATATATCCTCACTAGTTGTCGACCTGATGTGCTAGTAGATTTCACTGTTGCTCAAGCCACTATGCCAGCAGTGCGTATTGCCGTTAAGCAAGGGGTTAACTTGGTAATAGGCACTACCGGATTAACAAAGGACGAGCTTAACGAGATTGCCCGATTAGCGCTAGCCCACAAGGTTGGAGCAGTGGTAGCCCCCAACTTTGCCCTGGGGGCAGTGTTGATGATACACCTAGCCAAGATAGCCGCCAAATACCTTGACTATGCTGAGATTATAGAGCTACACCATAACCTGAAGGCTGACTCTCCTTCGGGGACGGCTCTATCTACGGCTAGAGCCATGGCCGCAGCCAGAGGTAAACCGTTCAAACGCCCTCCCCCGGAACAAAAAGAAACCCCGCCCAGCCGGGGAGAGCAGGTTGAGGGTGTTACTATTCATAGTGTGCGGCTACCTGGTCTTATGGCACACCAAGAGGTACTCCTGGGAGGACCAGGGCAAACATTAAGCATAAGACATGATACTATCAATCGAGAATGTTATATACCAGGTGTTATACTAGCCATTAAGGAAGTAGTTAAACAGCAGGGGTTAGTCTACGGCTTAGATACTCTACTTGGCTTATCGGAGGGGCAATGAAGGGATATAGGGTAGCTATTGTCGGCGCCACTGGACTGGTAGGACAGGAGTTTATCAAGGTTCTAGAGCAGCGTGACTTCCCGATGGACTCGATTCAGCTTTTAGCCTCAGACCGTTCCGCCGGCAAGAAGTTGTTCGTTAGTCACCGAGAGATTGAAGTCAAAGAGACTGTCCCCGAGTCCTTTAAAGGAATAGATATTGCCCTTTTCTCAGCGGGTGCTGAGATTAGTCGCTACTTCTCACCCATCGCTGCCCAGTCAGGGGCAGTAGTTATCGATAATAGTGCTGCCTTCAGAATGATGCCGACAGTTCCCTTAGTGGTACCTGAGGTCAATCCCGAGGATATTAAATGGCATAAGGGGATTATAGCCAACCCCAATTGCTCCACTATCCAAATGGTAGTGGCTCTATACCCCCTGCACAAGGTTAATCCCATTAAGCGCATTATTGTTGATACCTATCAGTCGGTGTCAGGCACCGGTTCAGCTGCCATAGACGAACTAACAACACAAGCTAAGCAGGTACTGGATGGGCAAGCTACTGTTCCCCATGTTTACCCCCATCAAATAGCTTTTAATATACTGCCAGAGATAGACGTTTTTCTAGATAATGCCTATACTAAAGAAGAATGGAAGATGGTAGAGGAAACAAAGAAGATAATGCATGCTGATAAAATAGCTATCTCGGCGACCTGTGCGCGCGTCCCGGTATTTATCGGACATAGTGAAGCGGTCAATGTGGAATTCTCCCAGCCCATGTCCCCTGACGAAGCACGGCGTATCCTCGCTCAGGCTCCAGGAGTCAAGGTATTAGACGACCCAGCGGTTAGTCTTTATCCTCAGCCGTGGTCAGCCGCTGGCACTGATGAAGTTTTTGTAGGCCGTATTCGCCGAGATAATTCTCACCCCAATGGCTTGGTCATGTGGGTTGTAGCTGACAATGTGCGTAAGGGAGCTGCCTTAAACGCCATCCAGATTGCTGAAGAGATGATTAAAAGAGAATGGCTTAATCTAAGGAGGTAAAAATGAAAAAACTAGGACGATTGCTGACAGCAATGGTAACTCCCTTCAATGAAAAAGGGGAGGTTGATTATGAACAGGCTAAAAAGTTAGCTCTGGCTCTACTCAACTCAGGAAGTGATGGGGTGGTGGTAGCAGCGACCACCGGAGAGGCACCAACACTTACCTGGGAGGAGGAAATGCGCCTTTTCACGGAAGTGAAATCAGCGATAGGCAATCGTGGTGATATTGTAGCCTATACCGGCAGCAACAGCACCGCCGAAGCTGTAGAAGCAACCATCAAGGCGGAGAAGATAGGGGTGGATGCCTGCCTTTCAGTCGTTCCTTATTATAACAAGCCAAACCAGGAAGGTATCTATCAGCACTTTAAAACCATCGCCGAGAACACCAGCCTGCCTATTATCATGTACAACATACCTTCACGCGTTATCGTCAACATGTCGTGGGAGACAATCGCCAGGTTGAGTCAGATAGATAACATTGTCGGGGTGAAAGAAGCCAACGGCGATATGACCCATGTCGCTCAGACTCTCAGTAATGTCAGAAAGGGCTTTCTCATCTGGAGCGGCAACGATAACGATACCTTCCCCATCATGGCACTAGGGGGTTACGGTGTTATCGGCGTTACCACACATCTCGTCGGTAAACAGTACAAGAAGATGATGGATATTATTCTCAGCAATAAGATTGCCGAGGCAGCAGCTATCCAGTGTCACCTGGTACCACTGGTAAACGCCATGTTTATGGCACCGAGCCCGGCACCAATAAAATATGCCTTGAACCACCTCGGCTTTAATGTAGGGAAACCACGCTTGCCCCTGGTCGAGCCGGACGAAAAGGTAGCCACCGTCATTAGAAACACGCTGAAAAACTATAAGATTGACCTGCCGATGTAGTTAGATTCACCATCTATCAAAAATAGAGGCGAAACCCGTGAGCTGATGCCTGGAAGCCCGTTGACGGTAAAGCTCAAGGATACGCGGGATATCTCCCTCCGTAGCCAATCTTATCATTGCCATTCTACTTATTAATATCTCCGCTAAGGTCGCCCCAACTATCAATACTCGTCAATACTAAAGAATTGGCTTGGCCTCAATAGTCTGCCCCCGCTCAGGTCCGACACAGATGAGGTTAACCGGACAGGAAATAAGTTCTTGCAGTCGGCTAATGTACTGGCGAGCCTTAACGGGCAACTGCTCATATTTTCGGACATGACTGGTAGGAGCTTGCCAGCCGGGCAACTCCTCGTAGATAGGCTTACACTTTTCCAAAGTGGCTACGCTGCTCGGGAAATAATCGATGACCTTCCCACTCAGTTTATAGCCGACACATATCCTTAAGACAGGCAGGGCATCAAGAATGTCAAGGCGGGTGATGGCGGCCCCGGTGAAGCCATTGACTCGTCTGCTATGGCGGGCGGCAACAGCATCAAACCAGCCACAGCGGCGGGGTCTGCCACTAACCGTGCCGTACTCGTGACCCCGTTCCCTAATCAAGTCGCCGGTTTCATCTTTTAGTTCCGTAGGCATCGGGCCAGCACCAACTCGGCTGCAGTAGGCTTTATACACCCCTACGACGCGGCTGATTTTAGTAGGACCAATGCCAGCACCTACAGAACCCTGACCTGCTATCGACGAAGAAGAAGTGCCATAAGGATAAGTGCCAAAGTCAGGGTCAAGCAGAGTCCCCTGGGCACCTTCCAGCAAGACCAGTTCCCCCCTGCTCAGGGCATCCTCTAGCATTACGGTTGTATCCTTGATGTGAGCCGCCAGTCGCTCACCATACTGACAGTACTGCTGATGTACTTCATCCAGTGATAAAGGCTCTACTCCATAGACCTTGGTCAGAATGGTGTTCTTCTGTTCTAGTATCGGGCGAAGTCGCTCCAGAAATACCTCTTTATCCAGAAGGTCACCAGTTCTGATGCCGGATCTGGCTACCTTATCGGTAAAGGCAGGACCTATGCCCCTCCGCATCGTACCAATTGCCCCACCACCCCGCGCTTCCTCCTCGAGCCCGTCAAGCAGGATGTGATAGGGCATAATCAAGTTAGCCCGGTCACTGATAAATAGCCTGGAGGTATCCACACCGCGCTGGTTAAGCTGGCCTATCTCCTCAATGAGGACTGCGGGATTAACCACCACCCCATTACTGATGATACAGGTAGTCTCAGGATTAAAAATACCGCAGGGGACAAGCTGCAGCGCAAACCTACCATATAGATTAACTACAGTATGTCCGGCATTATCACCACCAGAGAAGCGCATCACTACCTTCGCTTTCTCCGCAAGCAAGTCAACCACCTTGCCTTTCCCCTCATCCCCCCACTGAGCCCCAATAACCGCAATAACTGGCATTATTCCCTCCTGTCTGGAATTAACCCCTTTACTTATAACATAAATAACCTAATAAATAAACAATCGCTAAAAGTTACCTGATTTTGTTTGCTTCCACACGTAGAGTAACCGCTGACCAGCGGTAAAAAAACTGAATATTCCTATGATAGCTAAGGCAATAACTAAAGCATAACTTATCTGGTTTAATAAGAGCCCCAATGCCAGCACAATGACCCTCTCGGCTCGAGTAAATAACCCTACCTGGCACTCCAGGCCCAACGCTTCCGCCCTAGCCCTGACATAGCTCACCAGCAGTGAACCAATTAAGGCAGCACCAACCAGTAAAATTCCAGTGATTGATTGTTCCCTAGCATAGAGGGCTAAAATGCCAAGCAGCAGCACTGCCTCTGATAAGCGGTCAAGCGTAGAGTCAAGAACAGCGCCAAAACGGGTAACCTTATTAGTGTTGCGAGCCAGTGCGCCATCAAGGATATCAAAAAAACCGGCGATAAGTACCATAAGGCCAGCAACAAGGAGATGCCCGGTGATAATAAGGGCGGCAGTGCCGGCAGTTAGTAAAAAACCAAACCAGGTTATAGCATTGGGGGTTATAGGTGTCTTGGATAATAACCGCGCTAACGGTTCAGTAAAACGATAGGCTAAGGCTTTACGAACCTCAGATAACTTTGCCATTGACCATCGCTTTTCTGAAATAATCCTATCCTCGGCTGCCTCTATCTCTTATTTAAACCGACTAGCTTCAACCTCGGGAAGGCGTTTCCGCCATGAAGGCTCACTAAGTATTCTAGTATAGTAGTTCAACACCCTTTGGGCAATGTGCTCCCAGCTATACTCCATAGCCTTAAGCCTTGCCCTCGCTCCCATTTCCTGCCGAAGCGATTCATTAGTCAAGAGAGAAACGAGAGCCTGGGCTAACATCTCCTCATTCCTGGGCGGCACTAATAGACCTTCAGCGCTATGGGTTAGCACACTGTTATAACCCTCTATGTTTGTAGCTACGATTGGCTTACCCACCGCCATAGCCTCAAGTAAAACAATCCCAAAGCTTTCCAGCCCTGTGGCTGGCGCACAGAAGACATCGGCCGTTTTATAATACCGGGGCAACTCGCTCTGAGGTTTACCACCAACAAAGATAACATCATCTAACCCGCTGCGCTGAACCTCCTTCTCATACTTACCACGCAGCCTTGTTCCCGGACCCACTATGATAAGCCGTGAGTTGGGTACCTCCTGCCTCACTCTCCTATAGGCTTTTATGAGATAATTCACACCTTTTTGTACTTCCAAACGACCAACAAACAGGATATTCAGTTTCCCATCGCAAAATTCGCTAATCGGAGATACATCAGGAGAAAAGAGTCCCAAATCAACACCGTTGGGAATAATATCATAATATCCATGGACATATTTACTAGCAAACTCCATAGCTGCCTTTGATACGGCGATTTTACCATCAAGCTTATGCAGGCGTCTTCTTAGCATTATAGTAGTTACGGGTCTACCGAACTTGTAACCCGGTTTACCATCGAAAGCATGAAAAGTAGCTACATTAGCTGTATTTGAGAAACGGAGCACAGCACTGCAAAGCATAGGCATAAAAGGCTCGTGGAGGTGGATAATATCAAATTTCTCTCGGCGAAGGACCGCTTTTATAGTATGGCCTAACATTAGTGATATGGTAACACGGCAAATAGTACCGCCAGCAGGGAAAGGAACAGGAGTGCCTATGCGTATGAACTTGTCGCCAAAACCGGAGACATTGCCAGATGAGGGGGCAATAATCTTAACATCATGCCCCATCTTAGTAAAGCGACGCTCTAGAGAAGCAACATGAACGTTAACACCACTGGGGTAAGCAAAATCATAAGGCGAAACTAATGCTATCTTCATAAGTATCCGCCTGAAACTTCCCCGCCGGTTTACTCAGGCTTTTGCTTTAAAGAACGGCTCTTTTCGGCAGCTTGCTTAGTGCTAGCAATAAACTCTTCCACCATCCGGTGAGCTTCATCATCTGTATATTGGATAGGTGGTGATTTCATAAAATAGGCAGAAGGAGCTAGCAGTGCCCCCTTCAAGCCTTGGTCTAGAGCCAGTTTACAGCACCTTATAGCGTCAATAACTACCCCGGCCGAGTTAGGGCTGTCCCAAACCTCAAGTTTTGCCTCCAACTTCAAGGGTACATCACCAAAGGTTCGCCCTTCCATTTGAATGTAGCAGAACTTGCGGTCTTTTAGCCACGGCACATAATCACTGGGACCGACATGGATATCATCCGGGTCAAGCTTATAGTCAAGTTGAGAAGTAACGGCATTGGTTTTAGATATTTTCTTGGACTCAAGGCGCTCCCGCTCCAACATATTAAGAAAGTCAGTATTCCCCCCAAAGTTCAACTGATAGGTTCGTTCTAGCTTAACCCCACGGTCTCTAAATAGTCTGGTCAATATGCGATGGACAATAGTGGCTCCCACCTGGGATTTTATATCATCACCAATGACTGGTAGTCCTTTTTTAGTAAAGCGCTCCTGCCAATACTTCTCTCGGGCAATAAAAACAGGAATACAATTGATAAAGCCGCAGCCAGCTTCCAGCACCTGCTCAACATACCACTTGGTTGCCTCTTCACTACCCACAGGCAAATAGTTAAGCACCACATGAGTTTGGGTTTCCTTAAGGACTTTAACTATATCTGCGGTTTGTCCCGGCGCTTTCTCTATTACCTGAGAAAGATACTTACCCAGGCCATCATGGGTCATACCTCGCTGAATTTTAATACCCGTGGTCGGTATTTCAGTAAATTTGAAGGTATTATTGGGTGGGGTAAAAATCGCCTGCGCTAGGTCTTTGCCAACCTTATTCTTATCAATATCGAAGGCAGCGACGAAGTTGATGTCGCTTATATGGTATCCCCCCAGGGTAACATGCATAAGCCCGGGCACAAATTCAGCCTCTTTCGCCTTCTTATAGTAATAAACACCCTGAACTAGCGATGAGGCACAATTGCCGACTCCTATTATAGCCACATTTATATTAGACAAACCAATCACTCTCCCTTCTAATTAGCAAAGTTCGCCTTCTCCCGTCGCCTAAACTTTCCTGTTACTATTGAATTAATCAGGCACACATTAGTTAATGACTATCGTACTTTTGCCCCTACCGACTTACTAAAATGTCGAGGTAATTACTCTGCTCAGCACAGAAGCCTAATAAGGGGCACCAGTGAAACCAGCTAATTAGCCTTAACCAATTCTAAATACTTTGGTCCCACAAGCGGGGCATACTCCCCGTGTAGCTGGTCTCTTATTCTTTAGAGTAATCCGCATTGGGTTCCTTATTTCCACCTTCTTCCGGCACTTAAAACAATACGCTTGCACTTTGTTACCTCCTTTTAGTATTGCTTGAACTATATTCTTATTATAGGCAAGCTGTCAAGGCCAACCAAATAACTTATCAATCTTTATGTTGCTCAGAGCTGCTCTCACTGCTAACCTTATTAATTAGCTGTAAGAGGTGGTCGCCTCGCTCAATAGAATCATCCCACTGAAAGCTTAGTTCAGGAATGTGTCGAAATCTCAGACGCTTGGCCAGCTCGCTACGGAAAAAACCCGAGGCACCAGTTAATACGCTTAGTGTTTCTTGCTTTTCTTCTTCGCTACCGATACGACTGACGAATATCTTAGCATACCTTAGGTCAGGAGAAGTGGAAACACTGGTTACAGCCACCAAATTGCCAAGCCGTGGGTCTTTTACTTGGCGCTGAAGTAATTCGCTAATTTCCTGCCGAATAATACTATTCACTCGCTCAATACGATGCGCCATAATTATTGCCCCCTTAGCCAGCCTTCTCCCTCCTGAAAAATTCTAATATATCACCAACCTGAAACTCGCTAAAACCCTCGATGACCACACCGCACTCATAGCCAGCGGCCACCTCTTTAACATTATCTTTAAAGCGCCTCAAGCTGCTAACAACGGATTCAACCACCACTTCCTCCCCACGCCGTAGTCTAGTTGAGGCACCCCGAGTTACTTTACCTTCGATAACATAGACCCCGGCTGCCTTTTCTCTCTTTCCCGCTGGAAAGATAGCTCTCACCTCAGCCCGCCCATCGATAACCTCAACATAAGATGGCGCCAGCATACCTTTGAGAGCCTTGTCCACATCGTCCACCAAATTGTAGATTATATCGTAGCGGCGGATGCTCACACCCTCTACATTAGCTAATCGTCGAGCTCCAGGCTCGGAGTCAACATTAAAACCGATGATGAGCCCCCTAGAGGCAATAGCTAACATAACATCGCTCTCAGTAATACTGCCACTACCACTATGGATAACTCTGACCTTGACTTCGTCTGTTCCCAACTGCTCCAAAGAACTTCTTATCGGTTCAATGCTGCCCTGAACATCAGCCTTAAGGACAACATTAAGCTCTTTCACCTGGCCAGCACTTATTTGGTCAAAGAGATTGTCAAGACTCACTGATTTTGGCAATAGTGAAGACCCTTGCTGCCTCTCCAGTTGACGTTTTTGTATTAGGGCATGGGCTTGGGATTCGCCAGCGACAGTAGTTAGGGTATCCCCCGCTTGAGGCACGCTGTTTAAGCCAAGTAGTACAACCGGGGTAGCTGGTTCAGCTTTCCTCATTTGCTTACCTACATCGTTAAACATCGCTTTCACCCTGCCCCACGCAGTACCAATTACTACAGTGTCCCCAAGCCTTAAGGTTCCATCATGAACTAGCACCGTAGCTAAAGGCCCCTTAGTTTTGTCCAGGTTAGCTTCAATAACTACCCCGACTGCCGGGCGAGAAGGGTCAGCTTTAAGGTTCTCCATCTCAGCGACGACTAGGAGGTTTTCTAACAACTCAGGGATGCCCTTCTTTTCTTTGGCTGAGGTTAGAACACAGACGGTATCACCCCCCCACTCCTCAATAACTAGACCAGCGTCAGCTAGCTGTTGCTTGACCAGCTCTGGATTAGCCTCGGGTTTATCAATTTTATTAATAGCCACCATAATAGGTACCCCAGCCGCCCGGGCATGGTCTATAGCTTCTAAAGTCTGTGGCATTACCCCATCATCAGCGGCTACTACCAAAATAGTGATGTCGGTTACCTGGGCACCGCGAGCTCGCATGGCAGTAAAGGCTTCATGACCTGGGGTATCCAAAAAGGTAATCTTTTGCCCATTAACTTCTACTTGATAGGCACCAATATGTTGAGTAATACCGCCGACTTCAGTAGCCATCACATTTGTCTGCCTGATAGCATCCAAAAGCCTAGTTTTGCCGTGGTCAACATGTCCCATAATAGTGACTACCGGAGGTCGCGGCTGCAGATTACTAATTTCCTTGCTCTGGAGTTGCTGCTTCTTGATCTCGCCAATAACACTAGCTGATTTACGGGTCGGTCGAGGCTTAAGGTGTACTTCATAACCAATGTCTTTGGCTATTGCCGCTGCTGCCTCATAGTCAATTATCTGGTTAATATTAGCTATAATGCCGTTTCTCATCAGCCGTTTGATGATATCAACAGCACTAATCGGCAAAAGTTCAGCCAATTGTCTCACACTTAAGGCTTGGGGAATCTCAATCAAGAGTGCCTTCGTTGGTGAAGAACTGCCGCTAGCGTCAGACTTCAAAGTGTTGCTCCGTTCACCTACTCTAGCCACTAGTCAACTCCTAGCAAAAGATTTTTCCCGTGCCTGATTAGCTGCTCTCGATTATCTGGGGTAAGAGTAGTCCGTAGAACATGCTCTAGCTGACTACCCTTCAAGCCGACTTCCCAACAACCTTGTGATCGACACAAATAAGCACCACGCCCTACCTTCTTGCCAACGGCATCAACCTCCACACTCCCATCAGAAACACGCACTAAGCGAATTAGCTCCTGATTAGCTTTTACCTTACGGCAAGCTACACAAGTCCGCTGTGGTATATGCTTCCTAATACTCAAACTCCTCCTCATCTTCGTCTATAGGAATTTCTCGCTCCCGTTGCTGTCTCTTAAGCTTGATGCCATCCTCGGCTCTCTGCCTGTCTTTAGTGCCTTTCTTCTTACCTTTCCTTGACTTGGTTTCAGGCTTAGGTGGTACCGATACCAAAATATCCTCAGCGAAGCGAAGCCGAGGTTTTCCCACCACTGCTTGTGATTCAAGAGGAACCTGGGGAGGAATAAATGTATCATCAGTAGCTGGTAAAGGTTCAGCCGCTTTGGGCGGTTTGGCTGATACTACAGCTGGCTCTATAACCTCCGGGATTATAACCGGAGATTCCTCCTCAACTACAGCCTCTTCCGCTGTCTTGGTTAAGAGTTCAGCCTTTGCTGCCCTCTCTGCTTCAGCAGTCGAGGCACTCTTAATATCAATTCGCCATCCGGTGAGTTTAGCTGCCAGCCTAACATTCTGCCCTTCTTTGCCAATAGCTAGTGAAAGTTGCTTGTCAGGGATAACTGCGGTAGCTACCTTCTCTTCATCATTCAGCTCGACACTCAATACCTGGGCTGGGCTAAGAGCATTAGCGATAAAGACAGAAGCTGATGGATTCCACATAACAACATCAATTTTTTCACCGCCTAATTCATTCACAATATTTTGTATCCTGATACCACGTAATCCAACGCAGCAACCAACCGGGTCAATATTGTCCTGGCGTGCCGCTACAGCTACCTTACTTCGATAGCCAGCTTCGCGAGCAATTGATTTTATCTCCACAACCCCGTTGAAGACCTCGGGAACCTCCAACTCAAATAGCCGACGAAGCAGATTGGGATGAGAACGCGACACCACTAGTTGAGGTCCCCGGCTAGTTTGAACTACTTCTAAAAGGCAAACCTTAAGCCTCTGGCCTATCTGATACCTCTCATTGTGCAGCTGCTCAGCTCCAGGCAGCACTGCCTCTGTTCTGCCTAAATCAAGAAATATCTGCCTGGGCTCAATACGCTGCACCACCCCAGTGACAATATTCCCTTCCTTATCAGTATATTCCTCAAATATTGCACTATGCTCTGCCTCATGAAGGCGTTGCAAGATGACCTGTTTTGCCGTTTGAGCAGCGATGCGCCCAGCATTACGCGGAGTAGCTTCCATCATGATAGCCTCGCCAATCTGCACATCTGGCTTGACTCGGCGCGCCTCATCCAATGGCACTTCACGGCGCCCATCTAAAGGTCGCTCAACCGCAATTTTCTCGGCCCACACTTCAACCTTGCCAGTAGCGGGATTAATCTTAACCGCAACATTCTGGTTAGCAGCAAAATTATCCTTTTTATAAGCTGATACCAAGGCCGACTCTACCGCAGCAATAACCACCTCTTTAGGCAGTTTCTTCTCTGCCGAGAGTTGGGTAATAGCCAGTAGAAAGTCGCTCTTCATCGCAGATTAAGACCTCCAATTCTATTGTCCCCCCATAATAAAAAAGTGGGGATAAAACCCACTCAATTACTCGACCTTTACCCGTTAAAAGTATAGCATAGCCAAGTATAAGATGCAAGCCCGCGATTCGGATCATCTAAACCGAATATTTGACAGACAGAGGATTTAGGCTAATAATAGATACGATTCAGCGGGAGTAACTCAGTTGGCAGAGTCCCTGCCTTCCAAGCAGGTTGTCGCGGGTTCGAGTCCCGTCTCCCGCTCCACAAAGCTGGGCGACTACCTGCCTAGGTTCAAGAGGCAAAGCTAGGTTGAAGCTAGTAGCGACAACCTGCCTAGGCAAAAAACAAAAAAGAAATAATTACGGGCCGACCGCAAATGAAAGGTGAGACAGAATGAGAAAAGAATCGGGTTAGAGGACCTCGTTAGCGGCCTGCTATTCGCACTGCAGGCGGACGGGAGAGCAGAACGTACCATCGGGTACTACAGAGATTTATTACGTCACTTCATAGAATACGCCGAAGGCAGAGGTTGGGCAGATGACCTCTCCACAGTGGATGTTCACCGATTGAGAGAGTTCCTTGCGTGGACCGGTACCAGAACTTGCGAATATAGGATTGGTAATGGCACTAAGCGCGTGAGGAAAGCCAAGCCTACAACGGCGTGGCCTTACTACCGAGCCCTGCGGCGTTTATTTAATTGGGCGGTTGAAGAACATTACCTTAAATCAAGCCCGCTAGCCACCATCCATTTCAAGCCCCCACCAGAACCAACTATTGAAGGCTACACCGTTGATGAGATAAAGAGGCTTCTGGCGGTATGTGAGCTTGACATCAAGAGTGGGGCGCAGTTTACCGGCATCCGCAACAGGGCCATGCTCATACTTTTCATTGATACCGGGTTACGTCGAGCGGAGATGGTAAACATCGGCATCAATGACTTGGACCTTGAAGGTAGACGAATACGAGTTATCGGCAAAGGCAATAAGATAGGCATTGTCCCCTTTTCTGCTAAAACAGCTAAAGTGCTCTGGGCCTATCTAGTGCAGCGAAAGCAGCGTGCTAAGACAAATCGGCTATGGGTCACCGAAGAAGGAGAGGCTTTCTCTAAAGAAGGGTTAATAAGCTGGTTTGCCAGGCTTAAAAGGCGTGCTGGTGTCAATGGCCCCGGTGGTGTCCATCGATTGCGCCATACCGCTGCTCTTCAGTATTTGAGAGGGGCTCGAGACAGTTTCTTGCTCCAGTTATTCCTAAGGCACGAGTCGCTAGAGATGAGCAGAAGGTACACTAAGGGGTTAAAAACCGAAGAGGCGATTCAAGCACATCGGAACGGCGCAAGTCCCGTTGAAGGGCTAGGACTAAGCTAGGTTTATTTCTAGAAAACCCTAAAGAATCGGTAAAGCTAGGATTTTGCGATCTTCACGCATTGTCCTGCGAACCAGGCAACGATGCCCACAGCCAGTACTTGGCACATAGCCCCACAGAACTGGCTAACTAGATTAGCGCCAGGTGCATAGGACCGCGGTTGTATGAAGTAGGCAGGCGCTGCAACTCTGTGTTGTCCGCCCAAATATTGTTGTGCCCTGACCCCAGAGGACCGCCGGGTTGGGTCTATCATGCCAAAAGTCATGCGTTCCTTAAGCTCAGTAGCTTCCCCAGGGTGAGAATCGCACCACTGTCTGAAGTATTCAGGGGGCGATAGGAAGCCCAATTTCTCCGGGTCGGGATTTTCCTTGTACCACTTATGCCACGCTCCCCTTATTAAATCCTCCTCCGGCAGCATACCTGCCTCCGTTTTGGAGAATACAGCTTGTGCTACAGCATGCGCATACCGCCATCCAAGGCGTTGACGCTGGACAAATTCCTCGTAACACCAAGCGTAAAAATACCTGAAATACGGCGAATACTTCCTTGTAAACACCCGGGGCTCACACGCATAGACTGTCATTGCTCCCTCTCCAAAACTAGGTCAAAACTAGGTTAAAAGTGCCTTCCACAATTCACTTTAATCCTACATAATTTTCTTAAAAAAGTAAAGGGATTTTCAAGAAATAACCAAGATTACAATCAGAGTCGACCCACGAACCGGGGTCACTTACTTCGCGAAAGAGGTCAGGCAGGAAGGCTTCGTAGGTGAAATCCAGGATTTGCCAAATGTACGCACCTTTACTCTAATCAGGCCTGGAAGAAAAACTGACTGATGTTGAGCAAAGCCTAAGGGTCATTCTGTGGGATATAAAACACCGGAGGGAGCACGGGCAAGAATAGTATGGCCGCGAAAGAAGAAATTACAGTCCGAGAAGCTGGCGCCCGAGGCGGCCGTGCCACCTTGGAGCGGCTAGGCACTGACTTCTTCCGAGAGATTGGCCGAAAAGGGGGTCTCCGTACGAAAGAGCTTTACGGTAGCTTCTTTAAGGAGTATGGGCACCGCGGTGGGAGACCGAGACGGCCGTCTCTGGATGAATGCGTGGGGGAAGAAGCTAAAAACAGAAGGGGGTGATATTGCGGTCGGCCCTCCGGCTTCTTCCCCCACCACATTATATAAATCGAGACACTACTATGGCTAATTATAGCATATTCAACGACCCCGTTGTCGAAGCCTTACGCCATCGAGCCACTGAGAGGAAAAGCAGGGTGACCAAGTGACCAACAAAGATGAGAGTGTATCTTGAAATCGAGGAAACGCAAAAACTGGAAGAAGCGGCTACCTGTCTCAGGGATAAGCTTTTGATAAGGCTTCTGGTCAGGCTCGGTTGTCGGATCTCTGAAGCGCTGGGGCTTACGGTTGATGATATCGATTTTAACCGGGGTACGGTGAGGATTGAGCACCTGAAGTCCCGCATAAGACTTGTCTGCGCTAAATGCAGTGCCAAGCTTGGCACGAGTCACGCCTTTTGTCCTAAATGCGGACGAGCAGTTGATAAGGCTGTGATCCAGGAGAGACAGCACCGCAGAATGAGGACATTACCTATTGATAACGACACGCTTGACCTTCTCCATGAGTACATCGACCGTGGTGGCCCGGTGTCCCGGGGCGGCAACAAACTTCTCTTCGGCATCAACCGACACCGGGCGTGGCAGATAGTGAGAGACCATGCTGAGAGAGCCCGATTACCCAGGCTGGTCAACCCGGAGACAGGCAAGGAGCATAGT
>Ga0172366_10002374_pt1 | contig 14731 bp, 9 predicted proteins | sample LakKivSesite69cm_FD_114533 | JGI IMG/M metagenome (GOLD analysis project Ga0172366, IMG submission 114533) | Sediment microbial communities from Lake Kivu, Rwanda - Sediment site 69cm | ecosystem: Environmental > Aquatic > Freshwater > Lake > Sediment | place: Rwanda: Western Province, Lake Kivu... | reverse complement strand
ATAATCATTATTATCCTCTTTCTGTTCCAAAAATATGCTCGAGAGGCATATGGAAAAGTAAGGATTGCCCTTGCCAAAGTGAATAGCTTTTTATCAGAATCAATATCGGGAATTTTGCTTATTCAGACTTTCAATCAAGAAAGTAGATTCGAGGGTGATTTTAATAAAATTGGCACAAATTATTATAATGCCAATATGCGTCAGCTATTAATATTTTCAATATTCAGACCACTTATTGATGTTTTATCTTATATTACCCTTGGCACGATAATATATTTCGGTGGGAAAGCTGTATTAGGGGGAGAAATTTCTATTGGGGTGCTCATTGCTTTTATATCTTATATTCATATGTTTTTTAGACCAATCTTTGATTTCTCAGAAAGATATAATACATTACAATCAGCTATGGCTTCTTCTGAGCGGATATTCCTTCTTTTTGAGGAAAATGATAAAATATATTCCTCTGACCATCCCAGATATCCCCATAATATAGAGGGGAGAGTCGAATTTAGAAATGTATCTTTCGAATATAAAGATAACGAAAAAGTTATTGATAATATATCCTTTATTGTCGAACCCAATGAATCGGTTGCCTTTGTAGGAGCAACCGGGGCAGGAAAAACAACCCTAATAAACCTTCTTTTAAGATTTTATGACCCCACTGAAGGCGAAATTTTAATTGATGGAATCGATATAAAAAATATGGATTTGAAATTTTTAAGAAACTATTTTGGATTAGTTCTTCAAGATGTTTTTATGTTTGCCGGAGACATTAAATATAATATTATCCTTAACCAGGAGGTAGAGGAAAATAAGATGATTGAATATTCAAAATATGTTAATGCCCACAATTTTATTAGTAAATTACAGAAAAAATATCGAAATGTGGTTTCTGAGGGGGGCTCAAATCTTTCTACTGGTCAGAGGCAACTTATTGCCTTTGCACGTGCCCTGGCTAAAGAACCGAGGATACTTATTCTTGATGAAGCTACCAGTAGCATAGATAGTGAGACGGAATATCTTATTCAGGATGCGATAAAAAAGATTATGAAAGGGAGAAGCAGTATTGCCATTGCCCATCGGTTATCTACCATTCAGGATGTAAATAGAATATATGTAATGAGCAAGGGTAAAATTGTCGAGAGTGGAACCCACTCTCAATTACTCGCCCATAAGGGCTACTACTTTGAATTATACAAATTCCAGTATCTAAAAACCTGATAGGAGGTGGTCGCAGGATGAGAAAATATAGTGTGAGCAATGATAAGAAAGTGAAAATAATAAATTCAGTGTGTTCTAAGGATTGTTTTGGGTCCTGTTCATTGGAGGTTGAGGTAGAGAAGGGGAAAGTAGTAAAAGTTAGAGGAAATCATAATAGTTCTGCTACTAAGGGCAGGATATGCATTAAAGGGAAGAATTATCCAAATATGCTCTATAGTTCCGAAAGGCTATTATATCCCCTTCAGAGAATTGGTGAGAGGGGTAAAGGTGAATTTAGGAGAATTAGCTGGGAGCAAGCTATAAGTATAATTTATGAAAAACTGCAAGACTTAAAAAGTCAGTATGGACCAGAATCCGTGTTATATTATAGCAGGTTTGGAAATTTGGGAGTAATGAAAAATTGCGCTTATGGTTTTTGGTATCAGTTTGGCGGTTTTACTTCCACTTATGGCGGTTTATGCGATTCAGCTGCCCAGGAAGCGATTACCTTAACTTATGGGCAAGTAAAACACAATAAAATTTCTGATTTAGAAAACTCAAAATTAATAGTATTATGGGGCATGAATCCTGCTTATACTAATATTCATTTAATGTATTATCTAAACAAGGCAGTAGATAAGGGGGCAAAATTAATCACTATTGATATAAGAGAAAATGAGTCAGGGATGAAAAGCGATTTATATTTAAATCCTCGACCCGGAACTGATGGCTGTCTTGCCTTAGGAGTAGCTAACCAACTCATTGAAAATAATATAATAGATGCTGATTTTATAAGTCATCATACTTATGGTTTTGACAAATTTAAAGAATTAGTAAAAGAGTATCCTTTAAAGAAAGTATCTACAATAACTGAAATTCCCATAAATAAAATTAAAAGTATGGTAGATTTAATAAAAAATTCACCCAGATACGCCCTTATCTGTGGGATGGGTGTCCAGAGATATACCAATGGGGGGCAGACCATAAGAGCCATATCTCTTTTACCAGCATTAACCGCCAGCATCGGTAAAAAAGGCGGTGGTTTTTACTTTAGCGATAAACAGGCGCCTGAATTAAACTTCCCCTTTTTCCCCAAAAAACTTGGGAGAATTCGAAATTCAATTCCAATAGCCAGACTTGCCAGTGAATTGGATAACCAGAATAATCCTCCGGTGAAAGCTATGTGGATTGAACAAGCGAATCCAATGACCAGCAATCCGAATATTAATCTACTTACCAGAGCGATGAATAAATTAGAACTTATCGTGGTTGCCGATCTTTTTTTAACCGATACCGCGAGAATGGCGGATATTGTCTTACCGGCAACTTCAATGTTTGAGTACTATGACCTGATCAGCGGATATGGTCATTCTTATATTCAATTACAACAAAAAGTAATTGAGCCACCGGGTGAATGTAAACACGAAAGTGAAACATATAAACTTTTAAGTAAAAAGTTCGGCTTTAATTTAGATTATTTACCGGAAAATAATTTGAGTACTATAGAAAAGATAATAAGTAGTTCTAATTTAGATACCGATATCGATGAATTAAAAGAGAAACCCTATCTTCATCCCAATTATCAAGAGACAGCTTTTAGTGATTTAAAATTTAATACTCTTACTAAAAAAATAGAATTTTTCTGTCAAGGAATGAAAGATAAATGGGGGAAAGATCCTCTGCCGATCTATCATGAACCCACAGAGAATAAATATACTACCCCAGAAATTTACCATAAATATCCCTTATCTTTAGTGAGCAGTCATGCTTACAACAAGATGAATTCTCAATTTTCCGATATAGCTATTTTAAAAGAAGAACCTTTTGTCTGGATTAATCCTAATGATGCAACCAAAAGAGGGATTAATAACGGCGAGAGGGTAAAAGTATATAACGAAAGAGGTAGTTTGATTTTAAAGGCTATACTTACCGAAAAAGCCTTCCAGGGAATGGTGCACCTTTATTTTGGTTGGTGGGATACAATTCATAAAGTCAGTATAAACAAACTTATTGGAGATTATGAAAGCGATATTGGTAATGGTACAGCATTTCATAACTGCTTAGTCGAAGTTCAAAAAGTAAAATAGAATTGAAAGTAGAGCATCACAAAATTTTTTATTATCAGTTGAAGGGGGAGATAAATGAACTTTTTAGATTTGGTAAGAACCAGACAGAGTGTGCGAGAATATTTAAATAAATCGGTTGAACGGGAAAAGATTGAGCGCTGTCTTGAAGCAGCGCGGTTTGCTCCTTCGGCCAGCAATTCCCAGCCCTGGAGATTTATCGTGATAGATGACCCAAAGTTAAAAGAGACGGTGGCCAGAAAAACTTTTGATAGGCTCATCTCTTTTAATCGTTTTTCCCTTCAAGCGCCTGTTTTAATTTTATTAATTTCTGAAAGGCCGGGCTTTTTTAGTGGAATTGGGGAAGCAATTAAGGATAAACAATTTAGCCTAATAGATATTGGAATTGCTACTGAACATCTTTGCCTTCAGGCAACAGAAGAAGGATTGGGCACCTGTATTTTGGGATGGTTTGATGAAAATGGAGTAAAAAAGCTGCTTAATATTCCCCAGTCGAAAAGGGTTGAGCTCATTATAACTATGGGCTATCCGGCATCTAACGAGATATATCCTAAAGAACGAAAAGAGCTGAATCAAATCAGAAGTTATAATAGTTACAGGTTACAGAAATAAAAAAGACCAATATTACATCTTATTTTTTTGATTTATCTTATCCAAAAAACATAAATCGAAAAAGATAAAAAATTGACGTGATTTTCTATCTTTAGAGGAAGGATAAAAACTTTGTAAATATATTAAGGAGCTTATTAAGTTATGAAAGAAATATTAAAAGATATTTTAGGTTATTTAGATACAAAAGTGAACTATGCTGACTTAAGATTTGTTCAGACTGAAGAAGAATGCATTCAAGCAGAAAATGGTATATTATCTTCATATAATATTTCTACTAACCGAGGAGTTGGTATACGGGTATTGGCAAATGGTGCCTGGGGATTTGCTTCCTCTAATAATTTAGACAAAACCTCTTTGTTCGAAACGGCTAATAAGGCTTTAGATATTGCTCAGGCCTCTGCCCTAACTAAAAAAGAAGAAATCAAACTTGCTTCCGAAGATAAATATATTGCTAATTTTGTCACTCCCATAGCTAAAGATCCTTTTCAGATTAGCCCTTTGGAAAAGATAGAGCTTTTAGCAAAAGCCACCAAAGTTATGCTAAAGGACAAAGTAAAGAAAAGCGAAGGCTCACTTAATTTTTATAAGACCCATAAAATATTTTTATCTAACGAGGGCTCTGAAATCGAACAAACCATATTTGAGTCTGGAGGTGGGATCACAGCCTATGCTATCGGTGAAGGAGATTTTCAAAAACGTTCCTATCCTTCCAGCTTTGGAGGGGATTATTCCACTTCTGGTTATGAATTTATTGAAGAGATGAAGTTGTTAGAAAATGCAGAGAGGGTTGCAGAAGAGGCTAATCACTTATTGGTTGCTCCTTCCTCTCCCGCCGGGATAATGGATATTGTATTAGGAGGGTCTCAATTAGCCCTTCAAGTGCATGAATCCTGTGGGCATCCGGTTGAATTGGATAGGGTATTGGGGAAGGAAATCAGCTATGCGGGAGGTAGTTTTTTATCTCTGGATAAATTAAATAATTTTACCTATGGAAGCCCGGAAGTTACTATAATGGCCGATGCAACTGTTTCGGGAGGGTTAGGTACTTTTGGTTATGATGATGAAGGTGTCCCTGCCACCAAAACTTATCTGGTAAATAAAGGAAAATTTGTGGGTTATTTAATGTCCAGAGAAGATGCCTTTAAATTGGGCTTGAAAAGCAACGGTACCGCCCGAGCAGAAAATTGGAACAGGATTCCTCTGGTAAGAATGACTAATATTAATTTATTGCCCGGAAATTTAGAGCTGGATGAACTGATAGGAGATATAATGGAAGGCTTATATTTAGATTATAATAAGAGTTGGAGCATAGATGATAAGAGATTGAACTTCCAATTTGGGACCGAGGTTGCCCGGGAGATAAATAATGGGAAACTGGGGAGATTTTATAAAAATGCTATCTATCAGGGTATCACTCCAGATTTTTGGTATTCTTGTGATGGAATAACCCAGAAAAAATACTGGAAGGTATGGGGTGTGCCAAACTGTGGTAAAGGACAACCAAGCCAGGTGATGCGTGTTGGTCATGGCACTTCGCCTGCTCGATTCAGAAAGGTAAAGGTAGGTGCATCAAAATGAGAGATATAAATTCTGGAAAAGAACTTGTCGGGGAAATAAGTAGTTTTCTTAAAAATTATGATTTTGAAATAATTGCAACGGAAAATAAAAGTGAACTTACCAGATTTGCTAAATCTTACATCCACCAGAATGTAGCAGAAACCAATTTTGATTTAATTGTAAAGGTAATCAATGAAGATAGAATTAGCGTGGTAGAGATGAACAGTATTGATAACCTGACTGTATTAAAAAATATTGAAAAGGCAATTGAAATAGCCAAGATCAGTCCAAAATTAGATTACCATTATCGTTTGGTACCCCCTCAGACATATAAATTAAAATGCAAATTTTCCCAAAAGACTGCTCAATTTACCCCATTAGGCCGGGCTCAATTAATTAGTCAATTAATAAAAGAAATAAACCAAAGTAAATATGATGCGGCCGGAGCTTTTACAACGGAAGTGAACACTTTACTGGTGGCAAATTCAAAGGGAGTCTTTGCCTTTGACCGGGGAACTAAGGTAGACTTCAATTGTGTGGTGGCAAAAGATAATTCAACAGCATATGCCTCATTTATAGATAGTGATATTAATAATTTTAATATAAATAAAATAACCGATGAATTATTAGAGACTGCTTTGAAAAATGTAGGTCAGATAGAGATTGACCCGGGGGTCTATACGGTTATTCTTTCTCCAGAGGCAGTTGCAAATATTTTAGATTGTACTGGTTATACTGCTTTTAATGGTAAATTGATTGTGGAAGGAAAAAGTTTTATTTCCGCTAACCGAAGGAAAAAGATTTTTCCAGAAATTATAACTATTTTAGATAATCCCCTTGATGAATTTACCATGCCTATGCCTTTTGATTTTGTAGGGTATCCTCGAAAAAAAATTTATCTTATCAAGGACGGAGTTATAGTAGATGGGGTGTATGATCATCTTACGGCTTTAAAGTATAACCTGAAATGTACTGCAAACACTTTGCCACCAGAAAGTGCTTCAATGGGAGCTCTCCCTTTTAACCTGGTAATGAAAGAAGGAGATAATTCTTTTGAGGAGATGATCTCCCGCACTAAGAAGGGTATCTATATTTCCAGATTGCACTATGTTAATGTGCTCAATCCAATGAGTGTTCAGTTGACCGGGATGACCAGAGATGGGACTTTCTTAATAGAAGATGGTAAGATGATAAGAGCCATCAAGAATATGAGATTTAATACCAGTGTAATAGATATGTTAAAGGCAGTTGATATGATCTCTAAAGAACGACAGACTAAATCGGGGCTGGTCGGACCGACAGTAGCCCCATATCTTAGAACGAATAATTTTACTTTTTCCAGTAAAACAAATTTTTAAGGGAAATCAGGTTAGACAAATTTAAATTATTTATTTCACGGAAGAGATAAAAATATCTCTGATGGCCAAAAAATCGCTTTTTTGCGGTTTTTTCCCTCGAGAGATTTCTTCAAAAATAGACCTCCCCAAAGAAGCAAACAGAGAAAATAAAAAAGTATCCCCTGACACTATCTCGTTATTGGACAGAAGTACCTTTCCGAATAGATCGCCTGCTTTCTTTTGTTTTCCTCTTAATTTTTCGAAGAGTTCGTTTATTTTTTTCTTACTATCTTCCTTTTGCATAAAGTCATATCCAATTCTTTGAATAACAATAAATATCTTAGAATTTTCTTCTAAGAGATTTATATAAAAATCTACTATCATTTTAATTCGTTGTTTTATATCCTCTGTATTTAGAATTATTTCTTCTACTTTCCCAAACAATTTTTCGATATTCAATTCAACAAGTTCGGAAGCTAAATCTATTTTGGAAGGATAGTAATAATAAATAGTCGGTTTTTTAATCCCTGAAAGCTGGGCAATGTCATCCATGGTAGCTTCATAGAAACTTTTTTGAAAGAAAACCCCCTGGGCAGCATTTAAAATTTGTTCTTTTTTATTTATATTTTCCATTAGAAAGACCACTCTCCTACCAGATATAAACCCTCTGCACTTTTCATCTGTCCCAGTTTTGAGCTTTCATCTCCTATCGTAAAGAGATAAGAAAGAGTTACAGAGAGATCATCGGTAAACTTGTAACTGATTCCGACAGAATTTAACATACTCCAATCGCGAAGGCTTATCCCTCCCAGATAATTAGGAGTAAACTTACTATCTTTTAACTCCTGTCGGGCGTTTAAGAAAATGTATGGAGAGCATTCAGTTCCTTCCTCAAAGGCAAAACCCCAGATGTATCCGATATTTAGATAAAGGTCAAATGAAGTAGTATAATCAACACCTATAGCTACTTTTAAGTAAGGGTCTTTTAGTAAATATTCACCCTGTACTTCCCACAGTTGGGGGATAATATAGGCTAGGTCACCTCTAAGAGTAGCCCCTTCAATACCAGGAAAATCTCCCTGGAACTCGAATCCAAAGATATTTCTCTTGGGATAGCCCAATTCCAAATTTAAAGACATTCCAGAAGGTTCGAAAACAGGTTCCACAGTTTCAGGATAAGCGTTTAAGTAATAACCGTTATAATAACTTATTGCGGCATCAAAAGAGGTAAAGCTTCTCCCGAGTTTTGCCCCCCATGCTGGTTTTTGAGGTAGATTATGAGTTAAATTAATAGAATTTATTTCTATTCCCTGTGCCTCAAATTGAGGAGAAAACATTGAGAGATAAAGCTGCTTTTCGTATTCCTCAGGCATGAATGATGGGGCAAAACGAGGAAGACAAATCATCTGTAAATAAGTGATATCATCGAAATAATAAGTGGCATCAACTGCCCAAACTCCGCTCTTTCCGGACCTATCGGTAAAAGATATCCCGAGCGGCAAAGGATTAAAATTATCTAAGGGACTGAACATATCCGATGAACCCCAACTTATGACTAACAGACCTGTTTTTATATCGAGTTGGGAAATAAGATCATAAGCACCTATATAAATCTCTTTAGGTATTATCATAAAAGGGTGGGCAGAAGATTTGTCAGAATATCTAATTATCAAATCTCCCTTTATAAAAACTTCATCAGTAAAAGTATGTATATAGTTAAGGTCTAAATTCAGAGTATTATTTAGATTATTCTCTGCAAAACTGTACTCTCCCGAATAGGTCAGACTTCCATAAAAATCATTGGCATAAATAGAAGTAGAAAATAATAATAGAACAAATACTGCAATAAAAATATTTCTTTTTGTAGTCATATTTTTCTCCTCAATTCTTTTAGCTGTATCGGGTATAGGGTATCGCGTATCGCGTCAAGATTCCAAACTTTTTCCGCAAAACTGTCATTGCGAGCTCCGGTTTATCGGAGCGTGGCAATCCCATGATTAATGAGATTGCTTCGTCGTTTCACTCCTCGCAATGACAAAAATGTATTTTCTTATGTAGAGCGGATTTATTATGTCTCCTGAATTTTTCTTATTCACTCATCACTCATTATTTGTTACTCGTTACTCATCACTGTATTTCTTCTATATACTATTCACTAACGACTAACGACTATTCTAAAGTGTTGGCTTCTTCAATGTCCTGATGCTAAAGAAATCAGATGATAATTCTACATTATATTCCATTTCTTTAATAACAATTTTTGTTTTTTGATTTTTCTCAAGGTCAGTAAACACTATCTCTATCGGAGTAATTTTTCCATTCTCATCAATTTGTATTTGAACAATTTCTAAAGTTTTGGTAAGATTTTCGCTCATATTATAAAATTCAACTTTTTTTGCGTAAAACTTTTTCTTATCCACTATGAGTATAATCTTCTTATAAGATACATCTTCTCCACTCGGTATAATCTCAATTTTATATTCACTGTCTGTCTCTTCCAATAACTTTTTTTCATAATCCTTATCTTCATAATCCATGCTCATATCTTCATAAGAAAGACCTGTACCCATAAATTCTTCCTGTTTTGAAGAACCGGCAATCCATCTGGGTTTATCATATGCCGGCATATAAAGATATATCTTCTCACCACTGTTAATATTTAAGAGGGTCACTCCTTTAACTGATTTGGGAGAGAGAAATCTCATCAGAGAGCTGGTTTTATCATTTTCTTCTTTCTGAGAGAACATAATCATCTCTCTTATTTCCTCTTTCCCATCCTTATTAATTAGAATCATTTCAGAAATAGTTTTCTGAGTAGTAAAATCTGGTGAGTTTTCTTCCATTTTGTCTGTAATTTCATCTACAGTTATGGCATACACTATGCAGGTAGAAAACAGCAGGATGAATATTGCTAATATCAAGAGATTAAGCTTTAATTTCATTTCTTCTTTACCTCCTCTTTAAGTTTTATACTGTTTAACAAAATGGGGAGCAAAGTTAAAGTATAGACTACGCTTAATAACATCACACTCCCAATAAGTTTTCCAAATACGGCCATCATTTTAATTTCTGAAAAACCGAGCACGAAGACACCGGCAGCTACCGAGACAGAATTAAAGACAATTGCCCGCCCTGTTCCGGTTAAAGTAATTTTCATCGCTTCAATTTTTGATTTTCTTTTTAATTCGTTTTTATAGCGGGAAATATAGTGGATAGTATAGTCAATGCCCGCACCTATTGCAATACTGGCTACCATTATAGTACCGATGTTTAAATCGATATTTAAGAGACCCATCGTGCCAAAAGCAGTGACTATAGTCAGAGTAATAGGTATCATCGCGAACCATCCTAAAATAAGAGAACCGAATTGTAGTACAAGCATGATAGATACAGCAATAAATGCAGCAATCATACTCTTTATCTGTCCCCTGAATAGGCTGGTATTTATCTTATCACTGATTACCGGGATTCCGGTAAGGGTAAATGAAACCTTTGTATCTCCATTATCATCTGGTACATAAATCTCCTCATCCATTAAATACCATAAAATATCTTTTTCTTCATCGGTCAAGTTTTTCCCTATCAGTCTTCCTGTTTCAGACTGGGCAAACCTTACTTTTTCTCGGTCCTGAACTATTTTTTTAGATACTTCTAACCCTTCCTGAAGATAGATAGCGTCATCCTCTGATAGTTTTAGGTTTACCATTAATTCTGTTAATAAATCATCCTGAGATCTCTTCTCTTTTGTATAATTAGCAAGTATGGGGAACAAATCTGTACTGGCTATGCCTAAATCTTCAATTTCTAAAGAAGATACTTTTAAAATTTCCTCCACAAACTCTTTGGTATCTTTTTCAAATTCAGAGCTAGGAGTCCCTGCAATTTTTATAAGCTCTTCTTTTAATATTTCCGAGTTTTCAATCTTAATATTTTTTGCCGTAAGAGAAGATATGATTTCTTCAGCCAAATTTTGGTAATATGCTAATTTCCCCTCTTCCTCTATTTCGGAGAATCCGATTGTTCTTACTTTTTTGGGAATTTTTTCTATAAATTCGTACATCTCGGTTATAGCGTAATCAAGGGAGGAAGAAGTCATCTCCTTGGTACTTATCTGCAGTAAAGTGTCTTCATTATTTTCACCAATCATGGTGGAAATGTATTCATTGTCTCCGGCAAAGAACCATAAATTTTCAATCTTCTGCTCGTTTGCAGGAATTATATTTTTATTTTCCATTGCATCGTTAAGTTGAGTTAAAAAATCTGTGATTGATGATGATTCGCCAAAGGTATCGAACTGCTTTGAATAATCTCCAATCTTTTTCATCTGTCTTAATACATACGGATCTTTTACATTATTTGCTTCAGTATAGACATAAAGGAAATCTGTGCCACCAAATTTTTCGTTAAAATAATTCATAATCTTTACTATCTCGCTGCCTGCCCCCATTCTTGATTCAATTGATGATTCAGTCTTGACTCTCGTGCTGAAGGCTACAGAAATTGTTACAATTATTAATACTGCAATTAATACTATTTTCTTTTCCTTTAATATTAATTGACTAAGTAGTCTTAAAAGTCTGGTAACCACATCATTAGATTCATGTGAAAATTTCTCATGGATTTTTTTGGGTGGGAAGATAGTAAAAAATGACCCTAATAGAAAAGTTGCCAGCACAAAGGCAAAGAATATTCCCATGGTGGCAAAGAATCCAAATTCAGTCATAGGCCTAACAATAGCAGCGGTAAGCGATAAAAATCCCGCCATAGTAGTAAGTGCACTCATAAGTATGGGTGTAAATATGTCCCGAATAGTTATATTGACTGCCTTGATAGGGTTAAGATTATGTCTTTCCTCGTAATACCTGCTTATGAAGTGTATACCATAAGCTGTGGCTAAAGATATCATTAATACTGGTATTGCAGAAATCATCATAGTGACACTTCTGCCGGTGGAAGCAACAAATCCCATAACCCAAAAGGAAGATAAAAGAGCAACTGCGAGCGGTAAAAATACTCCGCGAAAACTTCTGAAGCAAAAGTAAAGGATTAATAGCACAGTTATCGCAGCAATAATACCCAATCTCATTGTGCCCCAGGAACTTTTCGAAACCTCTGCCATTATAAAAGGCATTCCAAAATAATGAACCTGTAAGGTTTGACCTTTTAGAGATTCTATTATATTCTCTAACTCTACTTTAAGTTTTTCATCTTCTATGTCTTTCTCCGTTTCAACCATTAATAAAGCCACATTTCCATCTTCAGAAATAAATTTTCCTTTTACCAGATTATCAGTCAAAAGAGAAAGCTTAAGTTCTTTAGCATCTTCATCATTTTCCGGGAATACTTCCACTAAATCTTTTACCTCGAGACCTACATCGGTGGTAATAATTTTAGGCATGTTCAGAAAAGAATTCACTGATTTAACAAAAGGGGCTTTTTCTAACTGCTCGGTTATATTTTTTATCCTCTCAAGATTTTCTAAGGTAAACAGGTCTTCATATTCAAGGGAAATCATTGATACATTCATTTGAGAGCCACCAAATTTTTCAATTACTTCACTATAAAATTTTATATCTGGGTCATCTTCAGAAATGTATTTAGTAATATCGTCTTCAATTTTTAAATTTTTTACTTGTATAGCGGCAAAAATGGTAAGCAGTATTAGTACAATAAAGATTGATTTGGCATATTTCGTAATAAAATTGGCAACTTTCTTCATCATTTGTCTTTTATCCCTTCAATATTCTCTATTTTTTAACTGGTTTTCATTATAACTGACTGGTCAGTCGAATGTCAAGAGAAATATAAAAATTTTTTGTTACGGTTTTTTGTTTTTGGAGTAGGGGTCGGATTTATCCGACCCGTGTTTTTTAAGCAACTTTTCTGGCGGGTTCGATGAATCGAACCCCTACTTCTGGCTCTTGACGTTTATTTTTCCTTACGCAATACGCGATACGATATACACAATACGAGTAAAGCTTGACAAGTAGGGATATTAAAAACTATAATTATAAAAAGAAAATAAATATAGTTAAATATTTAAGGGGATAGTAGGTAACAGTCATTTCCAGAGAGCTGATGGTTGGTGAGAATCAGCGGATGACTTTACTGAATTCCACCTCATTAATTTTCTGGGGAAATTATAGTATCCAGAAACGCACCCCTGGTGTGTTAAAATATCTAATGAAGGAAAGGATAGGAATTTCCTATTAAAGTAGGGTGGCACCACGTGAATAAACTCTCGTCCCTAGTAGTAGATGTTACTAGTTGAGGGGAGTTTTTTTGTTTAGAAGGGCTAAATAATATGAAAGAATTTAAAATAATCGATCATACCGCTGATATCGGAATAGTTGCTTATGGAAAGACTAAAAGAGAAGTTTTTATAAATACTGCTAAAGGGATGTTTGAAATTATCGCTGGAGAAAACAGAAACCTTAAAGAAAAAGAAAATTTTTATGATAAAATTAAACTGGAAGCTGAAAGTCTGGAAGACTTACTAATCGCCTGGCTTAATGAGTTATTATATATCAGTGAAGTTAAATTGGTTATTCTTAATAAATTTAAAATAAAAGAATTATTGGATTATCAGATTAAAGCAGAAGTTGGAGGAATGAAAATCAACCATCTTTCTATTAGAATAAAAAAAGAGATAAAAGCAGTTACTTATCACTGTTTGGAAATTAAAAAGGATGAAGAAAGTGGACTCTGGAGAGCTCAAGTAATTTTCGATATCTAATTAATCAGATGGTCATTCTCGCACCCACTTTCGTGAGTGTAAACTCTAGTGGGAATTTATTAGAACAGAACTTGTTATCTATATATCTATAATTTGTTGTATTAATCAGTGTAATCTAAACAAAATTTGTGTAATAATATTTATTTAGGGAGGGGATTAATATGAAACAGTCTTGGGAAGGGCCTTTAAATAAAATAGATGATTATCGATGGGAGATTCCTAAGGATTATTATTCCGGGATGAGGGTTCCTGGTCTGATTTATGCCTCTTCGAAGTTATTGGAAAAAATCCGCCAGGACCAAGCTCCTGAGCAAGTTGCAAATGTCGCTTTTTTACCCGGGATTATAGGACGTTCATTAGCTATGCCGGATATCCACTGGGGCTACGGTTTTTGTTTAACCAAAGATACTAAAGTATTGTCTAATTTTGGTTTTTATAAAGTGATTGAAGATTTTGAAAAAGATTGGCAAGATCAAAGGCTTAAATGTATAGATTTAAATTCTCAAAGGCCAGTAAATACCTCCATTATAAGATTTATAAAATTAAAACCAGATGAAGTTTTTAAAATAGCTACCAAAGGAGGATATAAGATTAAAGCAACTTTAGACCATCCTTTGTTTACACCTTTTGGGATGAAACCTATAAAGGATATAGTTCCTGGTGAAAAAGTAGCAATTTTCCCTTTCGAAGGAGTTCCATACGAGAGACCTTCTTCTGAAATAATTATTTTAGAAGAAGATATCAAAAAAATTTTATTAAAGTTAGGAAGAAAATCAGGAACATTAAAATTTGAAATAATTCTTCAAAAATTAAAAGAGCGTAATCTACTACCTCTGACTTATGACCACCCAAAATTGCCTTACATTTTAAAAATAATGGGATTTATTTTTGGAGATGGTTCTATGAATTTTATTGGGAAAAGAGGGGACGGAATCCTATGTTTTTCAGGAAAGCCCCAGGATTTAGAAGAGGTAAGAAAAGATTTAGAAAAAATCGCTTATACCCCAAGCCCTTTACATTATCAAAAAAGAAAAGACTCTCGAGGCAGCAATAAATATTTTAATTGCTGTTCGTTTGTAGTCAATGCTTCCAGTTTAGTAGTACTTTTGGAGACCTTAGGAGTTCCCAGAGGGAGCAAAGTGAGTCAGGCTTATAGAGTTCCAGAATGGATATTTAAGGCACCTCTATGGCAAAAACGTCTATTT
>Ga0172366_10002373_pt1 | contig 14732 bp, 14 predicted proteins | sample LakKivSesite69cm_FD_114533 | JGI IMG/M metagenome (GOLD analysis project Ga0172366, IMG submission 114533) | Sediment microbial communities from Lake Kivu, Rwanda - Sediment site 69cm | ecosystem: Environmental > Aquatic > Freshwater > Lake > Sediment | place: Rwanda: Western Province, Lake... | reverse complement strand
GAGATTGTTTATTAACCTCACCCCCTTAATCTTACCCCACGAAATCAGGATTTCGCGGGGACCCCTTAATCCCCCTCTCCATAATAGGGAGATGTATTCTTAGCATGAGGGGGAAGAGACTTTAGAGAGGGGTTTTGCCCCTCTCTTACTTATACTCCCCCTTCCCTTACTAAGGGAAGGGGGTCAGGGGGATAGGTTGCTAAACGACCTCTTTATTTTTTAGTTTTTGAGATTTCCCTGACTTTGCCATTTTCTATCACTACTAAATCCTCACCCCTCACCCCTCCCCACCCGACAAGATAGATGCCAGGCTCAATAGTAAATACCATGCCATCAACAAGCTGCTCTGACGAATTCGGACCCAGGCGTGGTTGCTCGTGGGGGGCAAGCCCTATGCCATGACCTAAGCCATGACCAAAGGCTTCACCGTAGCCCGCCTCCTCAATAATTACCCTAGCTAATTTGTCAGCCTCAGCGCCAGTCATCCCCTGCCTGATTATCGCTATTGCTGCTAGCTGGGCGCCGAGAACGGCATCATAGAGCTTTTTGAAGGTATCATCAGGGGTACCAAGGCAGATAGTTCGGCTCAGGTCACTGCAATAACCTCCAACCCTGGCTCCAATATCAATTATTACTGGCTCACCGCTCTGGATAGCCCGCGTTGAGGGTTTGGCATGGGGCAGGGCAGAATTTGACCCTGAGGCAACAATAATATCAAAAGGAATAGTCTGGCTACCTTTGTCTCGCAAGAATTTCTCTATCTCCCAGGCGACTTCATTTTCCGTCATGCCGGGGTGAATCCTGTCTTGGATATATTCCATTGCGGCATCGGTTATTTCTGCCGCTTTAGTGATAAACTCGATTTCCTCAGACTCTTTTACCGCTCGGAGGGATTCCACCATTCCATCTACCGGGATAAGCTTAAGCTGTGATTTGCCTTTATTTAGTATATCACATAACTGCCGATGCAGGGCGAAGGTAACATGTCCAGCTTCAAATCCCAGCCTTTTTATCTCCAAATCAGCCGCCAGCCTTGGAAACCACTGGCTAATATCATCGGTTATCGGAAAAACCTCATAGTCAGGGGCTTGGCTTTTGGCTTGCTCTATATAGCGAAAATCAGTGGCTAAAATTTTATCTTGCGGTGTAATCAGCAGGAAACCTGAAGAGCCGTCAAAGCCGGAGAGGTAGCGCCTGTTCTCCGGCTGGGAAATAAAAATGCCGTCAATCTCCTTTTCGCCTAGCCCGTGGCGCAGCTTTTGTATTCTATCGCCTATTTTCAGGTTCATCTTTCTTTTCCTGTGCCATAGGGTGAGCTGATAGATATACCTTCCTAGCCTGACTTTTGGTTACATGAGTATAAATCTGGGTTGAGGATAGCCTGGCGTGACCCAGAAGCTCCTGAACCACCCTTAAATCAGCGCCACCATCAAGTAGGTGGGTAGCAAAGGTGTGACGCAGCATGTGGGGGTGAACTCGCTTGTTTAGCCCAGCTCTTTCGGTATATTCCTGTAATATTCTTTGCACACTTCGTTCCGGGAGGCGCTGACCATAGCGATTGAGGAACAGTGCGTTATTTCTCTTTTCTCCTAAAAGCTTAAGCCTGCCCTGGCTGAGGTAATTACGCAGTGCCTCGGCGGCTGGCTTACCCATCAGCACCACTCTCTCTTTGGCACCCTTCCCCCAGACGCGGATTTCATTGGTATCAAGATTGATTTGATTAAGGTTCAGGCTTACCAGCTCGCTTACCCTGAGACCGGAGGCATAGAGTAGCTCCATAAAAGCCCGGTCACGTTGTCCCAGGGGGGTGGATAAATCAGGGGCGTTCAGCAGTCGCTCCATTTCATCCAGAGTAAGAAAGGAGGGCAGGCGCTTGTCCAGCTTGGGTGACGAAGCCCTTTCTATAGGATTGGCTGATAATATTCCTTCCCGTACCAGGTAGCGGTAGAAGGAGCGAATGGCTGATAGCTTGCGGGCAATGCTTGCCTTGACCACACCCTGGTCTACCAGGTAGGACAAGTAATTGCGCAGAACTGACCTATCAACCTTGTCTAGGGAGGTGACGCCCTGTTCTTTAAGGAAGGTAAACCAACCTTTTATGTTTTTTGACCCGCACAAATCAGTAGTATAGTTACGCACCGTATAGGCTGAAGCATTACGCTCCACCTCAAGGTAGGAGATATATTTATTAAAGACTTCCTGCATGGTCAGTCCTGATAGAGTTATCTTTTGCTATTCTTTAACCTTTTGCTTAATTATTTGACCTCACCCCCCTTTATCCCCTTCTCCTTAAAAGGAGAGGGGAGAGAGATTTTAGAGAGGGGGCTTTGCCCCCTCTCTTACTTTTACTCCCCCTTCCCTTGCTAAGGGAAGGGGGTCAGGGGGATAGGTTACAAAACAGTCTCCTTTACTTTCGCTTCTCCTAATTTACCCTTATACTCGCACTTGGTGCACTTTGTCCAGTTTTTCCGGTAGGTGGTGAGAAGCCCGCCGCATTTGGGGCAGGGCTGGGGGAGGGGCTTAAGATTTATGGCAAACTTGCAATTTGGATAATTACTACAGCCGTAAAAGGTGCGCTTCTTTTTGCTTAGCCTCTCCACAATCTCACCGCCACACTGCGGACATTTAACCCCAATCTTGACCAGGAAGGGTTTTGTATATTTGCACTCGGGGTATCCACTACAGGCTACGAACTTCCCGTAACGCCCGAATTTGATTACCAGGGGCTTTTCACATTTGGGGCAAATTTCGTCAGTTAGCTCCTCAAATTTTACCTTTTCCATAAGCAGGGCGGCGTTCTTGAGGCTATTTTCAAAGGGGATGTAAAAATCTTGAACTACCGTCGCCCAATCCTTGTTTTCGTTGGCTATTTTGTCCAGTTCGTCCTCCATATGAGCGGTAAATTCAATGTCAACGATGTCAGGGAAATATTTGTTGAGCAGGTCATTGACCACAATGCCCAGCTCTGTAGGCTGAAAGCTGCCGCCAGCCCTGGCGACATATCCCCGCTCCTGAATGGTGGACAGGATGGGGGCATAGGTGCTGGGGCGTCCGATACCCCATTGTTCTAGCGTCTTGATCAACGTGGCTTCGGTAAAGCGTGGCGGGGGCTGGGTAAAGTGTTGTTCAGGGAAAAGTTCTATAAGCTCAAGCCTATCGCCTTTTTCTAGCTGGGGGAGGGTAGGGGCTTGCTTCTCTTCCCCGGCTTCGTCTTTCCCTTCAATATATAGAATCATAAACCCAGGGAATATATTAACCGAGCTTGAAGTTCTTAACAGATAGTCGGTTTTAGAACGGGGACGTCTGGCTTGAATGTCAACCGTGGTATTATCAAAGGAGGCTGCCGCCATCTGGCTAGCCACCATTCGTTTCCAGATGAGCTGGTAAAGCTTAAACTGGGCGTTGGTAAGGTGCAGTTTGAGCAGGGAGGGCTCCCGCCAAATTTTAGTCGGGCGGATAGCTTCGTGAGCTTCTTGTGCCCGCTTCACGCTGGTGGCAAAGGAACGGGCGTGAGGTGGGAGAAACTGGGAGCCATACTTACTGGTAATAAATTCTCTAGCTTCGGCAACGGCTGAGCGGGCAACTCTGGTGGAGTCGGTGCGCATGTAGGTAATGAGCCCTACAGTCCCCTCATCGCCTATAGGAAGACCTTCATAAAGCTCTTGAGCGACCTGCATAGTTAGCTTAGCTGGGAAGTGGAGCTTGCGCCATGCCTCCTGCTGCAGGGTGCTGGTTATAAATGGTGGAGCCGGCTGGCGGGTTACCTTCTTGACGCTTACCTTGATGACCTTATAGTCGGCTTGTTTCAGCTCGTCACAAATCTCGTTGGCTTCTTCCTGACTGTGGATATCCAGCTTGGTGCCATCGGTAAGACCTATCAGCATGGCTCTAAAGGTTGCCTTCTCGGCAGAGGGTATCTCCTTGGCTAGCTCAGCCTCAATAGTCCAGTACTCCACCGGGATAAATTTCTCAACCTCCCTCTCCCGGTCAACAATAATCCTCAGTGCCACCGACTGAACCCTGCCTGCCGATAGCCCCCTTCTTACCTTCCGCCAGAGTAATGGGCTAATCTTATAGCCGACCAGTCTATCTAGGATGCGCCTTGCCTGCTGGGCATTGACTAATTGCATATCTATAGAGCGGGGGTGGTTGAAGGCACGCTCAATGGCTGCCTTGGTTATTTCGTGGAAGATGACGCGGCGGTAGAGTATCCGGTTCCATTTTGTCACCTGAGCTAAATGCCAGGAGATAGCCTCCCCCTCGCGGTCTGGGTCGGTGGCTAGATACACGGTGGAGGCAGTCTTAGCCGCCTGTTTGAGCTCCAGCACCACCTTTCTTTTCTCCCTGGGCACCACATATTTAGGGGCAAAGCCCTGGTCAATGTTTACCCCTAGCTGACTCTTGGGCAGGTCTCTGACATGACCCATTGACGCTTTAAGGCTATAGTCACCACCTAAGAGCTTGCTCAGCGTCCTGGCTTTGGCTGGTGACTCAACTATGACCAAATTCTTCTTCATATTCCTAATCTACCCTTACCCGGTATGCCTCTCTTGCTTCCCGGGACAGAACATAATTCATATTTCCTACCTGCTTTACCAAGCCCTTGAGTTCCATCATAGCAAGAGTGCTGCTGACTGTAGATATAGGCAGACCACTGTTGCGACAAACCTCATCAATATGGGTAGGCTCAGCACTCAGTTGCCTTAGTAACAGAGATTCAGTATCGGAGGCAGGTATAAGCTCTTTAATCTCCATCTGGTGGGCTACAGCCGTCAAATTCAATTCCTGTAAGATATCGGTGTAGTCACGAACTAGCTTAGCCCCTTCTTGGATAAGGTGGTTGGTCCCTCTGCTGGCTGGTGATAGAATACTACCCGGGACAGCGAACACTTCTCTATTTTGCTCCAGTGCCAGATGAGCGGTAATCATCGCCCCGCTGGTCTCGTCAGCCTCAACCACTAGCACCCCCAGGCTCATCCCGCTCATAATTCGGTTACGCCGGGGGAAGTTATCTGCCTTGGGTCTGGTGCCCAGCGGATGCTCGCTGAGCACTGCTCCATGCTGAATAATGTTGCGGGCTAGAGCGGCATTCTCGGCTGGGTAAACGATATCAAGCCCGCAGGCAAAGACGGCAATACTTCTGCCACCCGCCTCTAAAGCACTATGGTGGGCTATAGAGTCAATCCCTTTAGCCAGGCCGCTTACAATAGTGATGTTGTTTCGAGCCAGGTCAGCCGCTATCTCCTCTGTTGCCTGTCTGCCATAAACCGTAGCCCGGCGGGTACCCACCACTGCCAGGCACCACTCATCCTGGGGGAGTAAGGAACCCCTGACATAAAGTACTGGCGGATAATCATATATCTCCTTGAGCCGAGATGGGTACTCAGGGTCATGCCAGGTAAGCACCTTCACCCCGTAGCGGTCTAGCTTTTCCATCTCCTCATCCAGAGAAACCTTGGGTCGCCAGTAGGCGATGGCATTTATTGCGCCGCTATCCAGCCCGACTTGCTTTAAATCAGCCGAGGTTGCCTGCCAAGCCTCTTCCAGGCTACCAAAGTAGCTTTCAAGCTGGGACAGTTTCACCCGCCCAATGCGGGGTATCAAGCTAAAGCCAACCCAGTATTTAATGTCTTCTTTGTTCATTTTAAGGCAATTCTAACACAGAGGCAGATTGATGACAATTAAGATTTTTGTCAACCTCACCCCCTTTTCCCCTCTCCTTTGTTGAAGGAGAGGGGGAGGAGATTAAAAAGAGGGGCTCCGCCCCTCTTAAACTCTCTTTTTATTTAGGCCAAATACAACCTTTAAGGGAAGTATGAAGGGGCTAGCGCCCCTTCAAAAATATAATTCCCCTTCCCAAGGGGAAGGGGATAAAGGGGATAGGGTTCAAAGAAAGCGGAGAGGGTGGGATTCGAACCCACGGTCGCTGTAAGACGACACACGCTCTCCAGGCGTGCCTGATAGTCCACTCCAGCACCTCTCCATTAGTCTTATGGCGGAGAGGGTGGGATTCGAACCCACGCTCCGGTTATAACCGGAGACCGCTTTTCGAGAGCGGCACCATAAACCACTCGGACACCTCTCCGTGATTACATGGTATTATATCATCTTTGTCAGACTAGGGTATAGCTGAGGTAAGCCCGAGCATCGTGGCAGAATGTTAATACTCGCCTCTTTCATTACTGAGGAACTTCTGTTATAATAGCATGGTTTTTGTTCTACCCTGGTAATGGGGGCACTAACGGCAAAGGCGTCGCCCGTTTGCATCATTATTTGCTATCGGTTATGATATTAAATTGTATTTGCCCCTGTAGCTCAGGTGGATAGAGCACCAGCCTCCGGAGCTGGGCGCGAGCGTTCGAGTCGCTCCAGGGGTACTTTGTGTATCAGCTGGAAGCTAAGGTGATAGAGGCAAACCAACTTATTGAAATTAGATGGCATGGTCGTGGTGGGCAGGGTGCAGTTACCTCGGCGGAACTGGTGGCACAGGCAGCAATAAGCGAAGAGAAGTATGCCCATGCCTTCCCCAGCTTTGGTCCGGAGAGGAGAGGCGCACCAGTATTGGCTTTTGTCAGAATAAGCAGCCAGAAACCAATCAAGATAAGGGCGGAGATAACCCAGCCTGACATCGTGGTGGTACTTGACCCTGGACTGCTTAGCATTGTCAATGTTACCTCAGGGCTCAAGGAAAACGGGATACTGGTAATTAATACCAGGAGGTCGTTTCAGGAGGTTGAAGCCGAGGTTAAGACCAAATGTAGGCTGGCTAAAGTTGATGCCACAAGTATCGCTAAGCATATTTTAGGCATTCCGATTACTAATACTACTATGGTTGGAGCTCTGGTTAAAGCCAGCGGAGTGGTTGAACTGGAATCCCTGCTTGAGCCGTTGAGGCGGCGGTTTGGCCGCTTGGCAGAAAGAAATATTGAGGCCATGCAGAAGGCCTACGATGAAACCCAGGTAAAGGGGTGAGCCAATGACTAAGCCGGCGGGAATGCTAACATGGAAAGACCTGGAAATTGGCTCAGTAGTCACCGAGCCAGGAAATGCTAGTCAGTATCAAACTGGGGGTTGGCGGTCGGAAAGACCAATCTTTGATAGTAGCAAATGTATAAAGTGTGGTATTTGCTACATTTTCTGTCCTGAGGGCTGCATTGGGCAAGATGCTGAGGGGTACTTTCAAGCCGACCTATTCTATTGTAAGGGGTGTGGCATTTGCGCCCGGGAATGCTGGGCTAAAGCCATTACCATAGTACCGGAGGAAGAGTGATGGCAAAAAGGGTCGGTATTGAGGTTTCACTGGCAGTCGCTGAAGCCGCTAAACTGGCTAATGTTGATGTTGTATCTGCCTATCCCATCACCCCACAGACTCATATTGTGGAGCACCTGGCTGAGCTAGTGGCCAATGGTGAGCTAGATGCCCAGTATATTCCAGTGGAATCAGAGCACTCAGCCATGAGCGCCTGCCTTGGAGCATCGGCAGCCGGGGCTCGAACCTTTACCGCTACTGCCGGTCAAGGGCTGGAGTTGATGCATGAGGTGCTGTATGTTGCCTCGTCAATGCGGTTGCCGGTAATTATGGCGGTGGCTAACCGAGCCCTGTCAGCGCCACTAAGCGTCTGGGGTGACCACTCTGATGTTATGGCGGTGCGTGATACCGGCTGGATTCAGCTCTTTGTAGAAAATGGGCAGGAGGCGGTGGATAATGTGCTTTGCGCCTTCCGCATTGGCGAAGACCCCAGGGTATTGCTCCCGGTAATGATTCACCTTGATGGGTTTCACCTATCGCATATGATTGAACCGGTGGTTTTCCCGGAGCAGAGCCAGGTGGATAAATTTATCCCCCCTTACCAATACCCTATGCCGTTGCACCCGGATAGGCCGGTAACTATGGGGGCTTTCGCTCCGCCTATCATCTATTCTGAGACCAAGAAGGCGCAGCAGGTAAATTTAGAAGCAGCCAAAGAGGTAATCCTCCAGTGCTGGGACGAGTTTGGCAAGACCTTCCACCGATATTACTCTCCAGTAGAGTGCTACCGCAGTGAAGATGCCAAGGTGTTGCTATTAACTATGGGCAGCTTTAGTGAAACGGCAGCAACGGCTATAGACAAGCTGAGAACGGAGGGTAAAAGCGTTGGTTTGGTAAAGCTTCGCTTATGGCGTCCCTTTCCCTTTGAGGAAATTCGCCAGGCGGTCAAAAATGCCAGCGTTCTCATAGTGCTGGATAGGGCTCTCTCCTTTGGTGGTCCCGGTGGTCCGGTTTGCTCTGAGGTCAGGTCAGCCTTATATGGTGAAGACAGGAAACCAAAGGTCATCGGCTTCGTCGGCGGGCTGGGGGGTAGGGATATTACCCCGGCTGGATTTGAGGAGATAGTCAATAGGGGCATAGAAATCTCGCAGAAAGGCAGCGACAAAGAGTTTGAGATATACGGGGTGAGGGAATAATGGAAAAGTATGCTGTTTTTGTCCCCAAACTGGTAACCGAAAGGGAGAACTTTGCCCCAGGTCATCGGGCGTGTATCGGCTGTGGCGAGGCTCTGGCAGTGAGGCTCGCCTGCAAGGCACTGGGGCAGAATGTAATAATTGCTAATGCTACCGGTTGTATGGAGATAGTTTCGTCGCCGCTCCCTTATACCTCCTGGCGTGTTCCCTGGATTCATACCCTGTTTGAGAATACCGCCGCCGTAGCTTCGGGCATAGAATCTGGGCTAAAGATACTGATGAAGAAGGGCAGGATAGCCCAGCAGGAAATAAAGGTTATCGCCATGGCTGGAGACGGTGGCACCAGCGATATCGGGCTCCAGGCATTATCAGGGGCTCTGGAGCGGGGGCATAACTTCCTTTATATCTGCTTTGACAATGAAGCCTACATGAATACCGGGATTCAACGCTCTTCAGCCACCCCCTACGGGGCTTCGACTACCACCTCCCCCGCTGGCAAGGTGAGCATCGGGCAGGTTACCTGGAAGAAGGATATGCCGGCTATTGCTGCCGCTCATGACATCCCCTATGTGGCTACCGCCTGCCCCAGCTATCCTTTTGACCTGATGGCTAAGGTGGCAAAGGGGGCAGCTACCCCCGGTCCAGCTTATATCCACATCCTGTCGGTTTGCCCTACTGGGTGGAGATGTGCTCCTGGCTTAACCGTCAGGATAGGTCGTCTGGCAGTAGAGACAGGGATATTCCCGCTGTATGAAGTGGACAATGGCACCTATAGATTAAACTTTGATTTCCTTAAACTCAGACCGGTCACCGACTATATGAAGCTACAGGGGAGGTTCAGGCACCTATCACCAGATATTGTGGACAAGATTCAGACCACGGTCATTGAAAAATACCACGGGCTCAAGGCAAAGGCTATAACCACCAGCGAGGTTGTTAAATGGGCGGGGTAATTTTTAGCACTTGGGCTGGTAAGGTGGTAGATAACAGGAGTCTTCACCCTGATGAATACGCCAGCGCAGGAGACCTGAGGCTCCCCCTCCAATATAACGGACATCGGGTAACAGCCTTTATGTCTTGGAATGGTTTGGTGGTGGCTGATGATAAGGTTGACGTTGTGGATATGGCTCACACCTATCTGAAGGAAGTACAGAAACTAAGCTGTGGGGAGTGCAGCGTTGGTTACCTTGGCATAAAGATTATGCTTGGTATCTTAGCTAGGATTGTCAAGAGGAAGGGGAATGAAGGGGATATTGAGCTGTTGCGCTGGTTGGGCGTCGGGGTGAAGGAGAACGCCAAGTGCGATTTCTGCCCCTCAGCAATTACCCCTGTCCTTGATAGTTTAAATTATTATCGGGAGGAATATACCAAGCCTGTTGCCAGCAGGAAGAAGAGGGCTAAATCGACTTATATGACTAGAGTTACTGCCCCGTGTATGGAGGCTTGCCCCGCTCACCAGGATGTACCCGGCTACATAGAGCTAATAAGAAACCGTAGATATAAAGAGGCTGTGGAATTAATTAGACAGACAAACTGCCTGCCCCAAATCACCGGTCGGGCTTGCGTTGCCTTCTGTGAAGCCAATTGCACCCGGAACGACGTAGATAGCCCGGTTGCCATCAGGGCGCTGAAGAGATTTGCTGCTGATTATGAAATGGACGGTGGCTCAGCTCCTGCAGTTGAGAAAACTAAAGCTGTTAAGCCCAGGGTGGCAATTATCGGGGCTGGCCCGGCTGGGCTGGCTGCTGGCTATAATTTAGCCTTGATAGGCTATAAGGTTACCATCTTTGATGAGCAGTCGTCAGCGGGGGGGATGGCGTTGGTTGGCATCCCTGCCTATCGTTTGCCCAGGGATATTCTGGAGAGGGAGAGCGATATTATCAGGCGGCTGGGGGTGAAAATTAAGCTGAATACTAAATTAAGCAGGGATATAACTCTGGAGCAGCTCTCTGCTGAAGGCTTCAAGGCAATATTTATTGCCACTGGCGCTCACTTGGGCAGGGAATTTGATATTGAGAACTGGAGGCAGGGTTATGCCGGATTAGCCGACGGGGTGGAGTTTCTCCGCGATGTTAATCTGGGCAAGAAGATAGCGGCTAAGGATAGGGTAATAATAGTGGGGGGTGGTAATGTCGCTATAGATTGCGCCCGAACCTGCCTCAGGCTTGGTTTCAAGGAGGTAACCATTGTCTACCGGCGCTCCAGGGTGGAAATGCCGGGGAGGAAGGATGAGGTTGAGGCAGCGGAGGAGGAAGGGGTGAAAATCCATTTCTTAGCAACACCGGTTAAAGTATTAACCAAGGGCGACAAGGTTATCGGCGCTGAGTGCATCAGGATGGAATTGGGGGAGCCAGACGCTAGTGGTCGGCGGCGCCCGATTCCAGTTAAAGGCTCAGAATTCGTCTTGCCTGCCGATATGATTATCTCGGCTATTGGTGAAGCACCCGATTTGTCCTTTTTGACTGAGGGCGAGCCGATTGAAACCACGGAGCAAGGCACCATAAGGGTTGCCCCCCTCAGTTATCAAACCAGCCAGATGGGGGTCTTCTCTGGTGGTGACTGTGTCACCGGTCCAGCTACTCTCATTGAGGCTATAGCCGCCGGTAATAGGGCAGCTAGGAGCATAGACCAATACCTGACATCGGGCAAAATAGCCCCATCTGAGGAAGACACCAAGCAGAGGCTTACCCATGATGTTGGCCTATGGCGGCAGAGGACGGGAGGTGTCATTGCCAGGAGGGCGCGCCAATCCCCGAGGCAACTTCCACCATCAGGCAGAGCGCTTAGCTTTGATGAGGTGGAGAGTTGTCTTACTGCTGAGGCAGCAGTCAAAGAGGCTGAGAGGTGTCTCAGGTGCTACCGGGTAATGCTACTGGCAGTGGCTAGCGAAAGTTAACCATAATTTGATGATTGAGGGTAAAGCTGATGGTAAGGCTAACTATTGATAATCAAACAGTAGAAGCCGAAGAAGGCTGGACAATTCTTGATGCTGCAAGCAAGATTGGTATCCATATACCCACTCTCTGCTATCACGAGTCACTAAGTCCCGGTGGCTCATGCCGATTATGCGTGGTTGAGATTACAGCTAACGGGACATCTGATTTAATAGCAGCCTGTACTTATCCGGTAGAGGCAGGGCTTGAGGTCAGAACTAACTCAGAACGGGTAGTCAAGGCAAGAAAGCTGGCAATAGAGATGCTATTGGCACAGCGTCCGCACTCAGCTAGGCTATGGGAATCAGCCAGAGAGCTAGGTATTGACCAGCCAGGCTTTACCCTTAAGGAGCAGGAGTGCATTCTCTGTGGGCTATGTGTTAGAACCTGCCGTGAGATTGTAAATGTTGGCGCTATCAGTTTTATTGCTCAAGGCATAGACCGAGACATTGGTGAGCCATCAATTGAGGTTTCACCAGTTAAGTGCATTGGCTGCGACTCCTGTGCCTACATCTGTCCTACCGATGCCATAACGGTAGACGATGTTGGTGATACCAGAATATTAACTACCCCTAGCGGCAAGCTGGAGTTCAAATTAAAGAAGTGCTACACCTGCGGTAAATACTGGGCTCCGGAGAAGCAGCTAGACTATATAATCAAAAAGGCGGGTTTGGTCTCTAACGTATTTGATAACTGCCCTGACTGTCGAGATTAGCTCCTAGTTTGACCCGAGGTTGGTGCTTTGCTATACTTCTCGGCGCGGGGTGTAGCGCAGCTGGTAGCGCGCATGGTTTGGGACCATGAGGTCGGAGGTTCAAATCCTCTCACCCCGACCATAGATAGGCAATTAAGAGGCTAGACCTCATGGTTTGACAAATGAGCGATGGTCGTAGATATCAAACTTCAGGCAATTTTTCGGCTATGTTGGCACAGAAGCAAATCGTTGGGCCAAAAAAGGAAACGGCTCAGAATCGTCCTCACATAAAGTATCCCGAAGGACCATTCATCTTGAACTTAGACGCCGGGCGCAACATGTATTGGACAGACTGCCTCAGACTGATACGACAAGGTGATTGCAGGATAATTTATGGTATTGATGATAATCAATTGGTTTAGTGTGATTTAGTATCTTCTTTGTCTTGCTTTTCGATTAAGCCGGTTATCTCTTCCATGGAGGCACTCTATACCTCTCTTATCTGAAAGAGGAAGGGCTTCAACAACATCAATCACCCGGCTCTTTAGTCTTTTGCCTTTGAGGCTAGTAATTGCGGCTTCGCCTTCAGACTTTGAGGCCATTTCAACAAATCCATATCCCCTGGTCTGGCCGCTACCAATATACTTGTCGTTCATAATGACGACAGATATCACTTCTCCGAAAGCCACGAATTCTCGTCGTAGTTCTTCCTCAGTAACGTCAGGAGATAAGTTGCCCACATAGATGTTCATCTTAGCCACCCTTCTTTGGAAGTGGGCTAGGCTTGGCCCAACGTTTGTCATTAACGTTTAGACTAAGGGCTCTTCGGAGTCACAGATTTATCTTCTGCGTATCAAGTAGACTCAAATGAGGAGGGAGCCTTAGTATCTTCTACCCCTTCCTCTATCAAATCCACCGCCTCTCCTGCCCCCATAAGAGCCACCTCTGTCATCAGAGCGAGGCCGTGCTGCACTAACAGTAAGCGTCCGATCCTTTAAAGTCTTCCCGTTTAGAGCGGTGATGGCCGCCTGCCCCTCGGACACGGTAGGCATTTCAACAAAGGCAAATCCTTTTGGCCGTCCGCTATACTTGTCAGTTATGATACTTACCGATTCGACCTTTCCAAAAGCAACGAATTCCGCCCGTAGTTCCTCTTCAGTCACATCAAAGGATAGATTACCTACATAGATTTTCATAATCAGCCCCCTTTTTTTGAATTGTTTCTCCTACTCCGCTTAATATCTCTGACGCCGCCTTCTTCTGGCGTTATTTCTTGCTTTTATCCGGGCAGCGTCTCCCTTAGATACGAAATGACGGTGGGCCTTTGCCTCGCGCAAAATACCACTCATCTGTACCGTCCTTTGAAAGCGCCGTAACAAAGAATCCTGTGTTTCGCCCTCATGCAGGTGAACTTCTAACGACATAACGCCTCAAACATTCTAGAAGCATACATAGGGTGGATATTCCCAGCCTATGTATGCTCTCATAGGTTTAACCTAGCTTACCTACTCGGTTTGACTTTACGGTAGCAATCGCTGCAGTACACCGGTTTGTCACCGCGGGGTTCGAAGGGTACTTCGGTATCCTTGCCACACTGGGCACATTTTACCGGGAACATCTGCCGCTGGGTTCTGTAACCAGAGCCACTGTTTCCATAACGCTCTGTTTTTCTTGCCTGACGACAGGAGGGGCAGCGCTTGGGCTCATTGGTGTAGCCTCTGGATTGGAAAAACTCTTGCTCCTCAGCGCTGAAGGTAAAAGTAGCCCCGCAATCGGAACACTGGAGCGACTTGTCCTCAAAACTCATTGGATGACCTCCTCTCTTTTAAATTTTTAGTTAGAGTTCGGTCATCCAATACTTGACGAAATCTGAGGATTTAAAAAAGTATATGATAACCTAAACTGAAACACTATGACATTATACACTAAAGTGGCCCACTTTGCAAAAGAACTCAAACGCCATTGAGAGAATAGGGTATCAATTCGAGCCTTAAAGCATGTTAATGGTAAGCTATGGTCTATGCTTCTATGCTCCGACGGGAAAGAGAGATGCTCCTCAACCGTTGTGCCTGGGTGAGTAACTTCTTCCTCAATCTGATGTTCTCCGGAGTCACCTCAACCAGTTCATCCTTATTGATAAAATCAATGGCTTGCTCCAGGCTCAGCTTCACGGGAGGAGTCAGCTTTACGGCAATGTCGGATGTTGACGAACGTACATTGGTCTTCTTCTTTTCCTTGCATACGTTGATGGCTATGTCCTGTGGCCGCGAATTCAGCCCCACTATCATACCTTCATAGACTGGTGTACTGGGTTCAATGAAGGTGATGCCCCGTCCCTGGGCATTATTTAGACCATAGGTAACAGCTACGCCTTGTTCCGATGCTACCAGTGCTCCATTACGAGTTGAAGCTATATCTCCATGCCAAACCTCATAGCCAAGAAAAATAGTATTCATCACGCTTTCACCACGGGTTGCAGTAAGAAAGGCACTGTGGAAACCAATGAGTCCTTTTGTAGGCACACGGAATTCTAAATGCACATTATCATGGCCATCGTTGCGCATATCCGTAAGCTGAGCTTGCCGCTTGCTCAGCATCTCGGTTAAAACTCCAATATATTCATCTTTGGTATCAAGGGTAAGAACCTCCATGGGTTCCATAAG
>Ga0172366_10002370_pt1 | contig 14742 bp, 15 predicted proteins | sample LakKivSesite69cm_FD_114533 | JGI IMG/M metagenome (GOLD analysis project Ga0172366, IMG submission 114533) | Sediment microbial communities from Lake Kivu, Rwanda - Sediment site 69cm | ecosystem: Environmental > Aquatic > Freshwater > Lake > Sediment | place: Rwanda: Western Province, Lake... | reverse complement strand
TGTGCCGAGCCCGCTTAGGTTGCCTGCCTCGACACCGTCCAGAAGAACCAAGACACCTTGAGGGGGATTTGCCGCTGATAGGTCGCCCAGCGTCTTCCCGAGGTCAGGAAACATTTCCACGAGGGCTTCGAGGACACCGCACAGGCTCAAGCCTTCTTCGAAATTCAGGGAGGCTTCGCCGGCGCCGGCCCTATCCTTGAGTAGCCCCACGAGCATCACTCTTACCAGCATAGGATTGAGAGACGGCTTGGAGCCTAAAAAGGCTGACCCAATTATTCAATAGGGCGTGGGTAGGATAGATAGGCGACCGTTGATGCCCCCATACTGTCCGGAGTGCGGCGGCAAGCTCAAGTTCGACCCTAAGCTGAAGCATTACAGCTGCCAGAGCTGCGGCGTCACATACAACGAGGCTGAGCTGTCAAAGGCCCTCGAGGAGCGGTACGTCTCGAGGGAGACTGACGATGAGAAGAGGCAGCAGAGGCACCAAGATTACTTGGAGTGGTGGCTGTCGGACAAAGATAAGAAGAAGCGAGGCTGAGCCGAGGCTCCAACCATTTTTAGCCCCGAGCCGAGTAGCTACCATGAAATAGGAGTAAAAGAAGGCATCTGACCACTATATGGAGAAATATATACTATGCTTATGCCTCCCTGAGTATACCACGCTTTTTAAAATAGTGTTTCAATAATAGTTAGTGAAGAGCCAAGGAGACAGGTGCCACTACATGGTTTTCCCCATCGAGAGCGAAGACAGGACGATGCGGAAACTCCTTATGTTGTGTCAGGACAACATAAGGCTCGTCGTGGAGTCGTTCAGGAAGGCGCTCATCGTCTTCGACTCCCTCTCGAAGGAGGGGAGCGCGCCCCCGGCCGTCCTCGACGACCTGCACAGGATCATGGAGGAGGCTGACGGGATCAGGGGCACCCTGATAGGGGAGCTGAACGACATCGGCGGCATCCTAGTCACGAGGGACGACTTCTTCAGGCTGATCGGCCTCTTCGGCGACATGATGGACGTGACGGAGTCGCTCTGCTTCCTGCTCGTCGAGATGGAGAACCGGAACATTAAGGTGCAGAAGAAGGACGCCGAGGGCGTCTCAAAGATGGCCGACCTCGCCTTCGACTCGCTCCTCAAGCTCAAGGACGGCGTCATGAGCCTGGGATTCGACTCAGAGAGGGCCGTCACCTACGCGGGGGCCGTCGATGGCCTTGAGAGGAGCCTAGACGCCCTCTACGCGAAGGTCGACCTCGACATTATATCGAGCCACTCCGATTTGCCGACGATACTCACCCTCAGGGAGATAGCGAGCAAGCTTGAGAACCTCGTCGACAAGGCGCAGGGCGCCTCAGACCTCGTGAGGATCATAACCCTTTAGGCGTGAGGATCCTTGGATGGGCCACCGGTGGAAGTGGAGGCGCTGAGGGACGGCCGGCTCGTGGTGTGGTCCGTCGAGGACGGCAGGAGGCTTTACGGGAGCGGCTTCTACGGGAAACCCCTGGGCAACCCCAGACCCAAGGAGGATTTTGAGGAGCCCTTGATCCTTGACCCCGTCGAGGGGGTCTATCTCCTTGAGCGAGGCCTCATCGCGGTCTACTCTGGCGAGGAGAGGAGGCGGATAGGCCTCGGGGAGCTCCTGGATACCTCGAGGGCGACGCTGGAGAGGTTCGACGACAAGTACGCGGTGTACAGGGACCTCCGTGGGAGGGGCTTCGTCGTCGCGCCGGGCATAAAGTATGGCTGCGACTTCGCCGTCTACGAGCACGGGCCGGGAATAGACCACGCCCCCTACATTGTCCAGGTCAGGCGGAGGGGGGATGAGCTGTCCGCCGCCGAGATGGTGAGGTCCGGGCGCCTGGCCTCGACCGTGAGGAAGACCTTCATCGTCGCCGTGGTCGAGGGGGGCGGTGTGGAGTACTTGGAGTTCAGGTGGTGGAGGGCGTAGAGGGTGGGTGAGTATCGCCGGCGGCCACCGGCCTATTCAGCCTCCTCGCCCTCAGGATCAGGGTGATGGTGAGCAGGCAGTAGAGGACCTGGACGAGGTCCATCACGAAGGTCAGCCAGACCGCGTTGGCGAATGCGAAGATGACGAAGCATGAGATCGCGGTCATCGACAGCAGCTGGGCGAGGAGGGAGATGTCCTTCAATGTATCCCTGTTCTTCACGGTCCTGTACATCTGGGGCATGAAGCTGAAAAAGCCTATGGCCGTGCCTACGTTGAGCAGAACCCCCAACTCCAACCGAGACTCGACCTCCAGCCCAAAAACGGCTCACCGGTATATCAGTTCTAGCAGGAACTCTGACGCCGGCTGTGGCTGAGGCGCCGATATGATTCCTTTCATAATCATTGTGACAATAAGATATTTTAAACGGAATATTCATAACCTACATATGTCTGCCGGAGAAGCTGAAGAGGTCTTCACGGATAAGCCGTGCCCGTCCTGCGGGAAGAGGGGAAGCCTCGTTAAGGTCGAGGAGCCCACCTGGCTGATGCAGGACGACGAGTCGACGTACGTCTGGGCGACAGCCATACAGTGCAAGAGATGCAATAAGAAATTCTACGCCAACACGATCTCGATGAGGGAGATTCCGGTACCGCCACCTGCCTACCCCTAGAACCCAATTTTTTTCGTAGATCGGGGAAATTTCATCATAGGTATCGGGTTTGATCGAGTTCGGCCCTCACGCCTCCTCCTCGGCGTCCACGGCGTCATCCTTCATGAACTCCCTGAGGATGGTCGTCGCGAACCCGCCTGCCGGTAGGTCGAAGGACATCGTTAGGCCCTCAGGGTGGTGGCCGACTTCGACCCCGGGGATCAGCCTCCCAATCCTCCTGCTCCCCTCGACGCCCTGCCGCCTCAGCAGGTCCATCGTGAGGCCCGATTCCCCGAAGACCTCCCCCTCGAGCAATGACGCATCGGCCCTAGCCGCCCTCATCCTCGTCCCGAACATGGGAGCCGTCCAGCTGATCTCCCCCATGTCGCAGCGCGGCTGCTCCGCGGCTGGGTCCTCGACCCAGAAGACGCCGCCGGTGTCGTGCTTCTTGGCCACGTCGCCCGCGAGCATCGTCGTGAACAGGTCCCTCCTCATCCTCTCCGCGATGTACCTGTTGCAGAGGTAGCTGAGGTAGCTGGAGATCAGGTATCGCCTGAGCCACCTGTTCGGCTCACGATGCTCACCCGAGAGTATCCTGAGTCCCGTCGAGGCGTTGTCGCCTCCGGCGCCGATCCTCTGGGAGCCATAGTAGTTCGGCGCGCCCGTCACGCGTATGGACTCCGAGATCAGCCGGGCCCTCCTCTCCGCCTCCTCAGCAGGCAGGTCGATCTCCGTGACGGTCACAGTGAACCTGTTTCCCCTGAGGTGGCCTGACCTGAGCTTCCGTGGGTGGAGGCGGGCCCACCTCACCTCGACGCCTAGGCTGGACTCTATGAGGTCCGTGATCGCCTCGATGTCCGGCCTCCTGTCCCCGAGGAGGATGCTGAAGGTCTGCGTGGTCCTTGCGTACTTGTCCTTGAGCCCCGCGTGCCCCACATCCTCGGGCCTGAGGCCGAGGAGGGCGGCTATCCTGAGCTGCGTCTCCCTCGTCGTCTTGAGCTCCTTGGTCAGGCTGACGTATAGATGGCCGCCGTATCCCAGGGGATCGTAGGCAGGTATCTCCTCGACGACGAACAGGTCTGGCCTCGCCCTCACCCTCCCGCCTATCCCGGGAAGACCGGTTGTTATGTACGGTAGCCTGAGGTCGAGGTCCCCGGAGGACATCACTAGAGTAGGCTTCGACCCCCTTATTCAAACTTTAAGGGGACAGCTACGCCCTGGGGCTCCAGTCCGGGATGGTCCAGGGAAGAGGCTTTCCCTCGATGCATGCCCTCAGGGGCGCCTTGTAGGGGAACAGGGCGATGGCCCCGCCTGTGTGGAGGAAGAGGACGTTCTCCCCCTCCTTGAAGAACCGCTTCCTGCAGAGGTCGGTCAGGGTGGCGATGGCAGGCGCGGTGTAGACCGGGTCGATCATGAGGCCCTCGGTCTCGGCGAGGAGCCTCACAGCCTCAGCCTTCTCCCTTGAGATGAAGCCGTACCCGCCCCCGCCGAAGTCGTTGTACACGGTGAGGTCCTCGTCAGAGACCTCCGCATCGAAGCCGAGCACGCTCCTCGCCTCCTCGATTATCCGCCTGGCCTTCCCGATGTGCTCCTCCTTGGGGCTTGAGTCATCCGCGACACCGATTATCCTGATCCCGCTGTTCAGGGCCTTCGCCCCCATGACGAGGCCGGCGTGGGTGCCACCCGATCCGGTGCAGTGGATGAGATAGTCGAAGTGGACCCCCATATCCACGGACTGTCGCATGATCTCGAGCATCGCGTTGATGTAGCCGGCGGCCCCCAAGGCGACGGAGCCCCCGACGGGCATGTAGTATGGCCTGTGCCCCTCCCTCCTGAGCCGCTCCATCTGCGCGTCGACGGCTGCCTTCATGTTCTCGGAGCGGACAACCTCGACCTCCGCCCCCATGAGCCTGTGCAGGAGGTGATTGCCGTCCCAGTCCGATGGGTCGTAGCCGTCACTCGGGCCGTTCTTGACGAGGACCACGCCGAGGCCCAGCCTCCTAGCCGCCGCAGCCGCCTGGGTGCACCAGTTCGACTGGAAGCCTGCGTGGGTCACGATGTAGTCCGAGCCCTTGGCCAGGGCGTCCCCCATCAGGTACTCGAGCTTCCTCGCCTTGTTGCCACCGAAGGCGAGGCCGGTGAGGTCGTCCCTCTTCACCCATATCTTGGGCCCGCCGAGAGCCCTCGAGAGGTTGGGCAGCTCCTGTATCGGCGTGGGGAGGTTCGCGAGCCTGACACGCGGGATGGAAGCCAGCTTCATCTTCGAATCACGCCTGATCATCAGATCCAGGAAGATATTTGAGCTTTCTTCAAGTTTACGACGAATATGCACATCTAGTTTCGTCTATCCGACCTCTCGAAAGCTGCGCAGCGTTTATCACATCAAGTCTGGGGGTCTCCTAAAGGTAAAGATGGACCAATTAAGGCGAAGCATCTGTCTGCTGGAACGGCATGATGCCATCGAGTTGGTGCGTCTCATCTCCGAGGAATATAATATCCCAAACCTGGCCGTTGGCCTCGGGGTTTTCCTAACCCCTCCGAGACTATGCGATCTCGAGGCTGAGGGATGGAGGATATTGATAGATCAGTGCCTCACAGGTGTAGAGCCTCACAGGATCGAGGGCTTGATCAGGAGCATGAACCTGAGATGCAGAACGGTTTACATTCACAATGAGCCGTTTTTTGAGATATTCAGACCCAGATCTGTGCACGCGAAATAGCTGATAATTATTCAATCTGGTCGTCGGGGCTTCTGCCCTACCAATATCGCCTGGTAGATGTATTGCGCGGTTGATCTGTCCTGGACCAGCACCATTTTCACGTTTCCCACCTCGACGAACTTCCTCCTGAGCTCCGCGCTCGTCGCCATAAGCCTGAGAACGACTCCGGTGATTCTCAGGAGGTTCCCCCATCCCCCAACGTTCCTGATCTTCTCGTGGAGGCTTGGCTCAGAGAACCTCTCGGCTATACGGACGTCGTGAAAGCCCGCCCTCATCAGCCTATCGACGTAGTCTTTGACGAGAGGAACATGGAAGTCATATCCCAGCATGGCTGAGTATCTTTTCTCCGCCTCCAGGATCCTTGCATCCGCTCCGGCGTCTACCTCCGGGTCCTTCATGAGCTCGGCTAACGCGATCTGTCCACCGGGCTTCAGTACGGAGAAGAAGTTCTCGAAGGCGCTCTGTTGAAGTAAGAACGCCGTGTATTCGGTGATGACCACGTCGAATGTGTCAGGCCGAATGGATGATGTGTGCGCGTCTCCTATCTGGAAATGCATTTTTTCTCGGGCCGGTGACCTCGACGCGAGGGCGTTTGCTGCGCGTATCGACTCCGGAGACATGTCGAACCCGTGCACCGTCGCTCCGGTTGTCTCCGCGAGATGCACGGCTGTGCCGCCTGCGCCGCATCCGGCTATGAGCACCATGCTGGAATCCGTGATGTGGGCAAGTTCGGCTATGAGCTCTATCGGCTTGTTCCCCTGAGAGTTGAACGACAGCAGCCCAAGTTTACTGACTATCTCGTACCATGACAGACCTTCGAGGCTCTCCGTAGTCGCCGCCATGAATTTGTCGATCTCTAGCATGGCCGACACATCAAAGTTGTTAAGGGAAGATTATGTCCCTGACCCCAAAACCCTTTCCCTCGAACCTTCAAAGAGTCTTCTGGCTATGGGATAATGGATCCGAGTCTAAAAGATTGCCAGAGGATTTAATTTGAATGGATTATGGCTGCTTAAACCTTTATTATCCTCATCATTCAGGAGGTGCCCTTCATCTCCTCAAAACTGATCGATCATATCCGGCCGTGAGCGCGTCTTTTATTAATTGAGATGGTCGCAGCACGCTTGCTTCAAGTGAAGCTGAGGATAAGATTATGGCCCCAAACCCAAATCATGTGGACATCTTGCGTGTTGTTCTAAAGTAAGATCTGTGGCTCCGCACGAACTGACCCCTGTTTCAAGAACCAGGCCCGTAGTTCTGGATCAGGTTCAACCACCTTCTGTTTCGTCCCAGAGGGACAGGCAGAGGTACACGCGAAACAGCGTATACAAGCCGTATCACTAATCTGGAGGGTTTTTGCGTCGATGGCTCCAGTAGGACAAGATTCTACACATTTCTGACAGTTCTCGCAATGGGTTCTATCCTGCTCGGAGACTCTGATGATTTGACTGTATCTTTCAAGGAATGAACTACCTTGGGCTTCAAGGCTGCCCGTCAAGTATTGCCGTATCCATACCATCCCGCCCCTTATACTGGTGATATCAGTGGGATTATCCTGCATCTTGCTGGCTATCTTCTTGCCGAAGTTGACTGCTTTTCTGAGGTCCCTCTGATCGGGTCGTCCGCTCCCTAGGGGTAAATCCTCTGTGGCGAAGGAGTGTTGTCCAATGAAGTTGGCAGCAGCAGGGATCATGAATCCCTGTTTCTTCAGAACGCCGGTAAGATCCGCGAGGCATGTTCTCATCTGCACGTTGCCACAGACCGCAACAGGTACCGCCCAGCGCCCCATACCGTCAAGCTTCTTCAGGAAGGGTAGGATCAATGAGGGAAAGGAGCCAGCGTAGACCGGCAAGCCTACGATCAGTAGATCGCTTTGTACCGTGCCTGACCAAGACTCTCTCTGCCTTGGAAGGGTGAAGTCGATTGGTTTAGCCACCGGTAAGCCGATGCCATTTGATATTGCTTCAATAATCTTCCTTGTGTTTCCGGTTGGTGAGAAGTATAGACTTTGTATGCTTTTTACCTTAGCCATAAATTTATCACGTATGATAAGTTGACGTGAACTGGGGAATAAGATTATGGAGGGCGTGAATGCCTGCACACGCCGTACAAGCTTATCTCCGACGATGGCATCATGATCCTCCAAGTTGTCAGGCCCCTACAAGCTGAGGTGGTTCGAGGATAGAGACCTGGAGGCCTATATCTCAGGCCTAAATGTGAACCTGTACGACCTCTACGACGAACGCCGGTTCAGGTGGAAGTTCCTTGACAACCCAAGCAGCCTAGGCTTCGTCTCGATAGCCGTTGCTGAAGCCCCCGGCGGTGAGCCTGTCGCCTTCAACTCATTCCTCCCGCTGAGGGTGAGGGCCAGGGGTGAGAGCTTCACGATCGTGGAAGGCTGCGACGGCTTCGTCTCCAGGAATCACAGGGGCGCAGGGCTCTTCCAGGAGACCCTCAGGTTCATGGCGAGGGAGCTGAGGGGTAGGGGCCCGGAGTTCCTGATCGGCTTCAACTTCGCAGGCTCGGCAGGCGCCGCCAGGAAAGCAGGCTCAGCGATAGGCAGCGATGTCCAGAGGTGGCGGGCCAAACCGGAAGAGGTCTCGAAGCACAGGCTCGATGCAGATGGCGTCACGTTGAAGCCCGCGGAGGTCAAGGAGGTTCAGTCATTGTACGAGGAATGGGCTTCCTCGAACCCAAAGCTACACGTTCTCAGGAGCCAAGAATACCTTAGCTGGAGGTTCCTAGAATCCCCCAGACGCAGCTACGGCTTATTCATAGTGGAGGCTGAGGACGAGGAGGGCTATATCGTGGTTAGCACCGATACGGATGACCAAGGCTCACGCGAGCTCTCCATCGACGACTACACTTCTATGCTCTTCAAAGGTCCAGTGACCGCAGCCGTACTGGGGCACATTCTTCGCCTCTTCCCTAGGTTAAGCGAGGTCAGCGCCCTAACGCCTAAGGGCTCGCCCCTCGGGTCAAATCTATCCTGCCTCGGATTCAGCCCGGACCCCGAGGTGAGCTACAGCATGATCGTCATGGCGATTGAGAGCCTCGAGACAATGGGTAATCGATTTTACAGGAAGGGTCTCGAGCTCACTGACATCGGGAACTGGCACATCACCGGCTCGGACGTCTTCTAGCCCCTGAGCCAGGCAGCCTCGTCCTCATCGAGGTCGAGCCAGCCCGCGATTCCGTCGCCCATCTCCCTGCTCCCCTTGAACATCACCCTCATCAAGGGGATGACCTCGGAGACAGCCTCCTTCCGGGAGACCAGGCACCTCGTCGCGACCTTCTCTGAGACGCTCCTCAGCCTCAGGCGGCTCTGGTATGTGCGGATGTACCGCCACCTGAGCTGTGGGGGCCTGAGGTAGGGGATAGACCAGGCGTTTCCGCCACGGACCCAGGAGGCGCCGAGCCCCCTCATGGCGCCGTTCACCCTCCCCCAGTCATCCCCGAGGTACCTGACAGGCTTGACCAGTAGCCCCTCCGCAGCCTCATGGAGGGTGAAGGCGCTCTGTGGGAACCCGAGCCTTGCTGTGGTCGCGAGTATCTGCCTCCTAAGCCCGAGGCCCTCCGACCGCCTCCTGGAGAAGGAGACGCCGCCCGACATCATGTTGAACATGTACTTCTGGAGCCTGTAGTTGGAGCTCCTCGCCCTCCGATCGTAGACGTCCGCCCTCGCCAGCGCCTCGAGCCCGTCGTGGAGGTCTCCTGGGTCGTCGAGTATGAGGGGCAGGTTCTCGTATATCCAGTCGAAGAGCCCCTCGTGGCCGACGTAGGACTGGCTGACCGCCCTCCTCGCCTCCCTCAGGTTCCGGGACGAGAAGATCGCCCTGATCACATCGGGCGTGTACTCCTGCCTGTCGCGGCGGCCCAGGGACTCGACATCCCCGACGGTCACCTTACCCTTCCCCCTGGCGAGGGACTCCAGGTCGTTTATCGCCGACCTGACATCACCCTCGGACCTCACCGCGAGTGCCTCGAGCGCCTCCTCGGAGGCATCTATCCTCATCTCCTTTGCTATCGAGGCGAGTCTCCCGTAGACCTCGAGGGTCGGGATAGGCTTGTACTCGATTATCAGGGACCTGTCCCTGAGCGGCCTGAACTTCTCCTCGTTCTCCTCGCCGACGCTCGTCGCGATCAGGACTATAGGGCTCCTCGTGTTCTTTATGATGTCCGCGATGGCGGCGATGCCACCGAGGTCCTCGCGGCCGCTTATCCCCTCCATCTCGTCGAAGAGTATGAGCCTGCGTCGGCCGAAGACGGTGACGCTCTGGGTAGCCGCACGGCCGACGAGCTCCTCGAGCCTCGTCCTCGTCCTGTAGTCGCTCGCGTTCACCTCGAGGAGGTCGAAGCCCATGTCGGCCGCCAGCGCCTGGACGCTCGCCGTCTTACCGACGCCTGGCGGGCCGTATATGAAGGCGGCGCGCTCCTTCGGCACTCCCTTCTCCCAGGACTGCAGCCAGCGCCTGAGCTCCTGGATCGCCTCCCTGTTACCGGCGACCTCCGCCGTCCTCTTCGGCCTGAACCTGCTGCTCCAGGGCTGATCCTCAGCGCCCAACATTCTCCCTCCCGGCCATGGCGAGCTTGGCGAGGAGGGTGCTCAGCTGAATCTCGGGCCTTGACCCCTGTGTGAGCCTGAAGTCGACCTCGCCGACGGAGTCGCTGAGCCTCACCTTCCACTCCTCGGGCATGTCCATCCTCATCAACTCCGAGTAGAGCATCCTGAGGATGTCCTCGGCCGCGAGCCCCTCGTCTATGAGGAGGCCGCGGAGTATCTCCCTGGCCTCGAGGAAGTCGCCCCTGAGGCTTAGCTTGATCATCTCACGCACCCGCTCGGGGCTAACCTTGCCGAGGACGCTGTAGATGACGACGTCATCCACCTCTCCCCCCTTCGTCGCGGCGGCGGCCTGCAGGAGGTTGGTCGCCTTCCTCAGGTCCCCCTGGCTCGCCTCGTAGACGGCGTCGAGCCCCTCCGGGAGGAGCTTCACCCCCTCCCTCTCCGCCATGTTCCTCAGCCAGTCCTTCGTCTCCTGCTCGGGCAGGGGGCTGAACCTGAAGACGCTGCACCTGCTCTGGATGGGGTCTATGATGCTCTCGCTGTAGTTACCTATGAGGCAGAAGCGGCAGGTCCTCGTGTATATCTCCATGGTGCGGCGGAGGGCGTGCTGGGCGGCCGACGTGAGGCTGTCCGCCTCGTCGAGGATCAGTATCTTGAACGGAACCTCGCTCGCCATCGCGGCGGTGCGGGCGAAGTTCTTCACCTTCTCCCTGATGACGTCTATGCCGCGCTCGTCGCTGGCGTTCAGCTCGAGGATGAAGTTCTGGTACCCGGGGCCGTATAGGTCATGGGCGAGGCAGAGGATGCTCGTCGTCTTCCCGACGCCGGCGGGGCCGACTAGGAGGAGGTGTGGCAGGTTCCTGTCCTTGACGAAGTTCTTCATCCTCGAAACTATCTCGGCCTGGTCGGCGATCTCGTCGAGCGTCCTCGGCCTGTACTTCTCCGCCCACATTCCGCCGCTCATTCGAATCACCTAGATTAGCCGGGGCGCGTTTTTTAACCCTTCTAAGACGATTCCGGAGTGGACAGGCACATGAAGATGGCTCCCCACTTATTCCGAGTGCCTTGAGTTACCTTTAAATCGCTCATGCAGCGGGTCATGGGTTAGATAATCTCTCGGGGGGAGCCGAATTTATGAGAGGGTACCTGTTGAAGGTAGCGGGCGGCTTCGCCCTCCTGGCCCTCATGGCCTACCTGATCGGCACCCTTTCACCGTACCCTGAGATGGCTAACCTGCCACTCTTCACCCTCAGCACCATCACGAGGATATTCATCACCCTCCTCATATCGCTCGCCTGGGGCGTCTCGTTCGGCATCCTGGCCAGCACGAACAGGACGGCGTCCATCGTCATCACCCCTATCATCGACCTGCTCCAGTCGATACCTATCCTCGGCTACTTCCCGCTCGTGATAGGCTTCCTCTTCGCCTTCGGGGCGATCGGGATAGAGCTGAGCGTCGTCCTCCTCCTCTTCACCTCGATGGCGTGGGCCATCTTCTTCGGCGTACTAGGCGCGGTAAAGGGGATACCCACCAACGTCGTCGAGTCCTCGAAGAGCTTCGGCTTGACTGGCTGGAGGTACGTGAGGCACATAGTGCTCCCCGCCATCGCCCCCGCCGTCGTCTCGGGCGCCAACCTGGCATGGAGCGACGGCTGGTTCTTCATGATAGCCGCGGAGTACATCCAGTACAAGGGGGACGTCGTCGTGCCCCCCTCCGGCGGCCTCGGCGTGCTCCTGGCCAGGGCCGCGTACCACTACGAGGACATGAACCTCGCCGTCGTCCTCCTCGTCTTCATCACGACGCTCGTCGTCGTCATCAACAGCCTCACCTGGCACAAGCTGATGGAGAGGGCGAACAAGGGCACCTTCAAGCCGATCCTCAACATCGACCTCTCGGGGATAGGGAAGCTCGAGGCGAGGGCGGTAAGCGACCTCGACCTGGAGGACCTCCACCTGCCGAAGTCCTTCTCGGCCGTAGCCCAGAGACTCAGGAGGTACTCGCGGGCGGAGAGGCTCATCGCCTACTCCTCCGTCCTCGCCCTGATCATCTTCATCATGTTCTCGGAGGCGCATCACTTCCCATCCATCGCGGACATCCAGGCCGGGTTCAGCACGCCCCCGGCCGAGTTCCTGCCCCAGCTGCCCATGTACATCCTGCTGACGATGGGGCGCCTCGGCGTGGCTTACCTGATCTCGCTGGCGGTGGCCATAGGGCTCGGCGTCCTAGCCGCGGAGAACAGGCTCATGGCCTCGATCATTTACCCGATATACGATGTCGGGCAGGGGGTCCCCATCCTCGCCCTCTTCCCCGTGATCTACCTCGGGCTAACCGACTTCATCGGCTCTCAGAGAGCCGCCCTCGAGGTCACCTGTGTAGTAATGCTCGTCCTGGACATGATCTGGTACATGTTCATCAACATCACAAGCGCTGTGAAGAACATCCCCTCGGAGCTGAGGGAGGTAGGGCAGCTCTTCGGCTTCAGGGGGTTGAAGAGGGTGACCCACCTCGTCATCCCCGCCATCCTGCCCGCCATAGTGACCGGGAGCATCCTCTCCTGGGGCACCGGGTGGAACACCATCATCTTCTCCGAGTACCTGCCGCAGTCGGACCCCGCCGTGCCCGCGGTCTCCGTGCCCGGCTTGGGCTCCTTCCTGGACATCTCAGGCTACGTTTACGGGAACACGGTGCTCCTCGTGTTCACCCTCATCATAATATCCGTGATAGTGCTCTCGATGGAGGCGCTCATCTGGCGCCGCCTTCTGAGAAGGTTCGAGAAATATAAGGTGGAGGTTTAACGATGCCAGCCCTTGAAGTGAAGAATATAAGCAAGACCTTCGTCGAGGACAAGGTCAAGGTCAAAGCCCTAGACGACGTCTCATTCATCGTGGAGGACGAGGAGTTCGTCTGCCTCGTCGGACCATCAGGTTGCGGTAAGTCGACCATGCTCAGGATAATAGCCGGCCTTGAGAAGGCGGATTCCGGAGATGTGATATTCCAGGGGAAGCCGATCACGGGGCCTTCGCCAAAGATCTCGATGGTCTTCCAGCTGTTCGGCCTCCTCCCTTGGAAGACTGCGATCGAGAACGTCGAGGTGCCGCTTGAGGTCCTTGGCATGCCCAAGAAGGATCGGGTGGCAGCCGGCATGGAGTACCTGAAGATGGTGGAGCTTGAGGGCTTCGAGAACACCTACCCCCACGATCTCTCAGGCGGCATGAAGCAGCGCGTCGGCATCGCCAGGGCCCTGGCCCTGAAGCCCGAAATACTGTTGATGGACGAGCCATTCTCGAGCCTAGACGAGCTGACCGCAAAGACGCTCCGCGACCTCGTCCTCGAGATATGGAGGAGGAAGGGCGAGCCGCCAAACAGCATGGTCATGGTCAGCCACAACGTTGAGGAGGCGGTCTACATGGCGGACCGGGTCATAGTAATGTCACCGCGTCCGGGGAGGGTCGTCGGCGAGGTTAAGATTGAGATCCCCAGGCCAAGGTTCGAGCACAGACGGGAGCCAGTCTACTTTAGGTTCGTCGACGAGGTCATGGGGACGCTGCAGAAGGGGAACCACAAGCAGTGAGTCGAGGGCTCGCAGATATTGCGTCAAGGTCCACCAGATCCTCCGCCGAGGCTAGGAATCCACAGGATCTTTCGTAAAAAATACATCTTCACCTCCTCCTGCAGCCCTCTTATTGTTTTTTATACGACGAAGACGGACCGAATAGCTGTGAAGGATCATGGCTAAGGTCAAGCCATTCATCATCGGGACAGCAAACTCTAGGAATATGCTACACGCCGGGGTCGAGACGCTCAGGAAGGGCGGATCCGCGATAGACGCCGTCGAGGCGACGATCCGCCTGGTCGAGGCTAACCCCGAAGACACGAGCGTGGGCCTCGGCGGAATACCGAACATGCTAGGCGAGGTGGAGCTCGACGCCTCGATAATGGACGGCAGGACGCTGAGGACGGGCGCCGTTGGCGCGGTGAAGGGCTACCTCCACGTGATCTCCGTCGCAAGGAAGGTGATGGAGTTGACGCCGCATGTCATGCTCGTAGGAGAGGGGGCGGGGCTCTTCGCCGAGAGGATGGGCTTCAAGAGGCAGGACCTCTCGACGCCCGAGAGCAGGGCCGCCTACAAGGCGTTCCTTGAGCAGTCCTACAGCAATGAGCCGGCCGCCGGCACGAGGCAGTGGTACCCGAGCTACGACCTCGACTTCGGCCTCAGGGGCTGGTACGATAGGCTCACAGATAAGCAGCATGGCACCGTCAACGTGATGGCGATCGACGCGAACGGCGACATGTGCACGGGCGTATCGACGAGTGGCACAGCGTTCAAGTTCCCGGGCCGCCTCGGCGACAGCCCGGTCATTGGGGCCGGAAACTACTGCGACAATAGGTACGGGGCGGCCGCCTGCACGGGGCGCGGCGAGCTCGCGATTAGGCTGAGCACGGCCAGGAGCATCGTCTCATACCTCGAGTCCGGCATGGGCCTGAAGGACGCCTGCATCAGGGCGATGAGGAACATCAACGCCCTCCACGAGAAGGGTGGGATGAACTGCATCGCCATGGACAGGGAGGGGAACACGATGAGCGCATCGGTCAGCCAGGAGAGAGTCCACTATTATATGGACATCGACATGAAGGAGTTCGAGGAGCGGAAGGGAGTCTGGGTCAAGGAGTAGAGGCGCCTTGACGAGCCCCCCATACGACCTCAGCAGGATAACCCCTGACGTGTACGGCGACAGGAGGCCGGTGTCAGGTGAGGTCGTCGCCCTACTCCATATCTTCTTCGAGGACAGGGGCCTCAAGCTGCTAGAGGCGAAGAGCAGGGCGATGCAGAGGGGCGAGATACACGAGCTCATGGTCACGGATGAGC
>Ga0172366_10002368_pt1 | contig 14748 bp, 16 predicted proteins | sample LakKivSesite69cm_FD_114533 | JGI IMG/M metagenome (GOLD analysis project Ga0172366, IMG submission 114533) | Sediment microbial communities from Lake Kivu, Rwanda - Sediment site 69cm | ecosystem: Environmental > Aquatic > Freshwater > Lake > Sediment | place: Rwanda: Western Province, Lake... | reverse complement strand
TTTCGATCATGACCAGATCGAGATCAGTAAGTGGCAGTTGTGTCAGTGCACGATGGATCATCAACGCATCGAGATGACACTGTCCGCCAGTGTTGATCTGCACTACCGGCACTGATTTTGTCGCCACGAGGTCAGCGTCAATGCTTGAGGCGATATCGCCTTCAATGACGCCAATGCGCAGGTAGTCCTGCAGTGCATCAATGGTGCGCAGGATGAGGCTCGTCTTACCACTGCCAGGCGAGGCCATAATGTTAATGACCCAGATGCCGTGTTCATCAAACAGTTGCCTGTTCTGCAGGGCGATTTGATCATTCGCATCGAGGATGCCCTGTACTATTGGAACTCTCATTTGTCTGCTCCTTTGGGCGAACACAAGGTTCGCCCCTACTCGACCTCTATGCTCTCTACCAGAAATTCTCGGCCCTGGAGAATATCGCCGCCGATAGCAGAGCACTGGGGACAAGCCCAGTTGGAATTCTGCGGTGCGAATTCCCGGCCACAGGCTCGGCAGCGCACTTGCGGGGGGATGCGCTGGATGATAAGTTGTGCTCCCGCGGCAAGCGTATCGGGGCTGAGGATGTCGAAATAGAATTGAATAGAGTCATCTACAAATCCAGTCAGGTCTCCAACCACCAGGTTGATGGTGGTGACCCTCCGTGCCCCAGCACGCTTCGCGTGCTCGATCACAATGGCGAGTATATTCTGTGTGATAGACAGCTCATGCATGATAGGCGACTCGCTGTTTCATTAGCAATTGTGCCAACTCCAGGTCGTCCGGAGTGTTGATGTTGAAGAAAGGCAGGTGCTCAGGATCAAAGACATCTACTTCGTTCTCTCTGACGTATCGTACGCGTACGTGAGGGAAAAAGTGAACAATGCGTAGGTCATCGCGACGCAACAAGTCTTCGATAGGGCGTATGCAGGTCTTGCTATAAATGGCGTGCAGCGGCTCCGTTTTATCAATGATGCTGGGAATCACTACATCGAAATCGGCGGACAATAGAATCATATGCCGCAGGAGATCGAGGTTCAAAAAGGGCATGTCGCAAGCCACGAACAAGCCACGCTCATAGCGCATTGCTTGCAAGCCAGAATAGATACCACCCAAGGGGCCTGTGTATGGGCAGGCATCTGGGACGATGCGAGCCGGTAGCCGAGCGAACTCCTTATCTCCGTTTGCCACCACAAGGAGATCATCGCTCAAAGTAGCCAGGGTGTTGAGAATTTGCTGCAGCAGCCACTTGCCATTTAGCTTGAGCTGCGACTTGTCCACACCGAGACGTTGGCTTTTTCCACCAGCCAGGACTATCGCACTGATTTCGGGCACGATGACTCCTTACCCAGGTTGTTCCCTTGCAGTTCCAGTATACGTTCAGGATGAGTGTAGACCGTGAACCTCTCGCCTCTAGCAAAGCAGATGAGTGTCACCGCCGACCTGTCGGCCAGGAGTATTCCTGCCGCCGTTGAGGCAGCCTTAGATATGATGATAGGGATGCCTGCGTTAGCAACCTTGGAGACCATCCCTGCTGGCTGTCTGCCTGTGCAGCCAATAATGCACTTGGATAGGTCTATGTGATTCAGAACAGCAAAGCCTACTACTTTGTCAATTGTATTGTGCCTTCCGATGTCACTGCTTCTGACGACCAATTCCCTGTCTTTGAAAAGTACCGAGCAGTGGACGCCCCCTGTCTTCTTCCAGATCTCCGACTCGATGTGCTGGATGATGCGAAATACATCCTCCTTCTCAATGACAAGGGATGAGTGTACAATGCTGGGCATCCCCCTTACACCGATACAGCCCGAAGACCTGAGCTCGTAGTTGATCTCAGCGTTGGTTTTGGCGTATACGCGTATGTCGTTTGCCGAAACTTGCACTTCGTCCACATTCTGAGCCAGCCCTTCACAGACCACGAATCCAGTTCCCAATTCCCTCAACTGATCTGGACTGGCAACTACCTGTGCCAGTGGCAAGTCATTCAAGTACAGACGAAAGGTGTCTTCAGTGCAGACCGTATCGTGCAATACCAGGACCTCACTCTCCCTCATCTGGATCGCTGGATACTCTTCATAAAGATCCACTGTCTATCTCCCTGTATGCCTATGGCAAGATGCGTACCCCTTCCATTTAAACTGCGCTGGTACTGAAAGCTCCTTTGAACCTGAAACTGATTATACCATCATCGGTAAACAGCAAGCGTGTGGTGGAGCCACCACACGCTTGCTGACTGCCGGCAACAATGGGCTACCTTTGGGGTTCCACTTGCTTACTTTTTCCCATATAGCCACCAGTAGATGGTGGCAACGAAAAATGTCCCGCCGACGATATTGCCGAGGGTAACCGGCAAGAGATTAGCGGTAAAGAAGTTAACCCAGTTGGCCGTGGTTGCGCCGTAGAAGATACCTAGCGGGATGAAATACATGTTAGCAATGCTGTGCTCGAAACCGATGGCCACGAAGGCCATGATTGGGAACCAGATGCCCAGGATCTTGCCAGCGATGTCCTCGGCCGAGAGTGCTAGCCACACCGCCAGGCAGACCAGCCAATTGCAGCCGACTCCCCGCCAGAAGGCCTGAGCAAAGGTCAATGTTACCTTGGCATCAGCGATGCCTTTTGCACCAGCCAAAAACGGGTCTTTGGCGAATATGCCGCCTGCGTAGCAGAGGTAGGCCAGGAAGACTGAGCCGATCAGGTTGCCGATGTAGACCAGTACCCAGTTCTTAACCAACCCTGACCACTTGGAGACCCCCTTATAGCAGCCTGGGGGCACCAGAGCAGTGTTGCCGGTGAACAGTTCTGACCCGGCAATAATTACCAGCATCAGGCCGACCGGGAAGGTGCCACCGAAGACCAACTTGGATAGTCCTACTAACTCCGGGGCCGTAATACCCTTGCCGGTGGCAATGGCCACAGTGCCTCCAAAGGCGATGTAGGCGCCCGCTAGAAAACCGAGCACCAACAGCTTGAGCGGATCAGTCTCGGTTTTGGTTTTGGAGATCGTACATGCGGCCTCAACGATTTCAGCAGGCTTTTTGAAAGTCATTTGTTGTTCCTCCTTTTTGTTTGATTATTTATGGGAAGTGGTTTTAGGCCACACTTCTTGCTATAGACCAAGTCTTAGGGAATAAAGTTCATGCCTCCTGTAAGTGCTTAGGCTGCCGAGTACTGATTAACCGGAACACCTCCCATTTGCTCTACGATCTCAAACATGAATACGGCAGTGGGAGCGAAGTGCTCAAGCTTCGCTCCCACTGCAATCCTTTCACGCCTTCTCTAGGCGGACAGCCGCTACTTTGTACTCTGGGATCTTGGACACCGGATCCAGAGCGGCGATTGTCAGCAAGTTTGCTGCAGCTTCACGGAAATGGAAGGTCATGAAGACTACGCCTGGGTCAGGCCGGTCAACCACTTCCGCCTTGGCTACTACCTCGCCACGGCGTGAGCTAACCCGTACCAATTCGCCATTAGCAATGCCCAGCTTTTCCGCATCCTTGGGGTTGATCTCGACTAGGCCCTCTGGATAGAGCTGGTTCAGGCCAGCAATACGACGGGTCATGGTGCCACTGTGATAATGGTACAAGACGCGCCCTGTAGTTAGCACGAACGGGTATTTCTCATCGGGCACTTCCTTGGCCGGTTCCCACTCTACGCCACTGAGCTTGCCCAGTCCCCGACTGAACTTGCCCACGTGCAAGATCGGCGTACCAGGGTGGTCGGGGTTGGGGCAAGGCCACTGCAACCCGACTTTCTCGATGCGATCGTAGGTAATGCCACCGTAGCTGGGTGTCACGGCGTTGATTTCAGCCATGACCTCGCGCGGATGCGCGTAGTCCCAACTGGGGAATTTGGCCTTCGACCTGTCCCTACCTAGACGCGCCTCGACGCGCTTGGCCAGATCGCAGATGATCTGCCAGTCAGGCCGTGCGTTGCCTATAGGCTCGATCGCCTTGCGCACGCGTTGCACGCGGCGTTCGGTGCTGGTAAAAGTGCCGTCTTTCTCGGCGAAGGATACACCTGGCAACACCACATCGGCCAGTTCTGCTGTCTCGCTCATAAAGATCTCTTCTACAACCAGGAAGTCCAGATTCTGCAGGCTCTTGCGCACATGATTAATGTCCGGGTCAGTCATCATTGGGTTCTCGCCAAGGATGAACAGGGCCTTAACATCGCCAGTTTCAGCAGCGTTGATCATTTCCACGACAGTAAGGCCCGGCTTTGTGGACGCAGTGTTGCCCCAGGCTTCCATGAACTTGGCTTGTGCTGCCTCGTCCCTGACTCTCTGATAGCCTGGATAAAAGTCCGGCAGGGCGCCCATGTCACATGCGCCTTGCACGTTGTTCTGTCCGCGGAGGGGATTCACTCCGCCACCGGGCACGCCCATGTTGCCAAGCAGCATCTGCAAGTTGGCTGTCGAGAGCACATTTTGATGCCCTGTGGTGTGTTGAGTGATGCCCATGGCGTAGATCAGTGCACCTGGCCGGTTATCCGCCAGCATGTGCGCCGCTTTGCGGATCTCGGCCGCTGGCACGCCAGTGATTTCTTCCGCATACTCTGGCGTGTACTTCTCAAGCAACTCGAGTTCCTCAAAACCTTCTGTGCGGTTCGCCACGAACTCTTTGTCATACAGGTCTTCAGCAACCAGCACGTGCATAATCCCGTTCAGCAAGGCAATGTCGGAGCCAGGTCTTTGCTTGAGGTGAAGCATGGCAACGTCACCCAGCCGGATGTCACGTGGATCGGCCAGGATCAATTTAGCGCCTTTGCGCACCGCCTGCCGTAGACGCATGCCAATCACCGGGTGTTGCTCTGTGGTGTTAGAGCCAATGACCAGATAAGACTTGGCTTGAGTGGTAATGTCTTCAATAGAATTTGTCATAGCTCCAGAACCGAATGCTGTGGCCAGACCGGTCACAGTGGAGCTATGTCAGAGGCGTGCACAGTGGTCAACGTTGTTCGTCCCCAGCACCGCCCGTGTGAATTTCTGGAGGAGATAGTTCTCCTCGTTAGTGCACTTGGCGGAAGTGAGGACACTAATCGCGTCGCCACCATGCTGTTTGTGGATCTCTACGAGCTTGTCGGCCACCAAGTCCAGGGCTTCATCCCATGTAGCTTCGACAAACTGGCCCTCTTTCTTGATTAGGGGTTGCGTCAGTCGGTCAGGGTGATTGACGAACTCAAACCCGAAGCGACCCTTCACACACGAAGCGCCGTAGTTAGGCGGCACATCCCAGTGGGATGTAACCTTGATGATCCGATTATCTTTCGTCCAATAATCGAGCTGGCAACCCACGCCACAGTAGGGACATGTGCTTGTCGTTTTCTGTAATTGCCAGATGCGCCCCTTACCCAAAGCCTGCTTCGGCTGCAGTGCGCCGGTAGGGCAGAGTTCGACACACATGCCGCAGAACTCACAGGGGCTGTCCTCGAGATTGCCATCGAAAGCTGTGCCCGGCTTGGATCGGAAGCCACGCCAGACCATGCCGATCGCTTCTACACCATTGATCTCCTGACAAGCTCGTACACAACGACGGCACAAGATGCATTTGTTGTAATCTCGTTGAATGAAGGGATTTGGATCATCAACTGGATAAGCGTGCTGCTCACCGGGGAAGCGCGTCTCCTTCACCCCATATTCGTACATCAGGTCCTGCAACTCGCATGCCCCGGCCGAGTCGCACGTCATACAATCTAGTGGGTGGTCTGAGAGCAGCAACTCTAGTACGAAGCGCCTCGCCGTCATCACCTGAGGCGAATGCGTCTGCACTTCCATTCCCTCACTAATGGGGAAAGTGCATGCCGGTTGCAAAGTGCGCTGCCCCTTCACTTCCACAAGGCACATCCGGCAAGCACCAATCGGAGCCAACGCAGGATGATGACAGAGCGTCGGGATAGCAACGCCTGCCCCCTGTGCAGCTTCCAGGATGGTTCTGCCGGCGAGGGCGCTTACTTTTTGGCCATTGATTGTGATGTTAACTGCCGCCATTGCTCACCTAGCCTCCTTTCGGGTTTTCACTATTATAATTGCAATACCATAAATGCTGAAAACTAAGAGGGCTCCCATACCCGACTGTTCCGCGGCATGGGAGCCGCCTGAGTTCGCTTTTTAGAATTCCTCGAGATCACAGCGCAAGCAACGCTTCGCTTCTTCACGCACTACCTCTTCGCTGAAGCCCAGCTCGATCTCGTGGAAGTTCTTGACTCGCTCCACTGGTGTCTGAGTTGGCATCTCGGGTCGTTTGGCCTCAGCGTAATCTTCGCGATTGTACTTCAATTCGACCGTACGGTAAGCCAACCAAGCCTCTTTGGGCTGTGGTTGACCATCCTGCAGATACTCATCCACAGCCATAGCTACTTTGTTGCCCTGCGCTACAGCTTCGATCACGGTCGCGGGACCAAGTACGGCATCACCAGCAGCAAAAATGCCCGGCCGAGAGGTTTCCAGTCTCCTTCCCACCTTGAACGTGTAATCGCGGTTCACTTCCGGTCTGTCGCCGTTTAGGCACGAGAGATCAGGTGCTTGGCCAATGGCTGGAATGACAATGTCCATGTCCATCACATACCCTGCTCCTTCAATGGGCACCGGCCGGCGTCGCCCGCTCTTGTCAAACTCGCCCAGTTCTTGCGGCTGCAGTTCCAGCCCCATAACTTTGGTATCCCCGACTACACGCGTGGGGTTGGTCAGGAAATGGAATTTGACGCCTTCCTCTTCTGCTTCCCGGACCTCGAGATCTTGCGCCGGCATTTCTGCCCTTGTGCGGCGGTAGACGATGTGTACCTCCGACGCACCCAAACGCAAGGCGGTGCGGGCGGCATCAATAGCCGAATTGCCGCCACCAACCACCGCCACACGTTTGCCCTTCATCCTGGGTGGCTTGCCCAGCGCGACGTCTTTCAGGAATGTCGTGGCATGCAGGACTCCGTCCAGGTCTTCGCCAGGCACACCCAGACGACGGCTACTATGTGCGCCGATAGCCAACACGACTGCGTGATAACCCATTTTATCGAACAATTCGTCCAGAGTAAAATCTTTACCTAGTGCGGTGTTCAACACGATATCCACACCAGCGCGCTTAATGTTGTCAATTTCGGCGTTGAGCACATCACGCGGCAGGCGGTACTCTGGGATGCCCAAAGCCATCCATCCACCGGCGACTGGTGCTGCTTCGTAGACCGTCGCCCTATAGCCCCACTGTGCCAGGCGTAGAGCAGCCGTCAGCCCGGCAGGGCCTGCCCCGATGATAGCCACTTTTTTGTTCTTGCGTTCCTCGGTATGTTGCGGCGTCCAGGGATTCTTGATCTCCTGGTCAGCCATGAAGCGCTTCAGTTGACGAATGGCAACCGGCTGATCCAGTTCACCTCGGCGACAGCGCTGCTCGCAGAAAGCAGGACAGATGCGTCCACAAACCAGAGCGAAGGGGTTGCGCTCACGGTGTATTTCCAGCCCCTCTGCATATTTGCCCTCGCTAATGAGCGACACGTAGCTGGGCACATCTACACCCGCCGGGCAGGCATTTGTACATGGTGCTCTGACCAGCGCCTTACATACTCCGGCTGGGCAGCGCTTGTCCAGGATGTGCGCCTCGAACTCATCTCGGAAGTAGCGCAGGGCGGCATTCACCGGGCCGGGTGTGAGTTGGCCCAATGCACACAGCGAACCGGTGTCCATGCCTGCCGAGATCTGTTGGATAGTATCAAGGTCCTGCATAGTCCCTTTGCCTTCGCTAATGCGCGTCAGCACTTCCAGCAGACGCTTGCCACCGACGCGACAGGGCACGCACTTGCCACACGATTCGGCCGTGGCAAACTCGAGGAAGAACTTGGCGAACTCGACCATGCAGGTGTCTTCATCCACCACGATCATGCCACCGGAGCCCATCACGGCGCCGACTTCCTTGAGCGAGTCAAAGTCTACTGGCACGTTGAGCGCTTCGACGCCCAGGCAACCTCCCAACGGGCCACCAGTCTGCACGGCTTTGAACTTTTTGCCGTTGGCTATTCCGCCACCGATGTCAAAGATGATCTCGCCTAGCGTAGTGCCCATTGGCACCTCCACCAGGCCCGTGTTATTCACCTTGCCGGTCAGAGCAAAGATGGCCGTGCCCTTGCTGCGCTGCGTGCCAATGCTGCTAAACCAATCTGCCCCCTTGAGAATGATCTGCGGCACATTGGCATAGCTTTTGACGTTGTTGATATTGCTGGGCTGACCCCATAGGCCAGAGACAGCAGGGAAGGGGGGCCTAGGGCGGGGTTCGCCACGACGACCTTCGATGGACGCCATCAGCGCCGTCTCTTCTCCACAGACGAAAGCGCCTGCGCCTTCTTTGAGCATGAGGTCAAAACTATGTCCACTGCCGAGGATATTGTCGCCCAGCAATCCGTAGTCGTGACATTGGCTGATAGCGAGTTTGAGGCGTTTGATAGCCAGTGGATACTCTGCGCGGCAATAGATATACCCTTGGTGCGCACCAATGGCATAGCTAGCGATAATCATGCCTTCAATGACACTATGTGGGTCTCCTTCCAGGATGCTGCGATCCATGAAGGCACCTGGATCGCCCTCATCAGCGTTACAGATGACATACTTGGTGTCGCTACGCGCTTTGCGACAGAATTCCCATTTCAGACCGGTGAGGAAGCCAGCGCCACCGCGTCCGCGCAGTCCAGAGCGTTTGACCTCCTCGATGACCTGGTCTGGCGTCATCTCCGATACCGCCTTGCTCAGTGCCGCATAGCCCTCTCGCGCGATGTACTCATCAATGCTTTCTGGATTGATCAGGCCGCAGTTCCGCAGTGTGATACGCAACTGCTTGCCGTAGAAAGGCACGTCCTTATAGAAAGGCACGGATTGATGGGAGAGTGGCTCTTTGTAGGTGAGGCGAGGCACCACCCTGCCCTTGACCAGCGTCTCTTCTACGAGATGTGGCACATCCGAGGCCTGCACCTGGCAATAGAAAATGCCTTCCGGATAAATGATGACAATAGGGCCCATGGCACAAAAGCCACGGCAGCCGGTTTGCACTAGCCGAACCTCATCCTGTAAGCCTCTGCGTTTGAGTTCATGGGCCAAAGCTTCAGACACTGCTGGGGATTTTGATGCTGTACAGCCCGTGCCGTGACAAACGAGCACGTTAGCCCTATACAAAGGTTCCGCCATTGGGATCCTCCTGAGTGATTATGATTTTATTCGTGGGTAGGCAAACGGCCTACTACCCATTCTTCGACAACGTTGCCCTTGATCAGGTGCTCTTCAATGAGCCTGGGGATCATGTCTGGCTTGACGTTGCCATAGGTGATGCGCGGTTTGCCTGCCTGCTCGATGTCCACCAGTGGCTCTTTGATGCACATACCAATACAGCCCACAGTGGTCACATGTGCTTCAATTTCGCGCTTTTTGAGTTCTTCGAGAATAGCATGCATGGTCTCACGCGCACCGGCAGCTATCCCACAGGTGCCCATGCCTACCGTGATCGTCGTACCAGTCTCCAGGCGCACTTTGAGATCCTTTTGCGCTTCATCACGTAGCTTCTTCAGATCTTCTAGAGTCTTCAGCCTCGGCATTGGAAAAGCCTCCTCTTCGGTGAATAGATTTCTGTGGCTTGCCAATCATCGTTACGGCGCAGGCCTTTGCAGACTTGCCAGTCCCTCGGCCAGCGCGGATTCCAGCCATTGCCTTACCAACGGGTGCGAGAAAGGCACAGTACCTAGTTCTTGTCGCAGTTCTGCCGTATCAAACTCGAACATCCGCCCATCCACACTGTGCTTGTAATGGATATCTACTGGGCGTTTGGACAGAACTACAGCCATCAAGCTTGTGGCTACATCGCCCAACGGAGCCCGGTCAATGTGGCTGTACTGGAAAGTGGCCGTCACTGTAGTTCCTACCCCGGGCGCGGATTGTATCCGCAACTGGCCATTGCATCGTTGAGCTGCTGCTGCAAAGAGGGGCAATCCCAGGCCCACGTGTCGGGTGGTGCGTGTAGTAACAAAGGGATCCAGCACCTGCCGAGCGAATTCCTCGCTCATCCCGCGCCCGTTGTCTTTGATTACAATTCTCAGGATATCGTTTTTCAGATCCTCCTCAATCGTTAATTCAATGCGCGTCGCACCGGCCTCTACCGAGTTCTCGAGCGCATCAAGGATATGCAGGGACAACTCACGCACTAGTACAGACCTTTTGGCAAACTCAGGACAGGCCTCTCACGATTTCGACCATCTTTTCTGGCACCAGTCGCCCAGCGACTTCGTTATCAACCATGGCTGTGGGCGACAGGCCACAAGAGCCTAGGCAGTAAACGATTTCATAGGTGACCCTGTAATCGGGGGTTGTCTCCCCTGCCTTGAGGCCCAACTCTTGCTCAACAGCTCGGATAATTTTGGCCGCCCCCCGTACGTGGCATGCAGTGCCGTCACACTGACGAACGATGTGTCTTCCACGCCGCGTCAGGTAGAACTGGGCATAGAAAGTGGCCACGCCATACACCTGACTGAGTGGCACGCCCATGCGCTCGGAGATCCTCTTTAGCACTTCAGCGGGCAGGTAACCATAGATGTCCTGTGCCCGTTGCAATACCGGGATCACTGCTCCCTTCTGGGTCTTAAACTCGTCAATTACCGCCTCCAAAGGGCGCAGGTCCAAAGTCTCTTCAGCCACGTTTGCTGTATCCTCCTTAGTTTGATGTTGCGTTGAGCCCTTGCCTGAAGCTTTGGCGCAAGCTCAGCCAAACACTCGGGGCAAAGGCTTGCCGAGGCATCAACGAACCAGCACCTTCACTTTTCGACCTTCCTGGCGACGAAAAGCCATCGAGATCTCGGCAATGGTTGGTTCCCCAATCGTGAGTATTGTTCTGTCGCTCATCTCACTAAGGCGATGAGCGTCGCCAGAATGGATGAATGAATACCCGGCGAGTGATGGATGTCGGCGGCACATCCCATCTATATCCGTATCGTGTGTTATCTCCATAGCAGCAAAGTGGACACCTGGAGGGACGAACCCCAAGTTTGCCAACAGGCTAAAAGACGGACGGTCCACATGCGATGCTATGCACAGCCCTTTTCTCTCCTCCACACCCCGGGCCACCTCCTCCACAGAGAGAGAAGCAGAGGTCAGCAGCAACCGGTCATTGTAACGTATAAAGTCACCTGTAGCATCAACTACGAATTGCGGGCCAAACACTTCTGGTCTGTTCTTCAGCGGGGGCAGGTGGGCGTATACCACCGCCTGCCAATCCAGTGTCTGCTCCACTGTATCGAACAGACAAAGCAGGTGAACCTCTTCTTTAGTCTGAACCTCCATGCCTGGCAGCACAGTTAGATCAAGTCCCTGTGCTGCCTCGATAACTGCAGCGACGTTCTCTGCCGAGTTGTGATCGGTGATCGCGATTATCCCCAAGGCCAGTTCCCTTGCGCGCTCAACGATCAAAGGTGGTATCATCTCCACCTCTGCACAAGCGGATAGAACCGTGTGTACGTGTAGGTCGGCCAGATAAGGTCTCAAAATAAATCCCAAGTGGCAAAATCCCAAACCCCCAAATACCAACACCTCAAATCCCTTGGCCATTGGGATTTGGTCATTTTTCTGTACCCTGGATTCCAATCTGAGACAGTTGCCCCACGATAGTGAACGTTGTATGGGGGGTCGTCAGTATGGGGATGCCCTCCTCATCTGCCTTCTGCAGCGTAGAAGCATCAAGGGCCATGCCTTCGGTCACGATAATGCCAGCCAGTTCCAGCAGAGTAGCGACCGCGACGATATTGAGATGAGACTGCAAAGTGACCCACACATTGCCTTTGCGCGCCTTAGCCATGACACAACTGAGCAAGTCTGAGGCATACCCCCCTGTTACTTCCCTGTCCAGATTCTCGCCAGCCGTTTGCACAGAAAGAGATAGCTTATTTACGATTTCACCGAGCGTCATTGCATCTCCTCGCAGTAATATACGACGTTACAGATTGATGACGATTTCCAGGCGGGTCCCCACACCGACCTTCGATTCCAGATGCATCTCATCAGCGCAGGCCTTAATGTTGTTCAAACCCATGCCTGCACCAAAGCCCAACTCACGGATCCATTCTGGAGCGGTAGAATAACCCGGCTGCAATGCCTTTTCGACATTGGCAATCCCAGGGCCGCTGTCTACGGCTACAATTCTGATCTTCTCAGGCTGGACCTCGGCAATGAGTTCTCCACCTTTGATAGTGTGAATGACTAAGTTTGTCTCGGCCTCGTAGCTAGCTACGGCAATGCGGCGCACGGTAGCAGGCTTAGCTCCTAGCCTTTCCAAAGCACGCTTCAACTTGCTGGCTGCTTCTCCACAGCGCACAAAATCCTGAGCTCGTACCTTATAACGCAGAATCAGGCCCGTTTGGTCGGATACTATGTCTTCGAAGATATGGCTGGCCCGGTAACGATGGATCTCTTCTTCGTGATAGTCAATTTCCAGTTGGCGAAGGAGGCCACGAGCGATGTCGCCTTGGGTCAGAATCCCGGCCAACTTTCCCTGCCGATTAACCACTGGCAGCCGACCGAAACCAAAGCGGGCAAACTTGTTTACTGCCTGGATAACAGACTCGTCAGCAAACACGGTCTGAACTTCGGTGGTCATTTTCTGGCCTACATTTGCGTCTATGTCGCCACGTTCCAGAGCTTTGATTACGTCTTCGATGCTGATGATGCCAATCAGTTCGCCATCACGCAGCACTGGCGTACCTGAGATGCGGTTAAGGCGTAGCACCTCCTTTAGTTGGCGCATCGAGTCCTCGGGAGAGACGGTGATGACCTTCTGCGTCATAACTTGCTCAATCTTCAGCTCGTATACCAGTTCTTGGAGTTTGGTTACCTCCAGAGCTGGACCAGACGTTAGGGTCGCTTTTCCTTCCCGACTGTTCGTGACCACTATCTTGGACTCGTTCTCTACGCCTGGAAGCCAACGCTAAACAGATCAAGCCTGCTGATTGCAGGATGAAGGAAGATTGTCAGGCCAGGTGTCTGCTGTGAGATGGAACAGGCCACAACTCGGAAGCCCGGCCTGGTACAGCCGGCCACAAGTCTCGTACATCGTATACTTGGAAGCAAGAAGTGGGATGCCCTTTTCCTTAGCCAAGGCGATGGTCTCAGGAGGGGGCAGCTTGCCGCGCACGAAAACAATAGCCACAATGCCCGCCATTTCGGCGGTACGGACAACCTGTGGGTTGGTCAGGCCAGTCATAAGCAGGGTACCGGCGTGGGTAAAAGCCAGGACGTCGCTCATCAAGTCGGCCCCACAGGCCATAGAGACTTCTTGCGAAAAGTCCTTGTCACACGAAATTTTTTTCCCTTCGATGACAGACAATACCTCGGCCAGTGTCATCTATGCTCACCCCATAATAATTCCTAGACGCTCGTTCGCGCGGGTCAGTCAGATTGTACCATCCAGGAGCAAGTGGCTAGGTAAGTCATGTGAAAACAATCACAAACGGAGCGATTATATCATATTGCCTGGTGCTTGTCAAATTGAATTCAGTGAGAGCCTACCGATAATGCACCGGTGCATTTTATGGCCAGGTGCAAAGCACGACCGAGAGGCATTCTGCTTCCACGAGCAATGTCTTGGCTCTCACGTTTGACAGGTATAGGTCAGCGTGCTAGAATGCCTAGAAGATGGTGGGCATGTCTAACCCTAAACAAGGCGCGAGCCGCCGTAACCATTCCCCGCCGGCGGTGTTTTTATCGTCGAGATGGCTGTCGGCTGGTGTCACGCCTCCTCAAGGACAGGAGAAATGGAGCAGCAAGAACGTCTCCTTGTAGAGCGTGCGCAGAACGACCCTCTGGCCTTTGCCGCCCTGTATGAGATGTACGTGGACAGGGTATACAACTATATCTACCAGCGCACCGGCAACCATTCCGATGCAGAGGACTTGACAGAGCGGACTTTTCTGAAGGCTTTTATGCACCTTGAGCATTATATGTTCAGAGGAGTCCCGTTCTCAGCCTGGTTGTACCGCATCGCGCACAATGTAGTAGCCAATTGGCACCGTGATCGGGGTAGGCATCGGGTGGTTTCCTTAGACGCACTAGTAGCATACGGCAAGGATGACGAGAAGCCGGAAGATTTAACGCAAGCACGGGAAGAGCAAAGGGTCTTGCTTGATGCCATTCGCCGGCTCCCGGCAGAACGCCAGCAATTGTTGATTCTCAAGTTCAGCGAAGGATTAACGAATGCCAGAATCGCACAGATCATGGGGCGTACCGAAGGGGCCATCAAATCGCTTTATCATCGTACTTTGTTGGCTTTGCGTGAGGAGCTACAGAAAAACAAGATTGGTTGAGATTGTATGGAACACAAGGATGTGCTAGAGATACTTGCGGCGCACGCTGACCAACCGAACAGCGGTGCGATAAGTGACGCTGAGTATTTGCAAGTGCCTGCTGAGCAGAGGCAGGAGCTTCTTTTACTTCTCCAATTAGCTGAACAGGTCAAGGGTGCACTGGCTCCAGTGAGGCCATCACCATCTTATAGGCGAAAGCTTGGTCTTGATTTGACCGAGATGGCGCGTCAGCGAATGAGTAGGGATCTACTCATAGCCCCGTCTTCCCCTCGCAAAGAGTTGATTGTCGGTGCAGCCATCGGGTCAGCGGTGGCCCTGGCTGGCAGCATCGCTTACTTGGTGCGAACATATATCCACACCCGGTCGCAGCATGTCGGTCAGGCCCGGACATAGGGCTTTGCAGCTTTTATACCTCTCACCTCAGGATAATCTTTCTGAATTCCTCA
>Ga0172366_10002367_pt1 | contig 14748 bp, 11 predicted proteins | sample LakKivSesite69cm_FD_114533 | JGI IMG/M metagenome (GOLD analysis project Ga0172366, IMG submission 114533) | Sediment microbial communities from Lake Kivu, Rwanda - Sediment site 69cm | ecosystem: Environmental > Aquatic > Freshwater > Lake > Sediment | place: Rwanda: Western Province, Lake... | reverse complement strand
TCATGTCCATGTCGCCGCCGTCGCTCACGTACCCAATGGACCCCGTGTAGGCATGGCGCGCAACCGGTTCCAGTTCGTCAATGATCTCCATGCAGCGAATCTTCGGGCAGCCGGTGATCGTGCCGCCGGGGAACATCGCCGCCAGAAGATCGAGAGCATCCTTCCCCGGCAGAAGCTCCCCCACGACGTTGCTCACGATGTGGTTGACGTGCGAGTACCGTTCCAGGACCATGAGTTCGTCAACGCGCACGCTGCCATAGCGACAGACGCGACCGAGGTCGTTCCGCTCCAGGTCAACGAGCATGATGTGCTCGGCCCGTTCTTTCGGGCTGAGCAGCAACTCCGCCCGCAGGAGATCGTCTTCCGCGTCGGTGTTGCCGCGTGGTCGCGTGCCTGCGATGGGGCGCGTCTGAGCGTTGGCCCCCCGGAGGACGACGAGCCTCTCCGGCGAGGAGCCGACGAAGGTGAACCCGTCGCCGCGCAGGAACGCCGCAAAAGGCGAAGGGTTGATGCGACGCAGCGCCGCGTAGAGCGTGCGAGCGTCCCCTCGAAAGCCGAGCGCGAGCCTCTGGGAGAGGTTCACCTGGTACACGTCCCCGGCGGCGATGTAGTCGAGCACGCGCCTCACCGCACCGGCGAACGCTTCTCCGGCGTCCCCGGAAAACGACGATCTCATCGGCCCGGAAACGCTCACCGGCCCCGGAATGCGCGACGGCAGGCCACGCATCCGACGAAGCAGATCGGCAGCGCGTTTCCGTGCGTCAGGCCGGTCGGTGGGCTGTGCGGCGGCGCAGAGGGCGGTCACGGTCCCTTTCTCGTGATCGAAGACGAGCACGTCGTCGCAGAACAGCACGTACCAGTGCGGCAGCCCCAGGTCGTCAACAGCCCTCTGCGGAAGCCGCTCGAAGGCGTGCCGCGCCTCGTACGACACGTATCCGAGCGCCCCGCCGACGAAGGGCGGCAGCTCCGGTGGCCTTTCGACGCGGCGCGCGCGCATGAGCCTCCGCCATTCGGGGAGCGGGTCGGCGAGGTATCGCCTGCACATCGCCCCCTCGCGCCATTCGCACGCACGGCCATGCGCCTGCCAGACCGCGCACGGCCTCACTCCGATGATGGAGTAGCGCCCGATCCTGGAGTCCTGCCGTGCGCTTTCGAGGAGCACCGCAGGCCCTCCGTCGTCGAGCGCAAGAAACGCGGTCCAGGGGTCGCTCATGCCGATGGGCGTCGTTTCCCATACGAGCGAACGGGCGTTCATCATGGGCGACGATCCAGCCATCGCGTCCATCTCTCCAGGAGCCGACGAGTCACCGGGCCGGGCATCGTCTCGCTCAAGGCGCGACCGTTGATTGACGCGACGGGCATCACGCCCCAGAGGCTGTTCGTCACGAACGCCTCGTCGGCCCGCAGAAGAGAGCGCAGGGGAAAAGGCCGGAGGGCGACCTTCAGGCCCATCGCACGCGCCCAGGGGATCACCAGCCCGCGCATCACCCCCGGAAGGACGCCCAGGCGCGTGGGCGGGGTGATGAGTTCGCCGCCGCCTGTCGGGACGACGAAGAGGTTGCTCCGTGCCCCTTCCAGCACACGACCCCGGCGATCCACGAGCAATGCCTCGTCGGCCCCGGCCTCAGTGGCCTCGTCGAGCGCAAGGAGGAAATCGAGGTAGTTGCCGCTCTTTGTCCGATGCCGCGCCCAACCTTCCCGCTCCGGCACGCGCACCGAATGCAGCCGCACGCCCCGTTGAAGCTCTTCCTGCGAAGGACCGGAATAGGGGCGCACGGCGATGAGGAGCGTCGGCTCGACGCACTCGCGGAAGCCGAGGCCGTGCGGGTTGCGGCCACGCGAGAGGGTGATCCGCGCCGCCGCATCGGAGAGCTTGTTCGCGGCGAGCGTCCGACGGAGCGCGTCGCGCAGCGCCTCCGGCTTCCACGCAAGGCGATGCCGCAGCCGACGTGCGCTCCGTTCGAGCCTTCGCATGTGCTGCGCCCACGCACGCGGCTCCCCCGCGACCACGCGAATCGTCTCAAAGAGCGTGTCGCCGTAGAGGAAGCCCCAGTCATCGGCAGGGATGCGCGCCTCGGAGGCGGGGACAAGCCCGTCGTTCAGCCAGACGTAGGGTGCTTTCATCTCCATCGCGCCACGTTCACCGGCAGGCTTCGCGGATGACCTTGTCCACCTCGCCCATCTTCCGGTCCAGCCAATCGTGATGTACTCCGGTGTAGTTGAGGTCCTTGAGCCGCCGGGCGATCCGGCAGGCTTCTTCCGGACGGCCTTGCAGCAGGCGTATGCGGGCGATCCACCGTTTGTACTTCATCACGATGAACGGGCTTGCCCGCTCCTGCGGCGTCAGGGCGTCCATGATCTGCTGGAAAAACGAATCCGCTTCGGTGTACTCGCCCTTCTCTAGATACGCTCGTGCGATGATCTCGGTGAAGAAGCGGCTCCGGGGATACCGCCTCGCCAACGGAGACACCAGGGCGATGGCATCGTCGTAGCGGCGCTCCGCCATATAGACCCAGCCAAGCGTCTGCACCGCGCCACCATCGGCCTGTGCGCCCATCCGCACGGCTTTTTCGAGCAATCGGATGCCCTCCTGCCCCTCTTTCGGGGAAGAGAATGGCCGGGGGAATTTCTTCGACTTCCAGTGCAGGTACTTGCCGATGCCGATGAGCGGGTCGGCAAACGAGGTGTCAATCTGGCGCGCCCGCTCTAGCTCGTCCATCCCGGAAGAGGCGTCGCTGATGAGGCTGAGGATGTTGCCGATGCCGATGCCCTCGACGTAGCTGCGGAATAGCGAGCGATACGCACGGGCGCTGCCTTTGAAGAAGTGCGCCCAGGCGTTCCTCGGATTCTTCGCGATGTCGCGGTTCGCAAAGAGGATGACCGTATCAATCCCCGCCATGAACTGCGGCCCCAGCGAATCGGCGATGCCGTAGTCGTCTATCCACGTGAAGAGCAGCACGACCTCCTGAAGCCGGACATCGGTGCTCTCCGGATAGATGCGTTGAAGGCTATCGAGCTTTGCCTCCGCTTCGGCGTAGCGGTGGGTGACGATGAAGTCGCTCACCTGGTTGAGGATCGGCATGTACGGTGCAGGCGTCGGCGGGTTCGCCCGCAGCGCACCTGCAAGGACGAAGATGCCCGCCAGTGGGAAGGGTATGCGCGTGCGTATCACGATCTCCTGCCTGTCTATATCTTCCCAGCCCTCGCCCCGGAAAGGGAAGGCGGATTCATTATGCGAGAAACACATACTTCGCGTCGGAGAGTTTCATGAGCAATTCACGCGCCACGCGATTCGTGCGCGAACGTCAGCGTTCAAACAGACGAGCGATCTCGTCGCGGGCAAACCGGGGCCAGGGACCGGCTTCGGGGCCGATAAGGCGACACCCTTTCCGGCGTGCGACCGCCGTGCCGATCCGGTGCGAAGGGATGCCCGCCTGATCAAGCGCCGCCTGCGCCAAGGCCGCGCGCTCCGGCGCGAGGGCGACAAGCAGTGCCCCGGAAGAGATCGCCCCACGCGGATCAATCCCTGCGGCGCGGCAGACCGCCTCCGTGAGCGGCGTCATCGCGTTCGCAAGGGCAGCCGCATCCACGTCAATGCCCACGTTCGCCGCCTCGGCCAGTTCGTCGAGCGCCGTGACCACGCCTCCCTCCGTGGGGTCGTGCATGGCATGGACGACGCCAGCCTTCCGTGCAATGCGCGCATCGGGAAGGACGCTGACGCCGGGATCGTGCAGGTAGCGCGCAGCCTCCTCGATCTGTTCGGCGCTCAGACCTGCCGAGCGAAGCCGGTCGGGAAGCTCGCGGGCGATGATCGCCGTCGCCTCGATTGCCAGCCCCTTCGTGAGGAGCACCGCATCGCCCGGTCGCAGCCCATCCGGGCGAACCAGCACTCCTTGCGACAGGAGACCGATCATCGTGCCGGAGACGATGGGCCTTGAGAGCCCGCCCGTGATCTCCGTATGGCCGCCGACAAGCGCAACCCCCACTCCCTCTGCCGCCCGCACCATATCCTCCACGATACGCGCCGCAAGCGCTCTATCCGTCCGCCCTTCCGGCAGAAGGAGGGTCGCAAGGAACCACTTCGGCTCCGCGCCGACGGTTGCGAGGTCGTTGGCGTTCACGTGAACCGCGTACCAGCCGATCTCGTCCGTCGCAAACGTGATCGGGTCGCTCTTGAGCGCAAGGCGATGGCCCTCAAGCTCGACCACCGCCACGTCGCGCCCAATGCCCGGTCCGAGCACGACCTCATCCGCCTGCGGGAGCGAGGCGAGCAGGTCGCGCAATAGCGCCGGGGGCAACTTGCCCGTTGGCAACGTGCCCCCGGAGGAAGTCGGCGTAAGATCGTTCATAAGCACGGTATCATCATCGGGATCGCCCCTGCCTGCCCTCGAAATGCGGTGGCTTTGTTGAAAACCTACGCTCAGGCAGACAAGAATGTCTTGGGCAGACAAGAATGTCTGCCCCCACCCATGTCAAAACCACAAGAATATCGGTGGGGCAGGCATTCCTGCCTGCCCAAGAGATTGTGCAACAGAACTGAAAAGGTTGATCGTAGAGGTTTTCAACAGAGCCAAATGCAGTGAAGTGTACCCGGAGCGGACGAAAGGACAAAGGTCCTGTCGTGGATACGCGGTTCGGGGGCCTTCCGGTGGTGGGAAAACGATCCAGGATTGCCGCCCACCCTCGCATTGGGGAGCCTCATTCCTCTTGACCGCATCGTTTCTGGCGATATTATTAGGTGACACATAGAGTTCAGGGGATTGATCTGGTGGGGGGGTTCCCCTTGCCAGGCGCGATACAACGGCCTCGAAGAGGGGAGGGTGCACGATGCGCCTCATTACACGCGGAGACTTGGATGGTCTCACCAGCGCGGTTCTGATCACCTCGATGGAAAAAATTGACAGCATTGAGCTTGTCCATCCCAAAGATATGCAGGACGGCAAGGTGGACGTAACCGGGAACGACATCGTGGTGAATCTGCCGTATAACAGGAAAGCTGGCATGTGGTTTGACCACCATTTCGGCTTCGAAGCAGAGGAGATCACGGGCAAGTTCAAAGGGAAGTACGGAGTAGCGCCGAGCGCCTCTCGGCTCGTGTTCGAGTATTACCACCATCCGAGCCTGAGCCGCTTCGGGGAATTGGTTTCCGAGACGGACCGGGTGGATAGCGCGCAATTGACGCTCAGCGACATCCTTGAGCCATCGCGGTACGTGGTGCTCTCCTACACGCTCGACCCGCGCACGGGGTTGGGCGGCGCGTTCCGCACGTACTTCATGCACCTGCTCAACTGGATCAAGGTGCATCCGATTGAAGAAGTGCTCACGATGCCCGAGGTCAAAGAGAAGGTTGACACCATCCTCAAGAACGAGAAGGTGTTCCAGAAAGCCCTCAAGAAGCGTTCGAAGCTCGACGGGAACGTGGTCATCACCGACTTCCGTCGCCTTGCAGAGCGACCGGTGGGCAACCGGTTCATGATCTACGCGCTCTATCCGCAGGCCAACGTGTGGGTCCATCTCTTCAAAGGCAGGACCCCCGACATCGTGGTCGTGTCGCTCGGCCATAGCATCCTGAACCGCAGTTGCAACACCAACGTCGGCGAGTTGCTCAAGGCATATGGCGGCGGCGGCCATCGCGGAGCGGGGACGTGCCAGATTCCCACGAAGACGGCCTACAAGCAGATCAGGAAGATCGTAGACACTCTGAAGGCGAACGGATAGCACCACGCGCAGGGGCATGATGACTCCTCGTGCCCCTCATCCACCTCATACGAGTTTCAGATAATACTACTTCATCACGGACTCCGGGGGCGACTCGCGAGTCGCCCCTACAAAGCGTGTCGAAACAATGTGTTGTAAGGGCGAGGCATGCCTCGCCCCTACGTCTCAACATGCACAATTCCTCACCGAAAGGCGCATCATAGCTTCTCCGCGTTCGGTCGTATCGCTCCGGCGAGCACGCGGCTTGCGAGCACGAGCACGACGAACGTGCCGAGGCTTGCGAGATAGTGTCGTAGCGCAAGCCACCCCGAATACGCGTGCACAAGCGCCACGAAACTCGTCGTCTCAATCACCCCCGCCACGATCACCAGCGCAGAGGAAAGCCCGTACTGCGGCAGGTAGCCCTCGAAATACTGGTCGAACCACCGCCAGAGAGCGCGCAGATGGAACCCCGCGTGCAGGCGTCCGGCGACGAACGCCCGTGCGATCATGAGCGGAGAGAAAAACGCTCCGATGAGGACGACGATCACCCAGAGGTAAGGGCTCGGGAAGGTCGGGCGCGAGGCGCTGAAGAGAGAAGGAACAAGCCCGACGAGCGCACCGGCGAGGATGATCGCGCACAAGAGGCCGACGATCCACAGCCCGGCGCGGAGGATGGGCTTCCAGTCGCTCCACGCTGGCCAGGCGACGGGGTCTTCGTCGCGCAAGCAGGAGCGGTAGATAAGCCCGGCGTATCCGATGCCGAGCAGATTCACCCCCGGCAGCGACATCATAAGGCCGCCGACAAGGCACGGCACAACCCACCCCGCGCCTCGAAACGAGGCACGCGCCGCATCGCTCCACGGGCGGACCCATCCCGGCACTATTACAGCCATCGTCCTCTATCCGAGCGCGCTACGGACGTTCTCGACCTGCCTCATCGTGCGGCGAGCGAGGTCGCTGAAGCGATGTGGCCGACCGGGGTTCAACCCCGAAAGCGCGCTTTCGAGCGTGTCGTTGAGCGGACCGACCCATTCGTAGGGCAGAGGCCGTGCGCCCACCATTGCGCCGCAGACCGAACCGGCGGACGCGCCGTTGCAATCGGTATCCCATCCGCCGACGACCGCCGTGCACACGGTCGGCCCCAGCTCTCTCTTGCCGTACATCAGCCCCAGGACGACCAGCGCGGCGTTGTTGATCGTGTGGACCGGGTGGTAGCCCCCGAACGCCCGCACGATGCGGTCGAGCGTCTTCTGCCGGTCGTCGTCCCTGATACACCACGCGAGGGTCTCGTTGATCGCTCTTGCGAGGCGGCTCTGCGCGGGAATCTCGCTCAGGCCGATGCGGATCGCCTCCTCCGGGGTACGGGCCACGAACGCTGCCGCGATGGTGGCGGCCATCCACATCTCACCGTAGATGCCGTTCTTCGTGTGGCTCACCGCCGCATCGCGCCACGCGAACTCCGCCGCAACCTCCGGCCATCCGGGGGCAGCGTAGCCCCAGAAATCGGCCCTGATCTGCGCGCCGATCCACTCGCGGTAGGGGTTGCGGAAGGCGGCGGTCCGGGGCGGCTCAAGGCCGAGGACGAGGTTGCGGTAGGCCTCGTGTTCGGCGGTGTAGACCTTATTGTACGGCAGACACGCGAGCCATTCGTCGGCGACGTTCCGCGTCGTGAAGCCGGGACCGTGCGTTTCCATGACGTGCAGGCCGAGGAGCGTATAGTCCATGTCGTCGTCGCGGATCATGCGGGTGATGTTGCCGCGCAGGCAGCCTTCCTGGCTGCGATGCCACTTGGGACCTTTCCACGAGTCGCCCACCGGAGGGAAGTATCGCGCAAGCGGCCATTCGCCCACGTGCTCCAGGAGCGCACGGATGTCTTCCTGCTTCCACCCTTCGACGGGCTTGCCGAGCGTGCACCCAGCCGCACGGCCAAGCCACGCGCCGAGCAGCCGGTCGGCAAGCTCCTCGTCGGAGAGCTTCACTTCCATGCGCCGGGGTCCCTCTGGCCGCAGGCGGCGGATGCCTTCAAGGTCCGAAGGCTCGTGCGCGGCATGTTCAGGATCGGGCGCGAGCGCGTCGAGCGCGTCGTAGAGCGCCTCAAGCGTGGCGGCAGAAGCGTTTTCGGGGAGCGACTTGATCTCCCGCTCGATGGCAGTCAGAGCCAAATCGGCGCACCCCTCCTCGCGCCGTTGGGTGAGTTCATCGCGGAGCAGACGAACCGTCAATCGCATATTCACCTCACCGGAAAGTGCGGTACGAGCCGAACGGCAGAAGCCGAACGGAGAATGCTAGTGGCTCTGTTGACATCCTGCATCGTCGCGTGTCAAGGAACACCAAGCCGTAGGGGCGAATCTCGTATTCGCCCTATTTTCCGGGGCGATCACGAGGATCGCTCCCTACACGTGGACGAGGATGTCAACAGAGCCAATGCCGGTCTCCGATACGCTCAATGGTATGGATTGCCGGACACGCGACCAAGTCCAAGGGGGGATACAGCGTGCGACGCGGTCGGGCCTCTTCAGGCGAGGGAGAACCGGCCGTCCTTGAGAGTGAGGAACCCTTCTCGCTGCAATCGGTTGAGGTTGTCCTCCACTCGCTCCCTTTCTCGTCCGACCAAGTTGACGATCTCCGGCGTCGTCAGCGCGGGGTTCTCAGTGAGCGCTCTCAGGATCAAGCCCCGGAGTTGCCGGTTCGAGCCTGCGAACGGAGCTTGCCTCCGGTAGTGCGCGCTTTTCCGGTTCGGGTTCGGATGCGTCTTCTTGAGCATCACTCCGTAGTCCATGAGCGCGCAATACCACGTGCGGGGGTCGGACCTATCGAGCGTCTCCTCGACGAGCGGGATGATCTCGCGGTCTTTGACGTGCTCTCTGCCCTGAAAGAAGAAGTGGATGAATACGCGCCGGATATTCGTCTCGATGAAGGCGCTCGGCGCGGAAAACGCGAACACGGCGATGGAGGCCGCCGTCGCGCTGCCGATCCCCGGAAAGGTGGCGAGCACTTCCGGAGACGAGGGCAGCTTTCCGTCGAATTCCTCTACGACTCGCTGCGCGATGCTGCGGAGCGCAATCGCACGCCGGTTGTACCCCAGCCCCTGCCAGCGCAGGAGTATCTCGCGGAGCGGCGCACGCGCCAGAGCCGGGAAATCCGGGAAGGCGGCGATGAACTCGCCGTACTTCTCCCTCACCCGTTCGACCTGCGTCTGTTGGAGCATGATCTCCGAGACGACGACGTGGTACGGGTTGCGCGTGTTCCGCCAGGGAAGCTCGCGGGGGTGTTCCCGGAAGTGGCGATAGATGATTGCTCGAAACTCCGCGATGATCGCTGCCCGCTCCCGTGCGCGCTTAGGCAGGGAACCGTTCGGCAAAGGGAAAGAAGGCGAATCGGCGGACTCCGGTGGGCGTGCCATAGAGAGAGCGCTCGATGGAGGTGAGGTGATGCCCGAACGCCAGACGCTGAGCGCAGCGCGCAAATGGCCCGATTTCAGAGGTTCCGGCTGCATACAGGGCGGCTGCGACGCGCACCCTTATCATGTACCGTGCACCGTTTGTGCTCCGCCTTCCCCAGCAGTTCGCGGATGGCCAAGCGATGGGCGTAGCGCGCACCAGTCCTGAGGGCGGTGATCACTGCGGCCAGCCGGGCAAAGCATATCCTACACAGGCTCAGATGATGCGCGAGCCGTTCCCTCGACCTCCCGGCGAGTTCTCCGGCAGCATACGCGCACCAGCACTCCTCAGTCGGGCACGCACTGTAAGGATCGCCACGGGAATTCACGAAAGTGCACCTCTCACCGTCAGGATGTTGCGTGGCGCGAGCCATCGCGTGGTTCTCGTAAGTCACTAGAGAAGCAAAAGCGGGCGCTGTGGAGAGATAACTTCTCATTTTTCGTGAGGATATAAAACTATAGAAACTATAGTAGCAGTACTGTGCACTACCGCCCGGCGCTCGCCGAGATGCCTCCCTCGGACGATGCCGAACTCCGCACCCCGGACGGAAGATAGGGCAATATGCCGCGTTCGCGGAACAACACCTTGAGCGACGCAACCACCTCTTCGCAGCACTCCCCCGCAACGTTCCCCCCAGCACCCGACGAGAGGTTCTCGCAGACGCGGGCGGCGACTGCTCTCACGGAGCGGGTGATGCGGTAGTCCACCTGATGCCTCGCGCTGATGCCCTCCAGATTCATGAGCGGCGCCCTCTCAACCACCTCGGCGAGCGACCACCCGTAGTCGAACACGAGGATCATCAACCGCACGTCCTCTTCGGGCATATCCGCGAGCGCGTATTCGATGAGGTGCTCGATCTGCGGCAAATGCTCCTCAAGGCAGTGCCGCTCCGCCGCAACGTCGGGCAAGGGAGCCATATCCTGCACTTCGAAGTGGATGGCCTCGCCATCGGAACTCATGGTCGGCTGATCGAGCGATACCGTCGGGCGCAGCGCCTGCCGGTTGGCCATGATCCGACGATACACGCGGGGACTGCGTTTCCGCAGAAGCGCGAGAATGTCGGACGCAAGCTCGTGCGCCTCCATTTCCGAAAGACCCAGGTCCCAGGCGATCCACGAGGGGTCTTTCCCCCAGACGAGCCGACGATACACCTCCTGATCAAGCACCGGTCTCTTCTGGATGACTCGCGGCAGGCGCGTATCGGCACGACCGCGCCCCTGGTCTGTCTGCATGAGGAATGCCTTGATGATCTGCCGCCGGTCGCCGACAAGACGATACACCCACGTCCGCAGACGGCATTCGCCGCGATAGTAGTAGAGGATGCTTTCCCGCAGGCGTTCGATCATGCAGAGGTACAGGCCAGAGGCGGTATCTTCCGACGATTCGCACGCATCCGAACTGTGGCACGTGCGCGCATAGCTGCGTGCTGCGGCGTGGACAAGGGGTGAGTAGCGCGCCAGCAACGTTGACCAGGCCAGTTCCGACCCGTTGCGGAAGCTCTCGACGAGGTCGTGATCCGATACCTCAATGAACACCGACACATCCCGGCTACGTACTGCCGAACTCACACCCGTATCCCCCCGGCTCAGGTGATGTTCGCTTTCTACGCTTTCACGAGATACCACTGAACCTGTACCTAGTAAAACATAAATGATTATTTAGTCAAGTGATCCAGATCACACTGCGAAGATGAATTTTGCAGTGCTCTGCTCGTCAGAGGCACTCAGGCGCGAGACGGCCTGCGGGGTGGTGCGCTGCGGCTGAAAGGGAACTGATAGCGGAGTCTGAGGAGGGAAGGAGTGGCAGGTCTTGTCTTGCTTCAGGGACACGTGGAAGATCGCATTGCCTCGCCGCACCACCTCGCGATACGCCGTTCGGGGGAAGCCCGCCGCGGAAGACCCAGCTTGCCCCGAACGTCGGGCAGCGTGAGCGAATGCGCGTCGGCAGCGTGCGCGACTATGCGTTCCCCGGAGAGCTGTTGTTGTCCCGGTCGTCCCAGACGAGGATTCTCCCGCAGCCGTCGCATACGATGATGCGCTTGCTCATGCGAAGCTCGTTGAGCCGTTGCGGGGGCAGGCTCCGCCAGCATCCGCCGCACGCGCCCCGCACGACGCGCACCACGGCCTTATGCTTGCCGCGCCGCACCCGCTCGTACGCGTCCACCACTCGCGCAGGAACCTGAGCGGCAGCCTGTTTCCTTCGTTCACGGGTCTTGGCGACCTCGTCATCAATCGTCCGGGTCTTCTCCTGCAAGTCGGCGATTTCCGCCTCGTAAGCGGCGATCTTCGCCGCGACTTCGTCCTTTTCGGCGGTGAGAAGGTTCTTGAGCTTGCGGACCTCTTCGTCCGCTTTGTCCCGCTCTGCCAGGTACTCGTCAATGGCATGTTGCAGGGCCATGATCTCCTGCTGGAGCGCGTCGTATTCGCGGTTGGTCTTGATCTCCAGCATCCTGTTCTGATGCTTTTTGAGGTCCTCTTCCGCCGTTTGCTGCTGCTGATGGAAGTGGCGGAAGTTGGCTTCCTGCTCGGCTAGGTGCTCTTCCTTGGCCTGCCGATCATCTTGAAGTTCTTTGATCAGGCTTTTCAGTTCTTCGATTCGAGCCGGGTAATCGCTCTTGTGCTTGTACAGTTCGTCAATGTCGTTGTCAACTTCCTGCAAGTTTAAGAGACCATAGAGGCTCTCTTTCATTCCCTTATATCCTCCTGCGGACTCACCTCAGGAAAAGGACCACGCCACCAATGCAACAGGAGTGGTATGCCTTGTTTTCGCATACCACCCCTGAATTCACGTGATACTCGTGTTGAGCGGCGATCCTCAGCATTCTTATGATCCCGCTCCGGCAGAACCCTCATCCGTCGCAGCGGGCGTCCTATGACTCCCGGAGATCGCCTCACCGAGCATCATCCAATGTGGTGGGCAGTACAGGATTCGAACCTGTGACCTTTGGTATGTGAGACCAACGCTCTAACCAGCTGAGCTAACCGCCCTGCGTTTCACGGTCAATAATGCCCCCACCAGGACTCGAACCTGGGACAGACCGGTTATGAGCCGGGGGCTCTCACCTACTGAGCTATGGGGGCATACTCAACGATTCACGTTTATTAAAAAATACGACGCCATTGGCGAGAGGCAAGGGCCGAAGCCACGCAGACCGCCGACGATTTTGCGGGATGCCGACGATCAGGACGGCCACGCGGGCTTGTACGAGGCTTTGCCGAAGGTCATACGGGTTCCGGACAATCACACCTCATCACGGACTACAGGGGCGACTTGCGAGTCGTCCCTACAAGGTGTGTCGAAACAATATCTTGTAGGGGCGAGGCATGCCTCGCCCCTACTGAAAAGCGTATCAGAGGATGTCTTCGCCGGTTTCGCCCGTGCGGATGCGGAGCGCCTTTTCGACGGGCAGGACAAACACCTTGCCGTCCCCGATCTTCCCCGTGCACGCCGACTTGGCGATGGCGTCAACCGTCGCATCGGCCAGAGCGTCCGGCACGACGATTTCGAGTTTGACCTTCGGCAGGAAGTCCACCCGGTATTCGCTCCCCCGGTAAAGCTCCGTGTGGCCTTTCTGGCGGCCAAAGCCCTTCACCTCGGAAACGGACATCCCTTTTACCCCCGCCTCGGTGAGCGCCCGCTTGACCTCTTCCAGGACATACGGCTTGATAAACGCCTCAACTTTCTTCATGAGCGAGCCTTTCCGTCGCCGTGCGCGAAGAAATGAACGGCGGCAGAGGCAATCTTGCGCCACCCGCCACCGCCGGTCTCTCGATCCTCGTGGGGATCACATGTCGTAGTAGAGCGCGAACTCGTACGGATGAGGCCGCAGGCGAAGCGCATCCACCTCGTTCTTTCGCTTGTAGGTAATCCATGTCTCGATCACGTCGGACGTGAACACGTCGCCCTTGAGCAGGTACTCGTGATTGGCTTCGAGCGCGTCGAGCACGGCGGCCAGGTCGGGCGGGGTCTTCGGAACCCGCGCCAGCTCGTCCGGCGGCAGGTCGTAGAGGTCCTTATCGAGCGGCTCGCCCGGATCAATCCTGTTCTGGACGCCGTCGAGGCCCGCCATGAGAATGGCCGCAAAGGCAAGGTACGGGTTGCACGACGGGTCCGGACAACGGAATTCGAGGCGCTTGGACTTCGGCGACGGCGAATACATCGGGATGCGGATGGCAGCCGACCGGTTGCGCGATGAATACGCCAGGTTCACCGGAGCCTCATAGCCCGGCACGAGCCGCTTGTACGAGTTGGTCGTCGGGCTGGTGATCGCCAGGAGCGACGGAGCGTGCTTCAGCAACCCGCCAGCGAAGTTGAGCGCCAGTTCGCTCAGGCCCGCATACTGGTTGCCCGCAAACAGAGGTTTGCCGCCCTTCCAGAGGCTGACGTGCGTGTGCATGCCCGATCCGTTGTCGCCGAAGAGCGGCTTGGGCATGAACGTCACCGTCTTCCCGTGTCGCCGTGCGACGTTCTTGGTGATGTACTTGAACAACATGAGCTTGTCGGCCATGTTCACGAGCGGCGCGAACTTGAGGTCAATCTCGGCCTGCCCGGCGGTCGCAACTTCATGGTGCTGCGTCTCGATCTCCATGCCGCAACGGATCATCGTCAGCATCATCTCCGAACGAATGTCCATGAGATGGTCCGTCGGCGGAACCGGGAAGTAGCCCTCCTTGACGCGCGGCTTGTGACCGAGGTTGGGGTTCTCCACCTTGCCGCTATTCCACCGGCCTTCGACCGAGTCAATGGTGTAGAACCCGGCGTTGATCTCCTGCCCGAAGCGGACGTCGTCGAAGATGAAGAACTCGGCTTCAGGACCGTAGTACGCCGTATCGGCAATGCCGGTAGACTGGAGGTAAGCCTCCGCCTTCTGCGCCACGTTCCGGGGGTTGCGCGAATACCGTTCCCGCGTGATCGGGTCGTGGATGTCGCAGATCATGCTGATCGTGGGCACGGCGGTGAACGGGTCCATGAAAGCGGTGGTCGGGTCAGGGACCACCAGCATGTCGCTCTCGTTGATCGCCTGCCAGCCTCTGATGGACGAACCGTCGAACCCCAGCCCTTCCTCGAAGAGTTCCAGTTCCAACACGCTGATGGGTACACTTAAGTGCTGCCACAGGCCGGGGAAATCAATGAACTTGAGGTCCAGCACCTCGGCTCCGTTATCACGGGCCAGCTCCATTACGTCAGCCGGAGACATACTCATTCGTTCTCACTCCTTCTTCTTCCGAAACTACGATGCTCCACCGCTCACCTGCGCATTGCGGGATTTCCGTTGCGACGAGGATCGTGTGGTTCATCGCCCGCACCGCGTGGTCCTTGACACACCCCAGCTTTGTTGAAAACCTTGCCAGCCTCCGCCCTCCGACTGAAGTCGGGGGCTGCGAAAAGCAAAGTCACCTGATGGTCATCAACGAATTATGTGTACGCGCGACGCAGCCGCAGACCCAGCCAGCTTCAGATGGCTTGGCATATTAGCCCCCGACTCCAGTCGGAGGGCGTCACGCACGGTCCTGCCGCCCTCCGGATAAATCCGGGGGCTACGGAAGAGCGAAGCTCGCTCACGCGAGCTGTCTCACGCGGTGACTGCCAAGGTATTTTGTTGATGACC
>Ga0172366_10002365_pt1 | contig 14752 bp, 12 predicted proteins | sample LakKivSesite69cm_FD_114533 | JGI IMG/M metagenome (GOLD analysis project Ga0172366, IMG submission 114533) | Sediment microbial communities from Lake Kivu, Rwanda - Sediment site 69cm | ecosystem: Environmental > Aquatic > Freshwater > Lake > Sediment | place: Rwanda: Western Province, Lake... | reverse complement strand
TGAGAAGTAGCAGATGAGGGATAGAGAGATAAAGGGACAAAGGACAGAGGGGCTAGGGGCTAGGGACGAGGGACTAGGGTCCCAATCCCCAATCCCTAATCCCCAGTCCCTGACCGCTAGTCCCCACTTTATCCCTCTATCCCTGTATCCCTTTATCCCGGTGACTTTGCTGCTCATGGCCGGCCTGGCTCTGGCTCAGCCTCAGTCCCAGTCCCCGGTGTTTAAGTACTACGTCTGGGGCCAGGTGCGCAATCCCGGGGCGTACGGCCTGAGCGGTAATCCCGACCTTGTGGAACTGCTCTCCGCGGCCGGCGGCCCGACCCAGTATGCGGACGTGACGCACGTAATCCTGGTTCGCGCGGTAACGCAGCAGCGGATGCGGGTCAACTTGAAAAGAGTGCTTGGCAAGGCGCAGGTTGTCCTGCTGTCGCCGGGCGATGTGGTTATGGTGCCGGACTCGCCCTGGGCGAGAATCCGCGACGGAATGGGAATCGTTACTACCATTGTGTCGTTCGCCACCCTGGTCCTGGTTGTCGCGAACGGAGTCGGCCGGTGACGAAGGTTGAGGTTGAGGTTAAGGCTAAGGTCAAGGGGGACGAGGGACGAGGGACGGGGGACGAGGGACGGGGGACGAGGGCCGACATTCGACAATCGACATGACAGAGGACGAAGGACGTCCGGAGTCCAGCCTGGACCGGCCGACGGACAGCCGGACGACCGTCTTCGACTACCTCGAGGCTCTGGCCCGCCGGAAGTGGCTGGCGATCAGCGTGTTTATCGCGGTCATGGTGCTGAGCGTGCTGTCCATCGCCCGCACCCGACCGGTCTATCAGGCCCGAGCGACCATGGTGGTCAGACCGGCTGACCAGGGCGACATCTTTGGCAGGTCCGGGGCCTTCTTCTGGCCCAGCCAGCCCAACACCGGCAACATCATCGCGCTCCTAGAGAGCCGGAACATGGCTCAGCGGGTAGCCGAGAGTCTGCCTGACCCGACAATACTGCACGTCGCATCGGTATCGGTCAAGTCCGTGAAGGACGCCGACATCATCGAGCTCACTGCATCCGCTCCCGACCCGGTCGTGGCCATGACCGTCGCCAACGCCTATCTCGAGACCTACGTGCAGTACGACCTTGAAGTGAACCGGTCCGGCGTCACGACCGTCCGGCAATTCATCGAAGACCAGCTCGCTCAGGCCGAAGCCAGGCTGGATTCGTCCGAACGGAGGCTGGCCGAGTTCAAGACCGCTCACGAATTAACAGACATCGGCGCCGAAACCCAGGCCCTGGTCAGCCGGCAGTCCGGACTCGCGGCCCAGTACCAGCAGGCGACCATTGACGCCGTAGGCGCCCGTGCTCAACTCGCGCAGGTAGAGAGTCGGATCGGGCAGGAAGGCAGCGCAATGGCGGAAAGCCTTGCCGGCGGTTCGTCGCCGCTCGTCTCCAACCTCCAGGCGGCCTTGAGTCAATTCGAGGTCGAGAAGACCAACCTCATCATCCGCGGCTTCGACGAGAACTCGGAGCGAATCCGGGGCCTCGACCGCCAGATTGACAGCACCCGGGCGCGGCTCCGAACCGAAGCGCAGGCCCTGGTCGCCCAGCAGGGGTTTCTTGACCCGGTCGGGGACTTGAGCAACCTGTTCACCCTCCGCGCCGGGCTGGTCGTATCCCAAGCCAGGCAGCAAGCGCTGGCTAAGGCCATAGCCGGCTACGACGCCCAACTGGCCCGGCTGCCCGAGACCGAACGGATCCTGGCGGGGCTGACCCGGGACGTGGAAACCGGAGTCAGCGTGTACTCGCTGCTTTCCCAACGCCGCGAGGAGGCGCGCATCCAGGAAGTGGGCAAGAAGTCGACGGTAGCGATACTCGACCCTGCCCAGAACGCATCCCAGACCGGGACCAAGGTCTCTTCGCGATTGGCCTTGGGCCTCGTTCTGGCCCTGGCCCTGGCCCTGGGCGCTGTGTGGACGGTGGAGTACTTCGACACGTCGATTCATGGCCAGCGTGACCTTGGACGCCGCGGCTATTCGGTGCTCGGCACGGTTCCCAAGCTCTTGACTGCCGGCCGGTCGCGACGGAATCGCAGCGGCGACGTCACCTCCCACCTGATAACCCACACCGACGTCGAGTCCTCCGGGGCCGAGGCCTTCCGCATGTTGCGGACCGGACTCGCGTTCGCCAGCGCGGAACGCCCGCTGAAGAAGATTGCCGTGACCTCACCCGGCCCGAACGAAGGCAAGTCCACCGTCGCGGTCAACCTCGCCTCGGTCTTGGCCCAGGCCGGCTCCCGCGTCCTGCTCGTGGATGGGGACCTGCACCACCCGATGCTGCACACCGTGTTCAAGCGCGCAAAGAAGCCCGGCCTGTCCGACCTCGTTGTCTTGAAAGGCGACCCGGCCCAAGCCATCTTCGCGACCGGGCTTGACGGGCTGTACTGCCTGCCCTGCGGGACGATTCCACCGAGTCCGGCAGACCTGCTCACTCTCAACGCCACCCGCTCCCTCTTGGAGAGGCTGGCCAGCGAGTACGACTACGTGGTGGTTGACACGCCGCCGGTGCTGGTCGCGGCCGATACCCCGATTATCGGCGGGCTGGCAGACACCACCATCATGGTGGTGCGGGCCGGCCGGACCGCGCTGGAAGCGCTTGACCACGCGCGCGCCGCCATGCTTGGCACCGGCGCGCACCTGTCCGGGCTCGTCCTCAACGACGTGAACCGTGCGGGCCGCTACGGCCGTTACTACTACTACTACTACAAGTACCATTATCGTTACTCGACACACGCGGCAGATAACGATTGACGGGGGACAGGGTCCCCTTGCCTGCTCCTTTCCTCTCACCTTAACCTCGACCTTTACCTCTACCTCTTTGGCTGATAAGGCGCGGCCTGGGCCAGGTAGAGCCGGGCGTAGAGCCCGTTCTGCTCAAGCAGATCCTGGTGTGATCCGTGTTCCTTGATGCGACCCTGGTCCAGCACGTAGATGTAGTCGGCCATCTGGACCGTCGAGAACCGGTGGCTGACGAGGACTGCGCTGCGGCCCTGGATTACCCGGCGGAAATGCCGGAACAGCTCTGCCTCGGCCAATGGGTCGAGCGAGCTCGTGGGCTCGTCGAGGACGACGAAATGCGAGTGGCGCAGGAAGGTCCGGGCCAGCGCCACCTTCTGCCACTCACCGATGCTGAGCTCTTGTCCGTCCTCGAACCAGCGGCCCAGCTGCGTGTCGTAGCCCCGGGGCAGGCGGCTTATCGCCGGGTCGGCGCCGGAGCGCTTCGCCGCCTCGACAATCCGCTCCCGGTCCGGCGCGGTTCCGGCGTCGCCCAGCCAGATGTTCTCCCAGGCCGGCAGTTGATACTGGACGTAGTCCTGCAGAATTACGCTTATCTCGCGCCTCCACTTGACCGGGTCGAATTCGCGGACGTCGATGCCGTCAATCGTGACCCGGCCTGAGTCAGGGTCGTAGAGCCGGCACAGGAGCTTGACCAGCGTCGTCTTGCCCGACCCGTTCTCACCGACCAGCGCAATCACCTGCCCCGGCGCGAGCTTCAGGTTGATGTCATCCAGCACCCTCCTGGAACTGCCAGGATACGCGAAGCCCACGTCATGGAACGCGACGCCCCGCTCAATCCGCGTCGGGCACTCAAGCGGCTTTGCCGGCGCCAGCACCCTGGGCTCTAGCTCCAGGAACGCGTAGAGGTTGGAAAGAAAGAGGTTGTCCTCGTAGAGCCCGGCGATTCCGTTGAGGATGGCCGAAACCGAGGTGACCGCGAGCTGAAATCCCGAGTAGTACATCACCAAGCTGCCGATGCTGACGGTCCCCCTGTAGGTCTGATAGGCGATGTAGGCGAGCGACCCGAAGACCGCGAGCGAAGCCACCGATTGGGCGAGCGCGCCGGAAAGAGTCCGACGGCGGGCGAGCGCCAGCCGTCCAGCACGCAGTTGCTGCCTGAGTGAGCGAAAGCGGCCCCGGAAAACGGACCCGAGGTCGAACAGCCGGACCTCCTTGGCGAAGTACGAGTTCGTCAGCAGCCAATGGTAGTACCACGCCCGGCGCTCCTGTTTGGTCTGCTCCTGCTCAAAGCGGTACAGCCGGCGCGAGTACAGCAGCCGCACCTGGGCGCCGGGCAGGGCGACAAGGATAAGGATCAGGGCCAGCAGAGGGTTGAAGGCGAAAAGCAGGCCCGCGATGCCGGCCAGCGAGATTGCGCTCTGCCCGATCTGCACCAGCCGGTTGACAATGCTTATCGGCCGGAAAAGGGCGTCGCCCTGGGCACGGTGGAGAGTGTCGTGGTACTGAGGATTCTCATAATACTCAAGGTCAACCGCTACCGACTGGCTGTGCAGCACGTCGGTCACCTTGTCGGAAAGAACCATGGACTGGGCCTGCCCGGCCAATTCGGCCAGGGAGCGGGCCAGTACTGTGAGCAACGCCACCGCCGCGGCGAGTACGACCCAGAGCAGAACCACTCGAAAGGCGACGAAGCCTGCGGGCGCTGCAATGGCGGCCGCGAGCGAGTCGACGATACGCTTGAGCAGGTACAGTCCGGCCAAGGGAAGCAGACCCTGGGCCACGACCAGGACAAGATTCACCGTCGCCCAGCCCGGAGCGCTGGTCCACACCAAGCGGATGGCCCGGTCCAGACGCAGGCCTCGAGGAAAGGCGGATGTAGAGTGTGAATCCGCCATCTACTGCCTTCCGGACTCCAGCCAGTTGACGAGCGCGACGTCGCGCGCGCGCCCACGACTCAGCGCCGCCAATCGGCTTCTGCGGAGAACGTAATCGCCGAGAACCCGCATGAAGTCTCGGAGCCGCAGCACCCGGTACCACCAGAGATGCCCCGAACTGCGGGACGCAGGGTACTTCGCCGCCATGTCGTCACGGGAGAGAAAGACGCGCCCCATGACCAGCGCCAGCTTGCCGCCGAGAGGTCTGACCCCGAGCAACTTTGAGAACGGCAGCCAGGTGCGATAGCGGGCCTGGGCGAGAAGGGACTGTCGCGCGGTTTCGACCAGGCGGTGGTCGATACCTCCGGGAACCAGTCGCTCAAGGACATTTTCAGGCGCTTCCGCCCTCAACAGGCTTTGGGCAAGCAGGAGCGTCAGCCCTACGTATCGTGATGCGCCCCACTCGCGGGCGCGCTCCACGAACTGCGCCCAGTCCGCTTCGCCGCGAAAGCGGTGGATTGTCTCGGCAATGTCGCAGAAAGCACGCAGCCCCTCGAGGCGGTGCTCGTAGCCGAAGTGTAGACACAGGTGGAGCAACTGGTCTTCTGGTGACAGGGCCAGCGCGTCAACACCCGCCACTCGAGCCGGCCTGGCCCTGGACCAGAGACCGGCAGCATCGACGCTGACCGGTCCGGTGGGGGAGACGATATTCCAGTGAATCTCAACGGGCAGGCCCTGAACGACAAGTTGCGGGAGGTGGTGTTTCTTTCTGCACAGCGGATCAATGTCGTCGTCCCGGGCTCCGGGTCCAGCCGCCGCCTGGTTACTCTGCTCCGCAGGGACGCCGCCCATTTCGAGCAGGACGGCGTGGGCTCTCGATAGGTCTGCTCTCGGAACCATGATGTCGACATCGGACATGGGCCGGAGCCCGGCATCGCCGTAGGCCGCCTCAGCCAGATAGGCTCCTTTCAGCACAACTGCCGGGATGCCGGCGCTACGCAGGCGCTGAAGCACAAGTCCGAGCTCCTGGTAGAAGCGCCTGTTTCGGGCGGCGGTGCCGAAAAAGGCCAATCGCAAGCGCTCCCTGAATTCAACCGGGACCCGGGTCAACGTGCCGCTCGTCTTGAGACGCTTGAAAAGCAGCGGGGCAACACCGACGGCGACTGCCACACCCACGACCTCTTTCCAGTTGGTGGTCGCCGTCCCTCGTCCCCCGTCCCTCGTCCCTCGTCCCTCGTCCGCTTCCCCCCTAGACAGGCAGCGGAGGAGTTGGCTGACCGGTCCGGAATCCATCAATCCCTGACCTTCACTGCCGCGCCTCGCTGCGAGAAAATAGCGACAGGACGGCCTGTCTGAGCGTCCGCTCGTCCACAAGAAGGCGGAACGGCCACCGGATGTCCCACTTCTCGAACCGACGGTCACACCGACCGACCTCATGCCCGCCTACAAGGAGTTTCATGAACACTTGGTACGGGGTGCCGAAGCGCACCAATCGCGGCCGGAGACTCCGAGGGAGAAGTCGGTCGAACGGCCCGAGAGCGGCAAGAACATCGTACAGCTTGTGCGAAAGACGGCCAGCGCCGCTTCTAATGCGTCGGCCCAGACGCCTAAAGCGAACTGTCGCGAGACCTCTCCACCCACCATGGACCACGCGGCGCCTCGCCCCTTCCGATGGCTGACGGCTTTCGGCTGACGGCTTACGGCCCGAGCCCCGTCCCCCGTCCCTCGTCCCTCGTCCCTCGTCCCCGGTCTTCGGGAGGACGCGTTCGATCGCCTCCCAGAACCGACCGGTCAGGCTGACTTTGAGCGAGTACGCCGGAACCGCCGACGCCAACCCTCGGGCAGCACAGAGCGCTTCGCCGGTGAGTCTTTGGGCAGCGTTCACATCGTTCAACTCGAACCTCACTTCCCTGACAAGTTCCACCTCGGATGACAGGGTCAGGGCGGTCGCCTCGGTGACGTTAAGGGGTTCCAGTCGGTCGTTCAGTGACTGGCCGATGAAGAAAACCGCCCGGAGCGGTGCGGCGTTTTCTACAGCCCAGGAGCCGCCCGGCCCGTTGTCGTCAAAGCTGCTCCAGGTTGGCCACGGATGGGCCCAGAAGCATCCGGTCCGATCCGGCACTACCAGGGTCATGTCGTCGCAGAGCGGACGCCAAGGCAAGGGCAGGCGGCGGCTGGCCGTGCTCTTGCCGACCCCACCGGGCCCGGCTAGGATGCAGCCGTTGCCGGCGTACTCGACCAAGGCGCCGTGCAGCAGCAGGCCACCCCGAACCAGGACCTCGCGCGCAATCCGTGAAGCTATCCGCCGCATCTGCAGGACCTTGCTGTTGCGGTCTGTCGGTGCGTCAACTCGACACACGACCGCGTCACCGGCCTCGGCACCTGACAGGTCTGATGCGTCGAGTTCATCGGACGTAACAACGCACAACCCGCGCCAGTTCTCGCCCGGCCTGCACACAAGGCCCGCAGGTTGCAATCGCATGACCCTGCCCAACTCGGCGACAATGGCGGCCGCCTCCTCGTCACCGGGGTGAATGAACCACCCCTGACCGCTGGCGATGCGCAGATTCAGTCCTGCTCGGGCACATTGGAGTGGCGCTGTAGTCTTGCGTGACTCAGCCCCGGTGAATGGTTTCCCCATGACCTCCGTCATTGGCTGGTGCCGGGTGTTCGGTGCTCATGACATATCCACCCGCGACCTCGCGCGTGTCGGACCGCGAGTGCGGCTCTCTTAGAATAGCGGTGCGCCTGCCTTCAGGCAGGCGCACTCCGTCGCTCAATGGAATCAGCTACTGCTTAGCGAACCGAGGCTCCGACTATGCTCTCGGCTAGCCAATTACTCCGGACCCGGTCACGCAGGCCACCTGCGTGCCAGTGAAGCAGACAAACTGCCCGACCATGGTGCCGTGGGGGACACAGGCGTTAGCCTGGCCAAACGTGCCGACGACACACATGAACTCACCGGTTCCACAGTCACCCAGCCGTACTGCCCGCGGTGCCTCGTATCCTGACGTCTTACTCATCTCAGCACTCCGTTCGTCTTGTCTAAATACCAATACTTGTCCTCGCAGGATTCTAGAACGACCTGATTCTACCCCCCTATCCCCCCTTGTCAAGTAATTCCGGTGCCTGTCCGTGCGCCCTCTTCCGCTGCGCCCGGGAAGGCGGGAAAAGCCCGCGGCGGACCGCCTCGGCGCACATCCACTCGGTCGCAACCAGTTGTCCGCTCTGCACGTAGTTGTCGGCCACGCAGCCGGTCCGGCAGGCCCGGGCGAATATGCACCGGGCGCAGACGCCGGGGAAGTTGTCCACGTCGGCCAAGGCCCGGCGCAGGTAGAGAATCGTCGGGTTGTTCAGCCAGATATCGCGGACACTGTCTTTGCCGAGTTGGCCGTACGCGAGCTCGGGGCAGGTCGAGCCGATGCCGCACAGGGCGTACTGGTTCGTACCAAGGATACCGAGGATGCCGCGGACGCCGCAGTCTCCGCAGGTTCCGCCGGAGCGTGCCAGCCTCCGTAGCGACGATAGGGCCGGAGGAGTGCTGAGAATGACCGTCAGCGGTGCGCGCTGGCCGAGGTCGTCGTCAACGTAGCGGGCGAGGGCCATGCGCTCGTCGAAGTCGAGCGCCTCGCCGCGTTGGTGCATCGCGGCCCCGCGGCCGGTGTTGGTGACCGGGTTGAGTTTGAGTGATGAGGCGCCGAGTTTGGCTGCGAGGTTGGCGACTGCATCGACCTGAACGCGGTTGCCGCGGTGGACGCTCATGATGACCTGGGTGTTCTTGTAGCCTGCGTCCGCGAGGTAGGAGAGGGCTTTCGTGGCACCGTCGAATGCGCCTCTTACGCCACGGAATGCGTCGTGCGTTGGTGCGTCGGCCCCGTCCAGGCTGACCGATATGAAGTCGAGCCGTGTCTGGTTCTTGAGGTAGCGGGCGGCCTCGGCGGTAAGCAGGGTACCGTTCGTCTCCATGATCAGGCTCAGTCCTTCTTGCGTGAGCATTCTTGCGACTTCCATGAAGCGGGGATGGAGCAGCGGCTCTCCGCCGGTGAGTTTGGCCGAGGCAAGGCCGAGGGTCTTGGCCTCACGTACCGCCTCGCGCAGTTTATCCACGTCGACCACCCGGCCCGGGTCTGGTTTGCCGTCGGTGAACCGGGGTTCAATCCAGCAGTGGCGGCAGCGCATGTTGCAGTTGTCGGAGAGGTAGATGTAGAAGCAGCGGAGCGGGGGTACGCCTTCGGGGAGGTCAGTCATTGTCGATTGTCGAATGTCGGGCCAATCGGAAATCGTCATTCGTCAATCATCATTGCCTTCGGGTCCCTCGCCTTTGAAAATCCGGTAGCAGATAAGAGGGTCGCGCACGTTGAGTCTGCCGTAGCGGGCCATCACCGTCCCCGGACAACCGCCCGCGCAGAGTCCGGCGTATTGGCAGTCTCTGCAGGAGGCAAGCGACTGTAGTGGGATTTCGCTGCGGAAGCGGACTGCGTTTATCGCCGGGCTTGTTCGCCAGGCACGGGTGAGGGAGTGTAGGCCGTAGACGCCCATCGTGAGGCTGGGGAGCATTTCGCAGGGGACCATGGTGCCGTCGTGGAGTATCGCCATTTTGCCGAATACGCCGCCGCAGGCGCAGAGTCTGCCCCGGTCCGGCCGGCTTTTCTCGCCGCGCGCGACCGCTTCCTCGATTTCGGCGAAAAGCCGGGCGAGCGCCAGAGGCCCGGCCGCGGCGTTTATCCGGCCGTTGTATTTGTTGTTGAGTTCGGTCAGTGTTCGCATGGCCTGTCTGCGCTCGGTGGGTGTGAGTACCATGCTGTCGCCGTAGCACCGCGCCGAGCCCATTTGTTCAGCTTCGTTGGTGCTGAAGTTGGTAAGCCCGATGTCTTCGAGTAGGAGCCGGGCGATGTTGGGGAGGTCGTCGAGGTTGGTGCGGTTCACGGTGACGCGGACCGCCACTGGGAATCCGGCGTCTTTGAGCATCCGCAACGCGGCAAGGGCGCGGTCGAAGCTCTTTGGCGGCCGGCTTGAGTCGTGGATTTCGGCCCGCGAGCCGTCAATCGAGATTTGTATGTAGTCCATGCGCAGGCGGCGCTTTGAGACGTCGAAGGCCGCGAGCGTATCCGGGCCGATGAGCGTGCCGTTGGTCAGCATCGAGTAGCGCATCCGGTTGGCCACGATGCCGTCGACCAGCTCGAATAGGTCCTTGCGCGTGAAGGGCTCGCCGCCGGAAAGACAGACGTGCTGCACGCCCAGCCTGCCCAGTTCCTCAAACAGGGCAAGCCAGCGTTCGGTCGGAAGGTCGTTCCGGGCGGCCATTTCGTCGGCATAGTAGCAGTAGCGGCACTTGAGATTGCAGCGCCCGGTGATACAGAGGCTGAGCTGCCGCGGAAAACGCCGGAGCCCGGGCGGTGGAACGGTCAGGTCGGGGACGGGCATCTTGAAATCGTCATTCGTCATTCGTCACTCGTCATTCGTCATGATGAAGTCTGGGGCAACCGACTCGATGAACGCTGTCGCGTCCTTCCGCGCCTGCTCGGGTGTCACGTCCGGGTAGGCAGTAGCGAGATGGCGCGCAATCTCGTCGAGTGTGCGGGGAGCGGCGAGGAATGACCAGATCATACGGCCGGACGGATTCAGTAGGACCGTGTCGTCCTTGTCCGGATTGTAGAGCATGGCCCCGTCTTCGCCTTCGTCAACGCAGGATACGACCTCGTTCGCTCGATAGGTCTTTTCACTCATCATGTCACCCCTCATTCGTCATTGTCGATTGTCGAATGTCGGACCAATCGGAAATCGTCATTCGTCAATCGTCAGTCGTTATCGGTACTTCCTGGCCGATGAATCCTTCGTCAGCCAGCTTGGAGAGAATCGCTTGGACGTCTTCTGCCACGGTGTCCGGCGCGTCTGGAAAGCGCTTGCGAACCGTAGCGACAATCTCACGGGTCGTGCGCCTGCCGTCCACCAATCTCCAGACCAAAGCTCCCGTGTGGTTAATGGCCATGGCACCGGCCGTGTCTGGGTTCACAAGCAGAGTCCAACCGTCGCTGCCTTCCTCCTGCACGGCCGCGGGATTCGGTATCGGTGTGTCTGGAACAGCCATGCCGGAGTATAGCAGAGAAAGTTGGTTTGGCAAACCTGGCCTGTGCTCCCTGAAACCGATATTGAGCCACAGAGCGCACAGCGCGCGTAGGACGCGCAAGTCAAAGTGCAAGATGCAAATGTCAAAAGTCAAAATGCCTCGAAGACGGCAGGCGACAAGAAGCTGGCAACTTCAGGACAGAGGCGGCGGAGAGAAAGATCTTCGCGAAAACGACGATCCTGCAGGCTTGTGGTACAGAGATACATGAGGTAGGGGCTTCACCCACTCTGTGCTCTCGGTGGTCTCTGTGGCTGACTCGATGTCGGTTCTTAAGGAGCTGAAGCATGAGGGATGATAAAGGGACAAAGGGATATAGTGACCGGCTGCCGCCACTTTATCCCTCTATCCCTGTATCCCTTTATCCCTTTCACAAAGGTTCTCTGGACTCCAGCCAGTCAGCCAGGCTCTCGTTCCGCGAACGCCCGCGACTCCGCATCAAGCTTCTCTGCCGGGTGTTGAACCGGTAGGTCTGGACGACGTCTCTGAGCCGCCGGGCGTAGTAGAAGAGGAAGTACCTCGAGCCGCGCGACGCGGGGTACATCGCCGCCAGTTCGCGACGGGAGACAAAGACCCTCTCCCAGGACAGCTTCACCTTGTCCCGCAAGGACCTCGCTCCCATCTGATGGAAGAGCGGCACCACTGGGTCGTACGCGGTGCGGGTGAGCACGAATTCTCGTGCCGTATCAAGGATGCGCTGGTCAATACCGCCGGGCACCAACCACTGGAGTACGTCATCAGGCACTCCCGCTCCCAGCATGCTGCGGGCGAGATGGAGGGTCAGACCCACCGATCTCGATGCGCCCCACTCGCGGGCACGCTCTTCGACCTGTGCCCAGTCAATCCGGCTGCGGAATCGCCCAATCGCCAGTGCGATGTCGCAGAAGGGCCGCAACCCGATTTCGAGACCGTGAACAACGGTCGCGTGCCAGCACAAGTCCAGCAGAAGGTCTTCGGGTGCCAGCGCCAGCACGTCAACACCGGCCATCTTGGCCGGCTGGGACCTGCTCCAGAGACCGGCGGCATCCAGGCTGACCGGTTCGGTCGGGGAAACGATGTTCCAGTGGATCTCAACCACGAGGCCGTGAACGACAAGCGGCGGAAGGTGGTGCCTTCTACGGCACAGCCACTCGATGTCCTCGTGCCGGACCCCTACGGCCGTCCCGCGACTCTTGTATCCAACGACACCGCCCAAGTCGAGCAGGGCGGAGTGGGCCCTCGACAGGTCTGCCTTCTGAACCATGAGGTCGACATCGCACATCGGCCGGAGCGCGCCCTCCCCGTAGACCGCCTCAGCCAGGTGCGCGCCCTTCAACACGATGACCGGGATGCCGGCACTGCACAGGCACTGGAGCACGGACCGCAGCGCTCGATGGAGGCGTGCGTTCCGTTCGGCGCTGACGAAGTAGAACAGCCGCAGTCGTTCCCGGGAGTCAGCCGGGACCAGGGCCAGCGCGTCACTTTCCTTGAGGCGCCTAAAGAGAAGCGGAGCAACGCCGTGGCCAGCGGCAATCTCCACGACTTCGCCCCAGATGGCTGACGGCTGACGGCTTACGGCTGACGGCTCAAGCCGGTCAGACAGGCACCCCAGCAGGAGTTCGACAGCAGACGGCTCCACCTCTATTTTTCTATCTTTACCTCTACCTCTACCTCTTTGGAGCGGGCAAGGCCTGCGGGTCCACGAACAGGCGGAATGGTCGCTGAATCTCCCACCTCTTAAGACGAAAATCGTACTGCCCTACCTCATGCCCGCCAATCAGCAGCTTAAGGAACACCCGGTGGCGGGCGTCGAACCGCGCCAGCCGAGCTCGCAGGCTCCTGGGCAGCAGGTAGTCGAAGGGCCCAAGACCGGCAGCGAAGTCGTAGAGTGTGTGAGGAACAAGACCGGCGCTTCTCCGGATGCGTCGGCCCAGGCGCACGCAACCGAGGCCCACGAGGCCTTGCCACCCGCTGGCGATTGCCCGGCGGCGGGCTCCGCGCTGCGCGGCCGCTACCCATCCGATGACGTCCCCGGCCTGCAGCACCCACGGATCGTCGTTCAGGTTGTTGTCCCCCCGCGTGCGTATGCCATCAGTCGGTCGACCGTCCCTCGTCCCCGGCCGTCCAACCGACACGACGCGATGCACGACCGTCCTGCCCGTGTCAGGAGACTTGAAACAGACGACGTCACCGCGGCGCACACGCCTGGGACCGTACGGCCTGACTTCCAGCAGGTCGGGCTCATCCAGAGTGGGTCTCATGCTTACGCCGGTGCAGACGACGCGCAGGGAGCCATCTGCGAAGTGGGAGCTCTCCGGGAGCGAGCCATGGGCGGACACTTGCGCGGGAGCGACAGGTGACGGAAACCGCTCTCCGGTCTCCGGCCCCTGGTCCGCCGCCCCCGGTCCCCCATCCCCGGTCTTCGGGAGCACGTGCTCAATCTCTTCCCAGAACCGGCCATCGAGACTGAGTTTGAGCGAGTACGCTGGAACAGCCAGAGCCACAGCCTTGGCAGCGCTGACTCCCTCACCGACGAGCGCTCGGGCGGCGTTCACGTCGGACATCAGCGACGCTTCCCGAACCAGGTCCACTGCTGACTCCAGAATCAGAGCAGTCGCCTGCGTTGGGTTGACGGGCTCTAACTTGTCAGAAGGTGCCTGGCCAAGGAAGAAAATTGCCCGCAGAGGTACGGCCTGCTCTACGGGCCAGGAGCCACCGGGTCCATCAGACCAGAAGCGGCTCCAGGTAGGCCAGGGATGAGCCCAGTACCGACCCTTGGCGTCCCGCACCGCCAACGTCATGTCGTCGCAGAGCGAACGCCAGGGAGAGGGAAGGCGATTGCTGGCCGTGCTCTTGCCAACCGTGCCGGGCCCGGCCATGCCGAAGCCGCTTCCCTGGTGCTCGGCCAAAGCCGCGTGGAGCAGCAGGCCGCCCCGAGCCAGAGCCTCCCGGGCGACTGTCTCCGTAATGCGCATCATCTGGGCAGTCAGCAAGTCCCGATTGGTCGGTGCGGCAACACGGCATACAACCGGGCCATCCATTTCGGCGTCTGACAGAACCGACGTGTCAGAATCGTCGGACACGGCAACGCACAACTCCCGGTCCTCTGTGACCGGTCTGCCGGCTTCGCAGGCTGGACCCAAGCGCATGACCTTGCCCAACGCGGCCACAATCGCGGCCGCTGCATCGTCAAGTGGGCGAATCACCCACTGACGGCTGTCAGCGAAGGCGAGCTTCAGGTTCTGTGACACGCCAGACCTAGGAACCGGGATAGGGTATCACGGCAGAGGTGACGGAAAGCAGGAAGGAGACAAACGTGACCGCCGCGAAGGTGTGGACGGACTCAGAAACCGGGAAGCAGATTACGGAAGTGGGAAGGCCGCGCAGCTCTGCATCCTGACTCGGCCGCAACGGGCACTCCAGGATCCTCGTCCTGCCTCAGGACGGCATGTGTTCTTGAGCGCGCAACTGCTACGGTGACCAAGTTCAGACGTACTTGGTTTCGTAAACGTCACTGGAAATGCGCCCGAAGACCGCGCGGCCTGCCAGAAACCGCTACCTACGAAAGAGGAAACCGACAGTGCCGCCTGTCTCGCACGCGAAGCCGGCGCTGGAACCACTCGCGCACCCGCCGGCAGTCCCTCCTGTCTGACATGAGTAGGGCGCCGCATGGCTACCGGGAGCGCAGTCATTTATGTCAGCTACGCCGCTTGCCGCATCGCGCAGGCGCACGGCACGCGGGGATTCATACTTCCGGCCGCGCGGTTTTGAATTCTCTGATCTCACAAGTATACCTCCGCCTCTAGCTCTGTGGAATGCCGCTATCGTACAGCACCGGATGTGATTCTACGTCTCCCTTGCTCTCACGTCAAGGATTTTGTCGCTCCCCAGAACCGAGATGGGAAGGGGGGAGAACACGGAGTGGGTGACGCCGGAGTCCGGCCCGTACCCTCGGAGTCTCTGTACTACAAGCGTACAGGATCGTCGTT
>Ga0172366_10002364_pt1 | contig 14752 bp, 12 predicted proteins | sample LakKivSesite69cm_FD_114533 | JGI IMG/M metagenome (GOLD analysis project Ga0172366, IMG submission 114533) | Sediment microbial communities from Lake Kivu, Rwanda - Sediment site 69cm | ecosystem: Environmental > Aquatic > Freshwater > Lake > Sediment | place: Rwanda: Western Province, Lake... | reverse complement strand
TCTATGAGTTTGCAGACTTCTTGTTCGGAGTGGGCTACTTTTGCTGTGTAGTCGTCGTCTTTGAAGTTTACGAGTTGGGTGTAGATGAGGGTGTTGTTGATGTTTTTGTGTCCTAAGACTTGCATGACGTGTAAGATGTCTTTGGTGCGGTGGTATTCCATTGTTGCCTTGTAGTGGCGGAGTGTGTGGAAGCTGATTTGCATGAGTCTTGGGTTTTGGAGTTTGTAGGCGAGTTTTTGGCGTTGTCTTTGGAAGCTTTTGCGCATTACGTCGGCGTTTGGTTGGAATATTGTTGGTGGGTGTTTTGGTAGTGCGTTGAGCATGCTTGTTAGTTTGGCGGATATTTTGAGTAGTCTTGGGTTGCTGCCTTTTTCTGGGGTTACTCTTATTGACGGGTTTTCTGTGTCGATGTCGGTCCATTTTAGTTTGCATGCTTCGCCGCATCTTATGCCTGTTTCTTTGAGTAGTTGTAGGAAGGTTGCCATTCTTTTGTTGCATCCGCCTATTAGTTGGTCGACTTCGTTTTCTGTTGGGATGAATGGTAATTTTCGGATACGCCGATATACTGGTGGTTCCCATTTCGTGTTTTGCATTTGGAGGAAGCTGGTGTAGGCGTCGACAGCGTTTACTTTTCTTCCTGTGCTCCATTCTTGTTTGGCTATGACTTCTTTTATTGACTCGGGGTTGAGGAGGTTCCCGAGTTTCGCTAAGCGTTTTAGGAGTTTGGTTCGTCCTTGGATGGTGTATTTGGAGTAGCCTTGTTTTAATAGCCAGAAGCTGTATTCCACAATTTTTCCTTTGATGTCGGCTGTCTGCAGTGTGCCCTCCCGCTGGGCCTGTTCTTGTCGGGCTACTTCGGTCAAGTTTTTCGACTCTTCTGTCAAGAGCTCGCATACTTGACGCTTAGAAGGATAGGCGGAAGAGCGATTTAATGACTGCGTATCAATTCTTGAAAGACGTTTCAACATCTCTAAACGGTTGTGATTAGGCTCGGTAAAGCGGTAACCGCAGTCTTTACAAAGCCATCTTTGAGTGCTGTTGCCATTGCCGACATATCTTAAGCCGCCCTTGTAGAGTTTCCTTGAATCACACTGGGGACAATGCAGATCTGGAGGTTCAGAATGCGTGCCTTCACTCTCAGGCTCTGTGTCCCGATGAGTCTTCTGTCCAGTCAAAGTTCAACCATCTTCCAGAAGAGACCGTATCATTTTCTTTCGTACTTCTTCTTCAAGTCAAGAAGTTGCTTTTTCATCTGATTCAGTTTTTTGATTTTTCCGAGGCTTGTCCCGTTTTCAATCCCCACTTGAACGTCCTCCGTTTCAATCATCCGTTTTCGAGCTTTGTCGGCTGACGCTGCCGCTAAGAGTAGTATACAAAAGCCCAATCTGATGTCTCCGGCTTCTGAAGTTGCCTGCGCTATCGTGTTAAGGAGCTTGTCTGTGATAGCACCAGGTTTGAAGGCGTGTTCCACGCGCTCCTTGAGTATTCTGCCAGTTTCTTCCGGAGTGTACGGTTCAAGGTAGATGAGAGTTGGCTGAAACGTGCTGAGAGCCCTTTCTGGAAGCTGCGTGGCATCTTCGATTTTGTTGCTGATAAGAATCAAGGTCGTCTTAGGCTGGCGGTTCAGGTAGTAGACAAGTGGTTCCTTCTCCTTGAAAATTATGCTGTCAACCTCATCAACCGCTATCAAAGCAGATTTTTCAATGAGCAGGTGTTCGAAGGCCTGTTTCAAGCGGAACATCTGCCACCCGGCGGAGGGCACGTTGACGCCTAACTGCTTCAAAATCTCTGCCATCGTGTAGTACGGAGTCCTTGTTTTGCCTGCATTGACATATGCCGTCAGGACTGGAGAGTTTGTTTCTGATGCGTGCCTGTTCACCTCGCTGAGCAGGTGCTTGACGCAAATGGTTTTTCCAGTTCCGGGCTTCCCGTAGATGAAGAGGTTTCTCGCTTGGCCGGTTCTGAAGAGCTCTGAAAGATAATTTGCCATGGCCTTTAGATCGGCTTCACGGCAAAGAGGCCTTCCGTTTGGCGGATCCGAGAGGGGTTGAAGCCAGCTTGGGTCCTTGAGAATGTTGCTTGACTCTGAGGTGAAGAGACTCATAACTTGCCTTCCTTAGCCTTAGAGGAACGTAGAGACAGAGAGACGTAGAGGGTCCTCCCCCCGTCGTTTTTCATCAGATCAGCCTTGGCGTAGATTGCCTTCCAATGGTAACCGTCAAAATCCAGCACATAGGCAACGAGCACATAGCCTATCTTCTCATACTGATTGGAAGCCCATTGGAAATCGTCCATGTGCAAGCCGCCGATGGTGAACGTGCCTGAATCCAGAGGTTTTCTCAATTTGCCAACTCCTGCCGTCGCTCCCACTCTATCTTACAGTCATCGCATAACCACAGTTTTTCGCCTCGAAAGGTCTCAGCTTGCCAGCTCGTCAGTTTGGTGTATCCGCAGATGGCGCATGTATGCCATCCATAGAACTCGTCACGCCAGTAGACACTCTTCAGATTTTCAAACTTGGCTGTAGGCTCGACAAAAGGCTTTGGAATGTCCTTTAAATCAACTTCAGTTAGTTCGGTTTCTTCAGAAACTTCAGCGTTTGATGGTGATTTAACTTGCGGGAGCCTGATTATTGCTGCAGGATTAACTTCAGTTACTTCAGCATCAAGAGGCGTCAATGGCGAGGTTGTGTCCATGGTTGCTGTGGTTTCTGAAGTTTCTGAGGTTGCTGATGTTATCTTGTGAACTGATGGAAAGTACCGCATTCTCAATCTTTCAACGAGTTTCGTGTCCCAGAATAAACCAGCTTGGCCTCTGTTGCCGACCCTGCATTTTTCAAAGCCTAAGGCTCTTAGCTTGCGACCTACAAACCTGCTTGTTGCCTTTTCCTTTTCAGGTAGACCTTCATTGAATGCTTCTGTTATCGCTTGGGTGGTTAGTTTGCCGTCCTCAAGTTTGCTTTCGCATTTTAGAACAGAGTCAAAGATTCGGGCTTCAATGCTCACTTGTTCCTCTTCTAATCGACTTTGTGTGATCTGTTTCATGCATGTTAGAAGCCTTTGTCTGATCTCTTCTGATGGGGCGACTTGGAGCAGGCTGATGAATAGTTCGATGACTCTGGCATTCTGAAATGGACCATTGAGCTCTATCTCTTCTGTTTGTTTTCCCAAGTTTCTGAATCGATACATGAGCAGCTTGTTTCGCAGTTCTTTGGCTCGCTCTTCATCGATGAAAAGGTTGACCGGTTTTACGGCTCTGCTCATCGTGGTGATTATGCAGCGGCTTTGAAGTGTTGCCGCGAGCTCTTCAGTTCCAGCCAATACTTTGAAGCCGAATGTGTCAAACATTGCGATTTGTGGGGTTCCTTGCTCAACCTTTTCTATGCGGATGGCATACTGCCCTTTTCTGTAGCCGCTGTTGAGCAGAGCCAGAACTTCGACCATTGATTCGCGATTGTAGATTTCAGTTTCATCAAGTAGAAGCGTGGGATGCCAAGCTTCTAAGGCTCTGAAAAGTGAAGCTGCACTCATGCTCGTTGCCATTATGCTTCTGTAGCAAAGCCTGTGGAAGCACTCTAAGGCGCGTGTTTTACCGCTTGCTAAGGGTCCTAAGAAGAAGAGGTATGGGACGACAATGAAGTCTTCAGGTCTCCAGCTTGCGAGGACAAAACAAGCATAAACATCATAGAGTAGATCGTTTGCCACATCGAGATGGTCAACAAAGAAAGAGCGAGTCTCGTTGAAGAGTTGCTCATCGTCTTCGTCTTTTGGTAGGCGGGCAACGGGCCAAGGAAGACGTTGAAGCGGAACATATTCTAAACCGTCATGGTAGTAGCTGTGCCAGACATCGTCAGTTATCTGAAACTTTTGTTCAATGCGGTCAAAAACAAGGAACGTTCCATTGTCAACCTGCTCGAAAACAACAGTTTTGAAAGCCAAGCCAGGTGTTGACACGAGTTTAGGTTCTTCCTCTTCCATTTTGTCACCTAAGCTTGTTTTCGTTTTTTGCGTCCAACAGTGGTTCCATTCTGAAAGGTCCAGTAAAAGTAGGTGCCTCTGAAAAGTCGACCTTGGTGTGCTGCCAAGTCTTTAAGTAGCACCTTGAAATCTAAACTGTTAACATCCTCGCTACGTTCATAGGTGCCACGGTTGCCTTCTGCTTGCTCCCATTTTATTTTTGTTGGGTCCCATGACCATGATGATTCTTCAGAAATTCCTTTGCCTTCTCGTATGAGGCGTTTAGCTGCTGCAATTCCAGCTTCAGCGGCGTTTAGAAACTCCAGAAGCGCTGCCGCTGCCAAGTCATCTTCGCTCATTTGGAACCCGCCATTGAAGTTTGACCCAAGAGTTGATCTATGACTTGGGCTTTCTCAGTTAGCAAATGCTCGTATTCTTTTGGAACAATTAGAATCAGTGAATCATATAGAAGAGTGACGACGGTTCCGGGGTTTAGCTTGTGGTAGTTTCTGTAAGGTTTTGGGATGGCTATGACGCCTGAAGTGCCATGTTTCATTATTTTCCGTTGCTCTTTAGATGGCAAACTTTCACTCGCCCTTCGTCTTATGGTAAGTCTTATATGATGCAAAATTATTCCAAGGTTTTGTGTCAAATTTGGGAATTGCTTATTAGGGTGTGGTCTCAAAATTGGGAAAGCCTGGAAGAAAACGAGCAGGATATTCAGCCAGTGGTAAGAGAAGGCTTAGCTCTGACGCCAGAATCATTGTCGCCTTGTTGAAGAAGCAGCCACAGAACAAAGATGAATTATTCAAAGCGGCTGCGGTTTCTAAATCTGCATTTTATCGTCTCCGTACGTTATTGGCGGATTCTGGAATCATAAAGGAGGTTGAAGGTGGATATGCGCTTTGGACTTTTAGCGAATTAGAGAAGACTGTGGAGGATGCTTTGTTTCGGCTGATAAGAAAGGGCTACCGAATAACTATTGAAGACCTAACCAATGATGTTGGAAAGCCTTGGTCTGAAATCGAGACCCTAACTTATGCCGTTTTAAAGAAATACGGGCTGCAAATAAAAACTGTGAATAGAAACAAATTCATCGATGGATGGTTTGGAAGAAGAGACCTTCAGCGTTAGGTTTAGTAGGATTAGGCACCTCAAACGCTTCTTCGTCGATCTTTTGGCTCTCTTACTGAAATCCAGTAACAGTTTCGTCCAATAATTTTCAGCTCTATTTTATGGCGTGATAAATGGCAGAATCTGAGCCAATTATTTAATAATTGGCTAAAAATATATAATTGCCAAACACAAGAAACAAGCGAGGAGTCGACATGAGTATCACAATTGATCAGATATTGGCTCTCGTCGGCAAACTTGATGATATGCAAGGAGAAGAAACTCCCAGGGAAAGATTCCGTAAGTTCTTAAAAGAGAACTTAGTGGAAGTCGGCAGAATTCGCGACTATGTTGAAGAATGTCTAAGAAATTCAGGAGACCAATACAATCGAGCTTTGCAAGATTTGATCAACCATATAGGGCGATTTCTGGGCTTCGATGTTTCTTTTGGACGCTATCATGGTGTTCAAGGTGAGATTGGGTTTGATGGGCTTTGGATTTCGCAAAAAGGATTTTACATAGTTGTCGAGGTCAAGACGACGGAAACTTATGCCATAAAAACCTCTACTTTAATGGATTATGTGAATCGGTTAATCTCTGATAAGAGAATCCCTGACTGGGATCATGCTATAGGATTGTATGTCGTCGGGCGCCCTGACCCTGAAATTCATCAACTTGAAAATGCGATCATAGCGGAGAAGAAAACAGACCAGCTTAGGATAATCTCCGTAGGGTCTCTCTTAAATTTGGCTGACATGATGAATGAATACGGAGTAGCGCATGAAGATATTCTGGCTATATTGCGCCCTTCCGGTCCGACAATCGATCCTGTTGTTGATCTTATGACTCGTTTGGTTTCAGAGGAAAAAGAAGAGGAGCCAGAAACCGCAGTTCCACCAACAGAACGTGTAAAAGAAGGTGAAGCTTCTTATTGGCTCACTCCTGTGAAGTCTGATGAAATATGTACGGCAGAAAAGTGCATTGAAACTCTCGTTGGAGAAGCACAGATTTACGCATTTGGTGACAGGACACCAGGAAGAAGACATCTAAAGCCTGGTGACTGGATTTGCTTCTATGCTACTGGAAAAGGCATAGTAGCGCATGCAAGAGTAAGCTCAGCTCCGACAAAGAAACCAGACCCGCGAGTTCCCCATACCGAAAAGTATCAATGGACCTTCAATCTAAGAGACGCTATCTTATACATTGATCAACCCGTCATAATAGATGCAACAATAAGAGCTCAACTTGACTATTTCAAAGGTCGTGATATGAATAAAACGTGGGCATGGTTCGTCCAGGCAACGCGACGAATAACAAAGCATGATTTTGGACTCCTCACTCGCAGGCAGAGCATGAATTGAAGGCAAACCAGCTTTGAAGAGATAGGCACGCAACTTAAAACAAACGTCACAAATGTTCCACATTAACAAAATATGCTTACAAGGCAACAGAAGCACTAAAAAAGGAGAAAACTCCCCAAAAGAAAGATAGCAATCCAGAGTAAGCTGTAGATAAATCAAATTGGAAAGCAGAACACAATTAGAAGTTGTTGCATGTAATCGTAGATCGGTCCCATTACTTCTAAAGCGATTATTCTAACTTCAATTGATCGCTGTCGATAATTATCGCTAACTTTCTTCCTCTGTCTGTCAAATCATAAACTCTACCCTTTAGTTCCTGAGGATTGATACAATAAGCCAGATCTTTCATGGCCAGTTGCCTGATGGTTCTGCTAACGTGAGTCATGCCTATTTGCGTTTCAGTAGAAACTTGTTTTGGTGTTTTGGGATGAGGCAATAGAGCGAGGATTACTTTGATTCTGTATTTGCTGGCTACTACATAGCCATAGTCTCGCCAGTTCATGCTAATCTCAAACGATGATTGGTACTCTTTAGGTATATTGATTGTGACCAATTGGTTACCAAACTTCTTCCATATGGTAACTATGCATTAGTGCTGATTTGAGAAACTCAAATCAGGTTGGAATGGATGACGGAAATGAAGTCTGTGTTCGAGGAACTAACCAGAAAGGAACGATTTTCAGGAAAGGAGATGTTTGAAAGAACAAGCCGTATTTTAAACTCTGAAAAAGCTACGTCATCTTTGCTCGTATTCGTAAGAGATAAACTGGGAACCTCAAACTACCAGTATGTAATAACGGGCTTGCTTCGGAATGTATTTCTTATTGAGCTGGTGAATGACGAGATCTCCTCTACAAAAATGGAAGTTAGGTGGGTGTTAAAAGAATCAAGGGGTAAGAAACAGGAGAGGTTTGACGAATCTGATCCTCGATTTTGCACTTACGAAAATTGTTTAGAGATTTTCTCAAATCTGCTAATGGAACTTAAAGCTTCGATCGAAAGGGACGAAGTCACAACGTTGCTTAAACTATATCAAAAATACAGCCTATTACCTTATGAAATACCTTTAGACTACATTCAATCTCCAATTAAGGACAATACACTTACTCGGATCCACACTGTTAATAACATTCGATGGATATGGGATCAGAAACATCAAAGAACATTAAAGCTTAGAGAGATACTTATGAACCCCAGCAAGAATGCTGAATACGAGCTTTTTTCCAAAATTCTAAAAGACAAGATAAAAGTAGAAACCTATCTGACAGATAGGGTACAAACGGGTAAGCACAAGACAAACAGGGAAAAACGATGGGAAGTTCACCCTGAATCAGTACATTTTTCCTTCAGAAGAGATTGTCTCGAAATCGAACATAGACTTGTAGATCAACTGTCCCATTTTGATGGATTTCCTTCAGATCTTTTCAATCTATTGAAATCAGAAGGGATGGTAGCGGATGGGAAGACTTTTAGATGCCCAGTCACCCTAAATGTTCTTCCTTTTAACGAGTTTAGAACTGAAATCCTGAGTCGCATTCATGGAAAGTCAAACTTCCAGGTAGGACACTTGAACCCATTAAAGCTGATTACCGATGACCCAGCATCAGGACATACTCCTGAAAATATTAGTTGGTTTTCTGCTGACGGAAATAGGATTCAAGGGAATCTTTCCTTGAAAGAAATAAGGCAATTGCTTGGCAAAATCTATCAAAACTATGTAAATGCAGGAATTAATATCTAACCATGTTTCAATGACTTGACCGTTTTTACAATTGATCGTCACATGTCTCGGTCTTTCCAATAACTTCCATTACAATCCTTTTGGCTTTTTCACGCAGTTCTGCCCGTTCTTCGATGATTTTCCTTGTTTCATTAATTATCCTCTCTCTGAGCGCTTTGTCCTTCGGTATTGGAAGTATCAATTCCATTATCCGATTTCCAAGAGAATCGATAATATCCTGAGTAAATTGTTTTGCTCTTATCTGCCTCTTAACAATAGGCGTGTTCAAAGTCGCCAACAATAAAAATGGCGAAAATATCTCAGGCTTGAGTATCCGTAAGCGATAAATGTGGCTTTGAAAAAGCATCTTTGTGTCATATTTTGTTATCATACACGTCGTGCCAACAAGGTAAGTTCCATCTCGAACCATTAATATATCACGCTCTTTGACATCCGCCTTAGAGCTAAATTTTAAGTAAGTCTCTTCACTAATGCCATGTTTTGGGTCAACCTTAATTTCCCAGTTGCTTATGTCTGAAGTTCGAACGAAAGGTACTGATCCAGTTCCGTAGGTCAACTTACCAATTTCAACTCCAGTAGATATCTTTAGAACCTTATCTTTAACAAGCTGCTCAATGATTACTAATTCATGAGTTGCTTTGAGCCGCTCTAATTCAGCCCCGACCTCTGGGTCATAATATTGAGGCATGAAGATGTTTGACTTTATCTCTGATAGTCTTCTCATAAAACCCAATCTGCTATACGGTAAATAGTCATGGTTTTCTTTGAATGCGCGAAAGTTAGAGGCTACTTTGGGTAGGTCATCATAAGGAATGGGGTTACCTCTTGAATCATGACCGCACCACTTTACGATGGCCATAAAAATGGGATAATCTTCTTCAGGTTCCGTCTTCTCAATTATGGCCACGCAAGTCTTATTATGAGTGTAGGGTTGAAACAACTCTTCTGGCATAGAAATTAGAGCAACGAACTTTGCCTTTTGTCTTAGATAAGTCATTATGTAACTGTGCATTGGATTCCCAAATAAGCTTTCAGGCAGAATTATGCCCATTCGACCTCCGGTTTTTAGAAGTTGCAAGCACCGTTCAATGAAAAGTACTTGAGGGGGTTGTCTGTCCCTAAGAGTATTTGTCATGTACCATTTGCTTGATTGCTTGTCTTTTTTCCAAACCCTCCCTAAATCATACTGTTCCAAAATATTCTTTCCGCCAACGGGAATCCTCGAACCATGTGGCGGATTGGTTGCAACGACATGAAATGACCCGAGTTGAATCTTTTCTTGAGTATCTTGATGCCACTTGGAAGGAACTTCCAGACTGTTTTCACAAAAGACTCCCCTTCTTCCATTGCCTATGATTGCCATGTATGCCTTCGTCACTTTTGTAAGAAAATGATCTTTATCTATTCCTCGAAAGTGTTTTGTAGCGGATTCTTTCTTTTTGGCAGTCGTAATTTCATAAGACTGCCGTTTGTTGCTGCCTTCCAATTCAATTTTCTTCCAAATATGCTCGAGGGCTGCTATAAGAAATGCGCCACTGCCACATGCAGGGTCAATAAAAGACTCTTCTGGAGAGGGATTAAGTATGTCTGTTATCAGTTTAATTACATTGCGAGGGGTAAAGAACTGGCCTTCACTACCCCGCAGGGTTGGTCCGATGAAGACCTCGAAGGCCTCAGTGATAACGTCTCTTTCTGCGTCTTTAATACAGTAGTTCTGCAGTCTATAAACGATGTAAGCAACAGACTCCGAATCAAGGTTAATATTGTCACTGTGGTCAAAAACATCGGAATATTCACCCTTCACGTTTTCATTGAAAAAAGTGCTGATTCTTTTCTTTATGTCTTGCGAAGTTTCGTCTGGGAAGACTTGAAATATGACCGGATCATTTGGAGCAGTAGTGATCTCATCGTATATCTTGCATAAAAGAAGATTGATAATTTCCTGGGCGAATTTTTCATCTCTGGTTATTCCAACACTTGTTCCAGCGAGTCGATTTCGAATATCTCTGAAAATAGCCTTTAGATTCGCTGGGGACCTAAGCTCCATCCTCTTAAGCACTTTCTCTCTTTGAGCGTGGTTGCGACTTATTGTTCTAAAAGCCGCTCTATCGAAATCATCAAGGGATATATCACGTGACATTTTGAAGCCACTTTCAAATATGCAAGTTGACTTATTTAAGATTCTATTCAAACGATAGTATGCTGACATAGACATTTAATGGATTACTATGTGGCACTAATTAGTAGAGTGGAACAAATGCAAAGAAAGACATGCACCCAAAGTCAACATACTCAAAGTACATTATTTTTCTGTTTCTATTATTGAGTAGCCTTCTTGTTTGCTAATGCTGTACACGATGTCTGCTACGTCTTCTATTTCGCGGTGATGAGTTATCACAAGCATCTGTGGTATAATTCTTCCCCCTTCTCTGAAAAAGGAGTTCAGAATATTAACCAGCTCCTTACGCCTTTCCTCGTCTAAATGCGTTGTAGGCTCATCCATTATTATAGTCTCCACTTTCCCAGACAAGACCCGCACAATTGCTAACCTAAGCGCAATCGCCAAAGCAACTCGTTCTCCACCACTAATCTGATCAATGTCCTGCTCTCCGCCTGGCCCTATAACAGCAATATTATAATCATCATCAATCTTGACATCAGAATATGCGAGATTAAACCTCTCAAACAAGTCCCGTGTAGCCCTCTCAAGCAACGGCCTTGCCCTCGCCCTAATCATCTTCTGAACACCATCCTTACCATAAGCAACCCTAATCTTATTCAAAAGCCTGACAAAATCATCGACCACCTGCTTTTCCAACTCTTTCTCCTTAAGAGCCTTCAGCTTTTCTTCACACTTTGACGCTTCAGCATCCGCTGCTTTCTTTTGAGCTATCATCCCGGCGATGGCTTCTTTTAGTTCTTCTTTTTGTTGGTTTTCGAAGTCAAATTCTTCTTGTTTGCCCGTATGATATTCCTCACTGTAACCAAGCTTACTGATTCCCTTATCAACCTCAACAAGTTTCTGTTCTTTATCCGACAATTCTTGCTTAGCTATTGCCATATTTTGCTCATGTTCCGCCTTACGTTTTGCCAAAGGCAGATTCCTGTCATACTCCTCTTTTTTCAATCTCAACTCTTTCAATTCTTCTTCAGGTTCTTCAGGTTCATAACCAAGTTTTGAAACGGAACTTCTTAACGCCTGAAGAGCAGTTTCCAACGCTTCTTTGATCGGTGCCATCTCGGCCTCAATTTGTTCTCGAGGCGCTAACTTCTTCAGCTCTCGTTCTGCAGCTTCATATTTAAGATAGGCTTCCTCAAGCTCACCTATTTCGGTCTCGATCGCCCTTATTTCTGCATCCAACTCGCTTAGCGCCTTAACCTTTTTGTGGAGCTCTTCAACTTCAGACTTTTGCTCTGAAAGCTTTCTTCTGATTTCTGCTAACTCCTCAGCCAGACCTTTAACATGGTCTGAGTCAATCGGCGCCAACTTTTTCAACTTTCCATCTGCTTGCTTTTTTTCTTGAGCAAATGTAGCTTGCTCTTCCATTGATTTCTGCAATTCTACTGCGATCTGTTCTCTTTCAGAAGAGAATTTGTCTATCAGATAGGTTAGGCGATCAAGCGTCAATTCCGTTTCGCATGTGGGGCAAGTTTTTGTTTCTCCTTCTGAAGGTCTCAGTCTGACAAGATTAGTTTCCAACTCTTGTTTTCGGTTCTCCAACATTCCAACTTTCTTATTACATTCTTCAATTTTCTCGCCAAGATGGTCGGAAAGTTTTTGAAACTCTTCTTTCTTAGCGCTAAGTAAAGTTTCAATATTTTCAACCGCAACGTGTTCGCCGATTATCTTGTAGCATTTTTCAAGCTCCTTATTCAATTCTGTATTCTTCTTTCGTTCATTTTTTTCAAACTCTTCAAGATGTTTCAAAGCCTTTTTCAAGGCTGCTTCGGCGCCTTCGAATTCTTTTCTCTCTTTGGTTTTTTCGCTCAGAAGGCTTTTCCTTTCTCCATAAAGAGTATGATCCTTCTCGTTTTCGTTAAGGTCTTTTTCCAAACGCCCTAAGTTGGTTAACTTTTCATTTATCTGATTCAGTTGCAGTTGCTTTTCAGTTTTTTGTGAAAGATTATGCATGTATTCCTCTAAGAATGGAAGCTTGCTAACTTCACTCTCCAAGCTCTTGACATTTTCTTCGGCCTTAACCGCTTTGTCAAACTCAGTCTGTTCTTTTTGCAGTTTCTCCTTGTCGTTTTCAATGCCTTGACTGAGGATATCTTTTTCTTTGTCAAGTCGTTCAAATTCTTTCTTGTCGACTTTTAGCTTATCTAAAATCTCCTTCAAACCTTTGATTTTGTTCTCAATTTCACGCAACTCTTTGTGTTTAGACTCCAAAGATTTTGCTAATTCCTTAGATGTTGCAAGATAATTCTGTCTATCCGCTTCTATTGTGGATTTCTGATCTAACTCAGTTTTCAAAGCAGTTTGCAAGAGCTGGTAATCATCAATCAAGGATTTAATGCTCTCCCACGCTTTCTGCAGATCCTCCACTCCAAGAAGTCTTGAAACCAGTTCCTTTCTATCCGCAGGTCTTGCAGTGACAAGCTCCTCAATTTCGCCTTGACGCACATAAACCGACTGCAGAAACATGCTCTTATCTATGCCGAGAATTCTCTCAATTTCAGGAACTACGGTGTTTCCGCCTCCCTGAGCCAACAGCTTTCTTTCACCGTTTTGAATACGGTACAAACTTCCTCTGGCAGACTTATTTCGCTCCATCGACCATTCAGCGGAATACTTGATTCCTCCCTCAGTAAACTCGACCGCCGCTTTGCACTTATTTGCCTTTAAGTTGATCAGATTCTCTTTTCTTCCTCGATTGCTCCAATCGTTGAATAGGGCAAAGCAAATTGCATCCAGAATCGAAGTCTTGCCTGCACCATTAGGTCCCACAACTACATTTATACCATAGCCTAAATCCAACAGTGTATCCTTATGCGAAACAAAATCATTCAGCTTAACTCTATTCAATATCACGCTTCTTCACCACCTTTGAGCCTCTGAAAGTATCCATCAGCCACGCTCTTGGCTCCCTCCGTGTCTCTTTGTCGAAGATATTTCAACATCTCAACCGCAAGCAGTGCAACTTCCTCATCCTTCAGATAATCCTTAAGCACTTGATTAACGTGGAACGAGCCTGGCTTAAGCTCAGGCAGCCTCATCTCACTTTCCTCAACAATCACCTGCCTAAACGTCAACACTTTTCCTGCCAGAGCATCACCTAAAACTTGATGGACACCCTGTCTATCGATATCTTTCCCTTCCACCCTCACATGAAGAACTGGAAGCTTTTCACTATCACCTACATTCTTTACAAGTTCTTCCAGCTCATCCTTGAAATGGGCATAGTTGATTTTGACCTCCATCTGAGGTCTAATCCGTTCAAGATTGATGTCGAATAAATCAATCTTCTCATCGTTAATGTCTACAACAAAAAAACCCTTACCAAGTTTCTTCCATCCACCAATCTCATCACTCCTAATTATTTCAGAGCTACCGGGATAGGTCAATTCACCTTGCCCGTAAGAAGCTTTGATTCTTGCGTGAAGATGGCCCATCGCATAGTATCTGAAGCTCTTAGGCAACTCTGTCAACGACATTTCACAAGCCTCTTCAAAAGGAAAGAACTTATCAATAGCTTCATGAAGCGCAAGAACACTGCAATCACATTGTTTTTTTAACTCTTCAAGCTTCTTCAGTTCCTCCAATAAGACTGGTCGATAGGCCCTGCTCAGATAGGAAACACCGGCAATAAGGACCTTTTTGCCCTCCACGCTTATTTGCTGGTGCTCAGAAATACCTACAGCTCCAAGCGTTTGGATTTGGTCGTCAAAAAGTATGTGAGGTGGCATGCCACGAGCTTTAGGTTTATCATGATCCCCAAGAACAGCGAAAAACTCGACCTTTCCATCAAGTCTTTTCAGAAACTTTTTGAATGCATAATACGCTTGAGTTGTGGGTCTGGGCGAATCAAACAGATCTCCGCTGTGAATTACAAGGTCCACATGTTCTTCAAGTATCTTATCGCCGATTTCCTCAAGAACATCATAAATGTCCTTTTCCCTCTCTTCCAAGTTATACTGCTTGTAACCCAAATGCGTATCAGCCAAATGAGCTATTCTGACCATGCTATTTCTCGCCTTCTTTAGGTGAATCCATAAAACCTTTCATTTCTTCCCGTAGACGTTTACTTTCGTTCTCGACAGTTTCTTCCTTTGCCTTCTCAATCGCTTCTTTCATTTTGCCCATGATATCTATGTCACTACCGCCCTCTCGTGTAGTGCGCTTCCTTATTCTTGCCATGATCGGCGCCCGTGTCATTTCACCTACGATAACAGCTTCACCAGTGTTAAGACCAGGCAAATCATCCAACAGAGTTTCTCCAAGACGCTCAGAACTGGCGGCAACAGCCTCCTGATCCTTAGGATTTGTTATTCGCATGATAATCTGACTATTGCACTGGCTCAAGGCATCAGAATGTATCTTTGAAGGACGCTGCGTTATAACAACGAGAAAGACACCGAAT
>Ga0172366_10002363_pt1 | contig 14752 bp, 14 predicted proteins | sample LakKivSesite69cm_FD_114533 | JGI IMG/M metagenome (GOLD analysis project Ga0172366, IMG submission 114533) | Sediment microbial communities from Lake Kivu, Rwanda - Sediment site 69cm | ecosystem: Environmental > Aquatic > Freshwater > Lake > Sediment | place: Rwanda: Western Province, Lake... | reverse complement strand
TGGAAGAAGTCCAGCAAATCAGTGGTGTAATTGCGCACCGTGTAAGGCGAAACATTCCGCTCCGCCTGAAGGTAGTTTATATATTTATTAAAAACTTGTTGCATAGGTTAGTCCTGTTTCAACAGACGTGTTATCTGTTATTAACACTTTTCACTGGAGGTCTAAGTAGAATCCGTCCACCGTTTCCCAGGGACACATTGTCTCCGCATTGGTACTCTCTACGAATGTTTTATATTTTCCCGTATCCACATAAACAGTAACATGGTTTATATCCTCAAGAGCAGTTGGGTTCTCCGAATCCATATAGACCAACTCTACATCCCAATCTGCGGACATTGCTTTCAAGATACTTGCTGTAAGTATTGCTAAGTCCTCACAGTCCCCGCCCCCAAGCAACAGTGTTTCTAGGGGTAGCCGAGGTGTTTCCATAGCTTCCTCACAGTATATATTAAGCTGTGTGACCATATTCCAGACTTCCCTGACTTTGCTTTCATCATCAGAGTGCTGTGAGAAGAATTCTGAAGCTATCGGTTCAAAGTTGTCCTCCTTAATGTAGGGTCTAAAATCAAGGTAATTACCCCGCTCTCCGTATTGAACATATTTACTGCCCGTAGTGAATCTGTTCGCTATATCATACAACTCCAAATATTGTAACGCTGAAATATCAACTTCTCTCATAAACTGCCCCATAATAACTGATGCTTCTAAAGCCTCAGCTTTCCAACTCCAATATTCAACATCTCCGTCCAGATTACGGAAGACCAAATTAACCTCTCTACCCTTGACCAGAAGATAAGGGGGAACTACCGCACCCTCAAGAAGTGTCGGGATGTTTTGGATATATTCTTCTAGTTGTTTTAGACCCTCTTCAACTTTCTCTGTATATTGCTCAAACTGAATATTTAGCTCATTATAGTCTGCTACCAAATCATTATGCTTGGCTAATAGCTCGTTGTACTCATTTACCAAATCATTATACTTCGTAACCAAGCGGTCATAGTCTGCCTGAGAGATACATCCTGAAGCAAAACTTAACGCAGTGATTAGAGCTATTATAATTACGAGCTTTTTCATTTAATCTTCCCCCTGTACTCGCACTTAATGCATTTTGCCTGTTTGCCGCGGTATACCGTGAGGAGACCGCCGCACCGGGGGCAGGGTTGGAGGAGGGGTTTAAGATTGGTGGCAAAGGTGCACTTGGGGTAATTGCTGCAGCCATAGAAGGTGCGTTTCTTCTTGCTTATCTTCTCCACCAGCTCACCGCCACACTCAGGACACTTAACGCCAATCCTCACTTGAAAAGGCTTAGTAGACTTGCATGCCGGATAGCCGCTACAGGCGAGAAACTTACCGTAGCGTCCCATCTTGACTACCATCGGCTTACCGCACTTAGGGCAAACTTCTGCGGTTACTTCGTCAGCCAGCTTCACTCTTTCTATAAGCTGAGAGGCCTTTTGGAGGCTTTCGTCAAAGGGCATATAAAAATCCTGAACCAGATGTACCCAGTCTTTATTCTCCTGAGCTATCTCATCTAACCCGTCTTCCATCTGAGCAGTAAACTTAATATTGATGATGTTAGCGAAGTATTGAGCCAGCAGGTCATTAACTACAAACCCCAGCTCTGTTGGCTGGAAGCTGCCTTTGACTTTGTTAACATAGCCCCGTTCCTGGATTGTAGACAGGATAGGAGCATAGGTGCTGGGACGCCCGATACCCCATTGCTCCAGCATCTTAACCAATGTCGCTTCAGTAAAACGGGGTGAGGGCTGGGTGAAACGCTGCTCAGGGAAAAGCCCCAGCAGCGTAAGCTCATCACCCTTCTCCAATGGAGGGAGTCGGGAACCTTTTCCTTCCTCTCTCCCAACTTCATCTTTCCCCTCGGCGTAAAGAATAATAAATCCCGGGAAGGTGTTCACTGAGCAGGCAGTTCGGAAAAGGTAGTCAGTCTTAGCAGCTGAGCACCTGGCTTTAATGTCAACGGTAGTGTTATCAAACAAAGCCGCTGACATCTGGCTAGCCACCATTCGTTTCCAGATAATCTCGTATAGCTTAAACTGAGCCGCAGTAAGGTAGGGTTTAATCAGGGATGGCTCTCGCCTAATCTTAGTGGGGCGAATAGCCTCGTGGGCTTCCTGTGCCCCCTTTACCCTCCCCAGGAAAGAGCGAGCATGAGGCGGAATAAACTGAGGCCCATACTTACTGCTAATAACCTCCCTGGCTTCAACTATAGCTGAGCGAGCTACCCGGGTAGAGTCAGTTCGCATATAGGTAATAAGCCCGACGCTGCCCTCATCGCCTACAGGGAGACCCTCATAGAGTTGCTGGGCAATAGCCATGGTCTGCTTGGCACTAAAGTGGAGCTTACGCCACGCCTCCTGTTGTAGAGTGCTGGTTATAAAGGGCGGAGCTGGCTGGCGGGTTACTTTTTTCGTCTTTACTTTAATAACGCTGTAGCTGGCTTTTTTGAGTTCATCACTAATCTCAGTGGCTTCTTCCTGATTATGAATATCCAGCTTGGTGCCATTAATAAAGCCAATCAGCATAGCCCGGAAGGGCATCACCCTGGTGGTAGTTTTCTTGGTTAGTTCCGCCTCAATAATCCAATATTCTACTGGGATAAATCTCTGAATCTCCCGCTCAAGGTCAACAATCATCTTTAATGCTACCGATTGAACCCTGCCCGCGGAGAGACCCCGCCTTACCTTTCGCCAGAGCAACGGGCTAATCTTATAGCCCACCAATCTATCCAGAATACGCCGGGCCTGCTGGGCATTGACCAATTCCATGTCTATAGAGCGCGGATGCTTAAAGGCTTGCTCAATAGCTTCCTTGGTTATTTCATGAAAGACGACCCGACGGTAAGGTGTCTTGTCTGACTTTGTCACCTCAACCAGATGCCAGGAGATAGCTTCTCCCTCTCGGTCAGGGTCAGTGGCTAGATATACGGCAGATGCGGTTTGGGCTGCCTGCCTGAGCTCCCCCACCAGCTTACTTTTCTCTCTGGGCACCACATATTTAGGCGCAAAGCCGTTCTCTATATCCACCCCTAGTTGGCTCTTGGGCAGGTCTCTTACGTGACCCATCGAGGCTTTAAGACTATAGCCTTTACCTAATATCTTGCTCAGCGTTCTAGCCTTGGCCGGTGACTCAACTATAACCAAATTCTTTTTACTTGACATAACTATAAAAACAATTCCCAAAGCTAATCAGATAGGAATTGTTTCCCTTCTTTAGCACCTAATCCACTTTTACCCTGTATTCCTCTCTGGCTTCCCGAGCCAGAACATAGTTCATAGCGCCCACCTGCTTCACCAAGCCTTTAAGCTCCATCATAGCTAGAGTGCTACTGACTGTTGGCATCGGCAGGCCACTGCTGCGGCAAACCTCATCAATATGCGTGGGTTCAGCCGATAATTGCTTTAGTAACATAGACTCGGTATCAGAGGCGGGGATAACCTCTTTCAACTCCATCTGGTGAGCTACCGCGGTCAGGTTCAATTCCTCCAAAATATCAGTATAGTTATGAACTAGCTTGGCTCCTTCCTGGATAAGGTGATTTGTCCCGCTACTGGCTGGCGACAGGATACTGCCTGGAATAGCAAACACCTCTCTATTTTGTTCCAAGGCCTGATGAGCTGTAATCAAAGCCCCGCTAGTCTCCCCGGCTTCAACGACCAGAACCCCCAAGCTCAGTCCGCTCATGATACGATTACGTCGGGGGAAATTATCGGCCCTGGGTTTAACCCCCAAAGGATATTCACTAATCAGAGCTCCTTGCTGCATAATCCGTTGAGCTAGGTTAACATTCTCACCGGGATAAACAATATCAAGCCCACAGGCGAATACGGCAATGCTTCTGCCGCCTGCCTCTAGGGCGCTCTGATGAGCTACTGTATCAATCCCTTTAGCCAGACCGCTGACAATAGTGATTTTGCTCTGAGCTAGGTCAGCTACTATTTCCTCTGTTACCTGCCTCCCATAAACAGTAGCTCGGCGAGTCCCCACTACTGCCAGACACCACTCATCCTCAGGGAGCAGTGAGCCTCTGACATAGATTAGGGGGGGATAATCATATATTTCCTTGAGCCGGGACGGATAACTCTCATCATGAAAGGTAAGCACCTTCACCCCGTAGCGGTCCAGCTTTTCCAACTCTGCGTCCAGAGAAATCTTGGGCTGCCAAGTGGTAATAGCCCTTATTGAGCCGCTATCCAGACCCGCCTGCTTCAATTCGGCTGGTGTCGCTCTCCAGGCGTTTTCCAGACTACCAAAGTAACTCTTAAGCTGAGTTAATCGGACTCGCCCAATACCAGAGATGAGACTAAAGCCCACCCAGTATTTAATGTCCTTATTACTTTCCAAAGCAATGCCATTCTAGCACAGGGGAAAGCGACTGACAATTTAGCTTATCGAGCAACCTTAGGAAAGGGGATAGGGGCATAAACGAGAGGGGATAACAAATAAAAAGTAGAGCGGAGAGGGTGGGATTCGAACCCACGGTAGCCAAAAGGCTACACACGCTCTCCAGGCGTGCCTGTTAGACCACTCCAGCACCTCTCCACTAATCATCTCAATGGCGGAGAGGGTGGGATTCGAACCCACGCTCCGCTTATAAGCGGAGACCGCTTTTCGAGAGCGGCACCATGAACCACTCGGACACCTCTCCTCGCCTATAGCAGATTATACCACATGCTTGACAAGCTTGCTCCTAATGTAGTAACCAGCCACACCTTGGATTTTTAACTGGCTCATTGACATTTACGGTTACTTTTTATATGATTCAAAAACAATCCCTTGGTTGTACATTACATGATTTAAATCGGGTTGTCATTCGTGGATTAGCTACAATACAAAACGACCGGAGATAAGCGCCTGTTATCAGGAACTGCCTTCTTATGAAGCGAATTTTGATTACATATTAAAATAACGAGGACTAGATTATGAAAGCAGCTGTTTATAAAGAAAAGGGGGTTCTCGCCGTAGAAGAAGTATCGACCCCTGAACCAGAACCGGGAGAGGTACTCTGCCGAGTCAAGTATTGTGGCATTTGTGGCACTGACTTGCGAAACTACGCCTTTGGTATACCTGCCCGTGGGTCTATATTAGGACACGAATGGTGTGGTGTTGTTACCAAGCTTGGAGAAGGGGTTAAGGATTTTAGTATCGGCGAGCGCGTCATGCTTTATAAGCATCCCTCTGGGAAACGAATCGACCCGCGGAATATACGGCTTAATCCTCGGGCGATATACTCCGCTCCCTCCAGAAGGGGAGCCTATGCTGAATATATTACCGCACCAACCACGGGATTAATCAGCATTCCCAATGAGATCTCAGACCAGGCCGCTGCCTGTCTTGAGCCATTGGTTGCCGCTATTCATGCGGTGCGCCTGGGGAATCCTAAAATAACAGATAGCATTGCCTTCATTGGCGCTGGCCCTATTGCCCTTTTTATGATACAAAGGGTTAGGCAAGCTGGTGCTAGAGCTATCTTTATCTCAGAGATAAGCCCGGCACGGGCAGCCAAAGCAGCAGAACTAGGCGCGGATAGGGTCTTTAACCCTCTAAAAGAAGATTTCGTCTCAGAGATTGTTAAATTGACTGGAGGTAGAGGGCCTGATATCGTTTACGAATGTGCTGCGGGTAAAAACACACTCAACCAGGCCTGTCAACTAGTGGCCCAAAATGGTAGGGTAACTTGCTTGGCTGTATACCAAGAACCCATCATTTTGGAACCCCTTGATTGGTATATGATGCAACCTGAAATTAAATTCACCACCATGCGTGATTCCACCCCTTCTGATTGGGAAATTGCCACTGAGGCTTTGCGTCAGCGCAGCATTGATGTTGAAACTGTGATCACAGACATTATTCCACTGGCTAACGTTCAAAAAGTTTTTCAAGCGCTCCTGAAGCCAGCAACAAACAATATGTTACGGGTTCTAGTAGCGCCCTAAACCGGATTGAAGGGGCCTTCTTAAAAAGTAAGTCAAATACAATTGGTAATTACAGGGGAAAGGATAGTGGCAAAATATGACATTATCTAAAGATCTGCTCCTGCGGATCTACCGGGATATGATCCGAACCAGAACGCTGGACTACCAAATGATTAAGAATGCACAATCAGGTAAGATGAGCCCTGGTTGGCATAGTGGGCTCGGTGAGGAGGTTGTCGTGGGACCGGTAGCCCTCCTCCGTAAGGACGACTACGTTACCTATACCCACCGTGGTGCCTACGTCTGGTTAGCTAAGGGCATGGACATGAAGGAGATAATTGCCGAGTTTTATGGCAAGGCCACTGGCTGTTCCTATGGCAAAGGGGGTACTCACATCGCCAAACCCAGCCTAGGAATATTTGGTCGTAGCGGCATGCAGGGAGGCCATTTCCCTCTGGCGGCGGGGATGGGCATTGCCGCTCAAATGCGGGGAAAGGGGCAGGTGGTACTCTCATTCTTCGGTGATGGCTGTGCTACCAGAGCACCTTTACACGAAGCGATGAACTATGCCTCTATCTGGAAACTACCTGTTCTCTGGTTCTGTGAGAATAATGGCCAATCAATGTCGGTAAAGCTAAATAAGACTTGGGCAATCAATGATGTCGCCCAAATAGCCGGTTCTTATGCTATGCCCGGCAAGACAATAAAGGATGGGAATGACGTGATTGCAGTGACTGAGGCAACCCTGGAGTTTCTGGATAGAGCTAGGAGAGGTGAAGGCCCGGCCCTGCTTGAGATAAAGACCTACCGCTGGCGTGGCCACTACGAAGGCGATCCTATGCTCTACCGTACTAAGCAGGAAATAGACGAATGGATGAAAAAAGACCCCATAAAACGCTTTGAGCAAGTGCTGATGGATCAGGCAGTGCTCACTCAGGGAGATATTCGCAGAATCCAGGCCGAAGCTGATGCTGAGGTTGTTGAGGCTCAGAAGTTCGCTGAGGAAAGCCCAGAGCCATTACCCGAAGACGCTTTCAACGCAATATATGCCTCTACCCATTCTTAATCAAGTGGATAAAAGGGGGGGATAACCACGATGCGAGAGATATACCTATACCAGGCAATACAGGAAGCAATAGCCGAAGAGATGAGACGGGATGAGAGGGTATTCCTCACCGGCGAGGCTGTTGGTCCAGGCGGATTGTCTCTAACCCGCCCGCCCAAAGAAATTATAGAAGAATTCGGTGAGAAGCGGGTCAGGGAAACGGGAATCATTGAGCAGATGCTCGCTGCCGGTAGTGCCGGAGCCGCTATGGCTGGAATGCGTCCCATTGTCGACTTTATGCAGGCTGACTTTATGTTCCCCGCTTGGAATGAGATTCTGCAATCTGGGATATGGCGTTCAGGACACGGCGGCGCTGACAATCTGTCAATCCCGGTTGTCTTCATGGCGGGGCTGGCAAGTTATAGCGGTGGCGGATGTGAGCATGCCCGGGCCCCAATTGCCAATGTCTGGCATGGACCGGGGCTGAAGCTTGTTCTGCCAACGACACCCTACGATACTAAGGGTCTACTGAAGACTGCCATCAGGGATGATAATCCCGTAGTATTCCTATCACACCGGTTGTTATATCGAACAAAAGGTCCTGTCCCCGAAGAAGAATATCTAATCCCCTTTGGAGAGGCTAAAATCAGAAGAGAGGGCAAAGATGTTACTATTGTAGCCGTGAGTTATATGGTAAGCCTTTCTCTTGAGGCGGCCAACGTTTTAGAGCAAGAGGGCATCAGTGTTGAGGTCATTGACCCCCGCACCCTAGAACCATTAGATATTGATACTATTTTAGCCTCAGTAGAGAAGACTGACCGACTGGTGGTAGTTGATGAGGACTATATAAGGTGTGGCGTTGGCGCTGAAATAGCTTTCCAGGTGCAGGAAAAACTATTCAAATCTTTAAAGGCTCCGATACAGAGAGTGGGCAACCTGAATACACCTATCCCGGTAGCTCGTAACCTAATAGAGGCAGTAATGCCCACGAGGGAGAAGATTATAACCGCGGTTAGGAAGACCCTAGCCTGATTAGACTTAGAAAGTATTTATCATCTTCATAACGGAAGATGCCAATGGAGGTTTAAAATATGGAAGTTGAGGTTATCATGCCGCGATTAGGCTCGGAGATGACAGAAGGAACCATCGTTGAATGGTTCAAAAAAGAGAATGACCAGGTAAATAAAGGTGAGGCTCTGTTTCTCGTAGATACTGAAAAAGCTGTCGTCGAAGTGGAGGCGGAAGTTACCGGTGTCCTCAAAAAGATACTGGTTAATGATAATAAACAGGAAATAGCCGTGGGACAGGCTATCGCCATAATAGAAACAGAAAGCTAGAAAGAGGTGCTATTATGACCTCAGGAAGCAAAGAAGAACAAAACTGGGAAAACCCGGTAGCTGAGGTTATTCCCTTGACTGGGTGGCGCAAGACTCTGGCTGAACGCATGCTCAACAGTCACCTGAAATACGCTGAGGTTACCCAAATGAGAGAAGTCGATGCTACTGGGCTGGTAAGTCTTCGTCAATCCCTTGTTAGCCACCTGGAGGAGAAATATGGCTTCCGGGTATCATACACCCACCTGCTGATAAAGGCAACGGCCCAGGCCTTACGACAGCACCCTATAGTTAACTCATCTTTAGTGAACGAAGAAATTAGAATCTTTAATAATATTAACATCGCCATGGCGGTAGCTCTTGACAATGGCGGACTGCTGACGCCGGTAATACGCCAGGCAGACCGGAAATCGATTGTAGAAATAGCCCAAGAGGCAATCAAATTGACGCAGCAGGTAAGAACAATGCATTTCAACCTTGATGACCTACAGGGAGGTACCTTTACCGTAACCAACGCCGGCATGTATGGCACAGATTTTGTTACTCCTCTTATCAATGCCCCACAAAGCGCTGCTTTGGGTGTAGGCAGGCTAGTGTCAAAGCCAGTGGTACGGGATAATCAGGTTGCCATTGGGACAACAATGGGGCTGAGTCTGACCTACGACCACCGAGTTCTAACTGGCGCCGCTGCTGCTCAGTTCTTCCAAACTTTGGAGGATATTATTGAGAACCCCGCTGAAATAGACCTGGGAATCTCAAAGACTGAGCTAGAAAAAGATTAGAGAAACTCCCAGTTGCTAGGGGATTACTTGACATAAAGTTAATCAGTTCAGTTAAAAGAGTCTCTGGTTGTTAACAGGAGCCAGCAGCTAGTTATTACTCAATTCCTATATCCTGAATTTCCAAATCAAAAATTTTCCCCGGATTGAGGATATTCTTCGGGTCAAAAGCTCTCTTTACACCCCTCATGACGTTTAGGAGTGCGCTATCCATTCCGATAGGGAGGTACGCCTTTTTATCAAAGCCGATGCCATGCTCTCCTGATATTGCTCCGGTGAAGGAGACCCCAGCACAGTATATATCACTCATTAGGTGAGGAAGCCTTCTTTCCCATTCCTCCCGGCTCATATTTACGCAAATAGGGTGCAAGTGTACATTACCGTCACCAGCGTGCCCATAGACTATGACAGGCACTTCATACTCTTCTGATATTTCTTTCACCTTTCCAACAAACTTAGCTATTTCACGGCGAGGAACGACGACATCGGCTATCTCCATTGGAGCAAACTTCTTTATGGCATGGTAGACCTTTTCTCTGGCATCAAGCAGCCTTCTCTTTGCTCGCTCGCTGCCGGGTACCATAACCTCAATAGCACCATGTTGTTTACAGATTTCTTCAACCTGGGAAAAGTATTCATAGATTTCATTTTCTGATTCTCCCTCCATTATTATCAGGAGGAAGGCCTCATACTGGTGATACGGTATCTCTCTCTCGAGATATTTCTCAGTGATTTCAACAACACTTCTTTCCATAAATTCGATGCCTATGGGAGTCATTTTGAGTCTTAGAATGTCAGGAACAGCACTGATAGCATTCTTTAGATGCATAAAGGGAACAAATAATACCTCTCTTTTAGCTGGTTTGGTAGTGAGCTTCAGTATGACCTTGGTTACTACGGCTAACGTTCCTTCCGAGCCAATGATAAGCTGAGTCAAATCATAACCCGTGGTGCACTTTACAAATTCCCCACCGGTTTTGATAATTTCACCGTTGGGAAGCACTGCTTCTAGTCCCAGAACATGGTGTCTAGTTACGCCGTATTTGACGGCATTCATTCCCCCGGCGTTTGTAGCTACGTTACCACCGATGGTAGCAGTCATTTCGCCCGGGTAAAGAGGATAGTAAAGCCCTTGTTGCTCCACTGCGTTTAAAAGGTCAGATAAAGTAACGCCTGGTTCGACAACAGCTACAAAATTATCTCTGTCTATCTTCAGAATCCGGTTCATTCGCTCTAGCGAAAGCAGAATGCCACCATAAATGGGAACACAGCCACCACTGAGCCCGGTCCCTGCCCCCCTTGGGGTAACGGGAACCATTTTCTCACTGGCAAAGGCTAATAACTTAGCTATCGAACGAGTGTCAGTAGGTTTTACTATAACTTGCGGAGCATAAGGTTTGGCCAGTGGCATTTCATCATAAGAATATCCCTCTATCTCATGTTCTTTTGTGGAAACATTATCCTTGCCCATGATGGTTGTTAGTTCCTTAATAATTGACTTGGTTACTCTCCCATATTTACCTTTCATTTCTGTCTCCGTACCCCTATTCTAGTCTATCATGCATTGTTTTCAGTAACGTCTAACGAAAAGTATACCGGAAATGGTCTGCCTTCACCAAATGGGGGATAACTCCCTATTTCCACTGGCAATCTTGATAAGCAAGGCTATCAGGTTCATAGCCCGGGCATTACTATTTCTGCAAGGCGGTCTTCCTCGCCTATCTTCTTGACTCCAAGCCTTGAAGACAATATAATTTATCCTGAAGAGAAGCAAAGGGGGTTAACTTTTACTGGCTAGATTACTCGACATAAAATTAGAGCAGCCCAATTAATAGGGCCTTGGGCTTGTAGCTCAGCGGCAGAGCAGGCGGCTCATAACCGTCTGGTCGCAGGTTCGAATCCTGCCGAGCCCACTTAGCTTTTAAGTAGAACTGATTGACGATCGGTTCTACTTTTTGCTTCGTTATAAAGTAGGGGAGTACCTGGAGCAAAACCAGGTATGAAGCTCATTTATAGGTTATTATGATTATTTCTCGTAGGTATCTATTTCCCTCTTTTTGAATCCTAGGGTTACCAAGAAATTCTTGAGTTCCTTATCGTTATCTCTGACGCCGATTCTCAGAATAGCATTATTGCGCTTGCACTCGTTATAAAACGCTTCGACCAGGGAACGGCCTATCCCCTGGTGCCAGTAATCTTTGCGGACACCAAGCATGTCTATCCAACCAACCTGACGACTACGGGAGGGAAAACCAGTTCTGTATTCATGGCTGAAAATGGACCGACTTCGTTCCTCTTTCTCTATAGTCCCCATGAGAAAGCCAACCACCTCACCCTTTAGTTCAGCGACAAAATTTAGCCTAGGGCGATAGACATTAAAATAAGCTTCAAAGGAAAACGGCCAGGTAGTCACTCGCCCCTGCTCAAATAGAGAACGATCTACTTCGTTTACCTTCGGCAAGTCATCCTCAACCATTCTCCGAATCTTGATATCTCCTTTATTCTGAACCATAACTGACTCCTTTCACTATAGTAGTAGTTAAATTAATAATTATTATACAGTAGTAGCCTCTGAAGTTTCCACTCAACAAGCATATTATAAAATGCTCCTTTATCTAGAAAATTCTCAACCAAATTACCCTAATGAATATAAGTGAAAGTGACTACTTGGTTGCACCCTCGATAATTAACTCGCCGTTAACTATCTGGATATTTTGCGTGTTGAACGGCAGGTCAGATAACTGAATTACCCCCTCTTTGGGTATCAAGTCCTCAAGCTGGTCTTGTAGGTTCTGCGGTATTGGCAACTTGCCCACATCGACATCCTGTACCACGATAGAAGGATTCCCATTTACTATCTCCACCGATGCCTCGATGCCGGCTTTCCCTGTGAAAATAAGGTACTTGGCATCTGCTGAAAGCAAGAGCTTCCCGTCTACCAAGTTTACATTCACATTCTCGATACTGAACCCCTCCGGTAAATCAACTGCCTTCAGCTCCTCGTTTATCTTAGAGTTGACCTCTTCTTGTGTCAGCGTTAACGAAATTTCTGTCCCCGGTTTGGATTGTGCAACAGTGCTTGTGAATTCCTCCCACTTGGCGTCAAGTTCCCTAGCTGCTTCCGGGCTCGATTCGACGGGTGTCACGCCGGATGCAATACCCGACGGCAGACTCATGAGTATCCACACCACTGCCACTAATATTACTGCCAGCCCGATTATAGAACCAATTACTATCCCGAATACCTTTAGCGCCTTCATGTATCTTCTCCTAATAACCTATTTGATTATCCTCCATTATACTGCTCGCTACACTATGTTAGCAAACATTTTCTACTGCCAATAAAGATTTTTTTAATATTATCTTTGCCTTTCATAGTATCGCAAGCATATATCTTGCGTTAAATGTCACCCTGCTAAGAGAACTCATATTATTGCCCTATTACTTGCGTTAAATCTCTGTTATCGTCTGTAGATTGTTCTCAGCAAACTTGCGTTATTAAAAATAACTTGCTAAGATAAACGCAAGATTAATCAAGGAGGCGAAAAATGCAACAGGTTTTAGTTATGTCTGGCAAGGCTAGGGAAGTATTTAAATATCTCAAATTAGTGTCCCGCTATAAAGGCAATTCGTCTTTAAAGGAGCTATTGAAAGAACAGAAAAATCATCCGAAATAAGAAAAATATGTCATGGGAAACGTACAAAACATTGTGAAGCAAAGGCAGCGCCTATTTTTATCAAACCATTCTAATGATGATACTTGCCTATTTACTGGCTTGACATACTGGCTCTCTGCTGATATATTGACAACAAATTGATGATAACAAAAGGTAGATAATGGCAAGAAAAGCAATTGTCGACAAGGATAGAATCCTTAGCATGCTCAGCGAAGGTAAAACAACCCAGGCGATAGCTGAAATCTTTGGGGTTAGTCGACAAGCTATTGACTTGCACCGCAAGGATTTTATTAGGCAGGGTTTGCTGCATGACCAGCGTGCTGCAAGGGCAACAAAAAGAACTGGGAAGAAAGTGGGGAGAATAACACATAGGATGGGTTCTCTCGACGAGCAAATAGAGCTCATCATTGCCGCTTTTGGCGCCTTAAAACGTTTACCCGAGCTCGAGAAAGAGCTGGAAACATATAAGCGTAAATATGAAGATGCTACTAGAGAAATTGAAAATCTTCAGGCAAAAGAACGTAAACGGCAGGACCAGGAACTTCGTTGGCTCCACTGCACAGTCAGAAGGGGACAGGGTACCCCACTGTAACCGAATCTTTTCTTAATGCACCACTCTTAGGCTCTCGCTATGAAAACATGCCGGCGATACAAAGTAGAAATATTCCGCCCCGATAGGTGACCCCCAACCGAGTACCATCATTAAATCTTCTCATTAAATCTTCTATGGTTCCTCCTAAGTTTTTAATTCAATCATTTAATAATATATTTTACCAAGATATTGCCGAAATTTACATTCAGCAGGGCATTTTCCAGCTTCAATGTGTGTAATCTTACATAACATATATAGTGCGACTCAAATAATGGCAGAGTGGAGGGGTTTACATAATAAATGAGACTGGGGAAGTAGCTTAACTTGCATCTCTGGTCTTAGTTTTGGCAGCTTCTTCCATTAGTTTAATTGCGGCTTCATCCATTTGTCGTCCAATCTCATCTGCTTTTGATGCACTGCTTATGATATCTACATCTTTCTTCTGTTTTTCTATTTCGTCAGCCAACGTATTCTGCCAGTTATCCAAATAATTTACATATTCGTCTATTTTCTCCGCTAAAACTTTCGCTGCACTATGCAATTCTGCTCCGAAGCTGAATGCAATTTTACTCATATATTGACTTTGGATTCTCAAGCTTGTGAATATTTCTTTAACCTCCACTATGTCAGCATGTATAAATTGTAAAGATTTCCTATAACTAGTCGTTCCGGAGAGATGTCCGTAATTTGTAGTAATTCTTTCAACGATTTTTCAAAGCGGTGTTTTGTAATTTCTATTGCCCACTGAATAATCTCATTTAGGAGACGTTCTTTTCGCTCCCTCTTCTGTAAGCTTTGTGTTTGTACAAGAGATGATCACCAAGCCCTATGCTACAATGACAGCAACAAGTGTAATCCAATTTCCAACTTCCTTATCTCCATCATATCTCCATTATACCACATTTTTTCTCTTAAAGATATTATGTTAAGTTATTCCCCATGATGTTTTATCGGAGTGTTTAAGAGGGGCGAAGCCTATCTTTTTAATATCTTCCCCCTTTGTTAAGGGAGGGGATAAAAGGAGTGGGTTACCCCAAAATTACCTAAAAATAAGCGGTAAAACATGAGGGTTTTATTCCCGGGGCTCTTCCCCGGCCGAAGGAATATAAATTTTTCATTTATAAGGATCTACAGGGGCTTAGATTTTGATTCTGGTGCGTCACATTTCAGGTAGTATTTAGACCGGTTGGGGGCAACTTTAGTAAGGGTCTGGCTGATTAATCCCAGGAGTCTGGGGAATCCCCACTTTCTCTCCGCTGAGATGAGCACTGTATTTTCATTATCTTTATTGACATCATCCCGGTCGGAAAGATAGTTTAAGGCTGATTCTTCGTCCCAGGTCTTACTATTATCAAGGAGTAAATCGATTTTATTAAGCGCTGTGATTCTAGG
>Ga0172366_10002357_pt1 | contig 14771 bp, 16 predicted proteins | sample LakKivSesite69cm_FD_114533 | JGI IMG/M metagenome (GOLD analysis project Ga0172366, IMG submission 114533) | Sediment microbial communities from Lake Kivu, Rwanda - Sediment site 69cm | ecosystem: Environmental > Aquatic > Freshwater > Lake > Sediment | place: Rwanda: Western Province, Lake... | reverse complement strand
TCTGACCGAGGATATTCGCAACGCTTTGGCCGGCATGCTGGAGCCTGTGGCCAAAGAAGTCTACCTCGGCCGGGCCGAGGTTCGTCGGATCTTCCAGATTCCTAAGGTCGGAGCCATCGCTGGCAGCTATGTCTTAGACGGGAAGATGGTCCGCAACGCCCTGGCCCGGGTGATGCGCGGCCAGGAGACCGTCCTCGAAGGAAAGATCACATCACTCAAGCGGATCAAGGAAAGCGTCACCGAAGTGCCTAAGGGGCTGGAGTGCGGAATCGGATTGGACAAGACCAAGGACATTCAGGAAGGTGATATCATCATCGCCTATGTCATAGATAAAACCAAAGCGGTTTAGGTGAAAGAGGGCGTCCGTGGTCATCGGCTATCTCGAGCTGGAGATTTTCTTGCCCTCTTCTCGGTCTCTCAAAGACAAGAGAAAGGTGCTGAATGCGCTCCGGGACAGAGTCCGCAGCCGCTTCAACGCCGCCTTCGCCGAGCTCGACTTCCAGGACAAGTGGCAGCGCTCCATAATCGGTGTTGTCACCCTAAACAGCCAAAAGGGTTTGGTCGAGGGAATCCTGCAAAAAATCTGCCGGGAAGTCGAGGAGAATCTCCCCGGGGAGATCGTTGGGTCTGAATTCCATTACCTCTGAGAGCCGAGGAAGGGGACAGTATATGAACAGCGGTCGGCGGCCCAAACGAGTCGCGCATCTGATCCAGCAAGCGCTCAGCCGGATGCTCCTCGAGGAGTTCCGGGGCGGCCCCGGACTGATTACAGTGACCCGCGTGGAGATGAGCGCCGACCTTTTAACGGCCCATGTATACCTAAGCCTTTTCGGGACGGTCGATGAACCGGCCCTGTGGGAACGTCTCGAAAAGAGTCGCGGACGCCTCCGCAAATTTCTTGCCTCAGAAGTCAAGTTAAGGTATAATCCGACGCTCGTTCTCCACCGTGACCCGGCCTCGGAATTCGGAAGCCGGATTGATCAGCTCATCGAGCGCACCAAAGATGACCAGTCATGACCCGGTTCTCCTCATCCGGGACAAAATTCTGTCCAGCCGCCGGATCGCCATCACAAGCCACCTGAGGCCGGACGGCGATTCGATTTGCACAAGCCTGGCCTTGGCCGGGATGATCGAGCAATTGAGGAAAAAAGTCCACATTATTAACCGGGACCCCACCCCCCTGCCGTTCAGCCGGATGCCCGAGGTCCGCCGCATCACAATCGGTCAGGTACCGTCCCGGGGGTTCGACCTGGTCATCCTCCTGGAGTGCGCCAGCGTCGAGCGCTCCGGCATGAAACATATTGACCGCTACTTCAAGATCAACATCGATCACCATTTCTCCAACGATCATTACGCCGATATCAATTGGATCGACCCGTCCGCGTCGGCGGTCGGAGAAATGGCCTTTTTGCTGGCCGAGAGTCTGAGAATCAGACTTACGCCCCGGATCGCCGGCCATCTCTATTGTGCGATCGTCTCGGACACAGGCTCATTCCAGTTTTCCAACACCTCGGCCCGGGCCTTTGAGGTCTGCCACAAGCTCGTCCGGGCCGGTGCGAGTCCGACTCAGACAACCGATTTCCTTTTCAACACGAATTCGCCAGAGAAGATTAAGCTTCTCGGCCAGGTCTTATCCACCCTCGAGATCAATCCGCAGGGCAAAATCGCCACGATCACGATGTTCAAAAGGCATCTGAAAGCTCTTCACCTGCGGGAAATTGATACCGAGGATATCACCACTCTGGCCCGCTCGATCAGAGGCGTCGAAGTGGTCTTATTTTTCAAAGAAATGGGCCCGCGCACGTTCCGCGTCAGCATCCGCTCCAAGGGAAGAGCCAATGCGGCGGCTATCGCTGAATCTTTTAAGGGAGGCGGGCATGTCCACGCCGCCGGATTCACTGTCGTGGGTCAGTACGAAGACCTCGTCAGGGATGTCCCCCGGAAGATCGAGTCTCTCCTTCGCCAAGCGAGCGTCCCCCCCAAAAAAAGAGGCAGGTCTTTGGCCGACAGATGGACGGGCTGATCCGGGTGGACAAACCCCAGGGCATGACCTCTCATGATGTCGTCGCCTCCATCCGCCGCATCTTGAACCAGAAACAGGTCGGACACTTTGGGACTCTCGACCCCCTGGCCACCGGTCTTCTTCTGGTCGCAGTGGGCCGCGCGACGCGTCTTTTCCCGTTTTATTCCAAGCTGGACAAGATCTATAGCGGCGAAATGCGTCTCGGCTTCTCAACCAACACTTACGACTCCGAGGGAACGGCGACATCGGAGATGACCGGCAACCTCCCGAGCCCGGACGCGCTCGAAAAATCGATGAGCGCGTTCATCGGGCCTCTCAATCAAGTCCCCCCGCCCTTTTCCGCAAAAAAGCTCAGGGGAAAACCGCTCTACAAATGGGCCCGCGCCCAGAAGACCATCCGCCTCAAAGCCAGCCCCGTCTCCGTTTATGCATTCGTGTTGAAGGGATACGCCCCTCCTTTCGCCAGGTTTGAAGTCCACTGCTCCTCCGGAACATATATCCGCTCGCTCATCCATGACCTTGGTCAAGTTTTGGGCTGCGGCGCTCATCTCGTTGGACTCCGGCGACTGGCCATCGGAGGCTATGGAATCCAAGACGCCATCTCCCTGGGCGAGATCGATCGACTCGCCCAGGAGGGAAATTGGAGCGCGTTCATGCTTCCGCTCGAGTCGCTGCTGCCGGCGACTCCTCGCGTGGTCCTCTCGGAATCGGGCCGCCGCCACCTTCAAAAAGGAAAGCCCATTTCCTCTGACCATGCCGCCTTGACTATGCCGCCGGATCGGCCGAATGGCTCGGTCACAGAATTCTCAGGTTTTTGCCGTCTCTTCAGTCGGGAGGGCCGCCTCCTTGCGCTGGCCAGACCGCTTGAGGGGCAAAACGCGTTTCTGCCGCTTATCCTATTCTAGAGTATCCGCAGAGCGGGTCAAATCCTGCAGGATTTTTCCATCCCTTAAGGGCCTTTCTTCAACCCGTCCTTGAATTTTGGCGCAGCCTGTTGTATTTTAAGTAAGTTATGCGGCTGAATAAGAACCAGGTTGAACATATGGCCTTCATCATCGTCAGGAACCTGGTCAAAGAAGGAAAAGTCCTGCTTGAAGACCGCAACCGGACGATTGAGAGCATCAGCAGCCTGATTATTGAGGACTTCCAGAAAGAAGACCAGCTCGACCAAGAGGTTCGGGAAATCCTGAGTCAGCACATGGAGAAAATTCGCAAAGAGAATATCGAGTACCAAACCATGTTCCGGATGATCAAGACCAAGCTGGCCAAGGAAAGGAATATCGTCCTGTGAGCAGCCGACTCTCCCGGGAAAAAATCAACTTCCTCTCCAAGCAGATTCTCAGCCTCCTCTCCAACAGCGACCAAGTCGAGTTTCTGGACGATCCCAACGAGATCCGGCTGGTCATCGTCAAGGCCATCGAAGAGGAGATGCGGCTCTACGAGGCTCTCGACCGAAAGGCCATTGAGAAGATTCAATCCCAGAAAAAATCGATCGAAGAGGGCAGCCGGGAATGGGAAATCCTCTACCGCAAATATTACAATGAGGAACTGACCAAGCTCGGCAAGCTGACCGAGTGAATGACCGAATCCCATGGGACCGACCATCGAGACCCAAGAGCGCGTCCGCTATTCAGAAACGGACCGGATGGGAGTCGCCCACAACAAGAGCTATTTTGAGTGGTTTGAAATCGGCCGCACCGAATTCTGCAGAAGGCAGGGAATCCCCTACCGCGACATCGAGGCGAGAGGGTTCTATCTCGTCGTCGCCGAGGCCTTCTGCAGATACCGGATACCGCTCCACTACGACCAGGAAGTCATCATCGGCGTGACTCTGCGGGAAGCCACCCCAAAAAAGGTGGTTTTTGACTATCAGATTTTGACCAAGGAAGACCGACGTCTCGTGGCCTCGGGCTACACAGTTCACGTGGCCACTGACGCCAGGGGCAAGGTCTCGCCCCTGCCCCTGGAGATCCTCCAGAGAATCAGCGGGGAATAAGACCCTTTTTCCCGAGGTAAACCCTCAAGGCCTCATTCCAAGCGGAAAAATCTCTCAAGCCGACCTCTTTCGCTCTCTTGTTCTCGAGCACCGAATAAAGAGGCCGGCGGGCTTTGGCCCCATAGCTCTTCGAGTCGACGGGCTCCAGTCGGGGACTTCTCCCCAATAAAACAAATATTTCCCTTGCAAACTGGTACCAAGTGCACTGCCCCTCGCTGGTGAGGTGATACAGCCCATACTGGTCCGTCCGGATGAGCTCCGCGGTGCGCTCGGCCAGCTCGGCTGAAGCAGTGGGGCTCACCCATTGATCATTGACAACACGGATAGTCCTTCCCTCCTCGGCCAGGGCGATCATCCGGTCCACAAAATTGTAGCCCTTCTCCCGTGAGCTGGATTCGCCAAAAAGCCCGCACGTGCGGATGAGAAAATGCCTCTTTACAAGAGCCCGGACAAAAAATTCTCCAGCCAGCTTAGATACAGCATAGACGTTCAAGGGGTTCGGAGGGTCCGACTCAACATACGGCGCCCTCTTCCGGCCGTCAAAAACATAGTCCGTGCTGAAGTGAACCAAAACGAAGCCGAGATCGTCCGCCAGAAGAGCCAAGTCCCGGACGGCAATTGCGTTGACCCGAAAGGCGCTCTCGGGATTGTCTTCGCATTCGTCAACCCGATGGAAGGCGGCCGTGTTGATCACCGTTTCAGGTCGCAAATCCCGAAAAACGCTCCGGACTCTCTCCGGCCGGGTGACATCGAACTCGGGGTAGAAGAGAGGGACGACTTCATCCCCCTCAAGGGCTCTCATCAGGTCGGAACCCAGCTGTCCGTCGGCCCCGATGACCGCAATTTTCATTTTCGGCCACCCCCTAAAAAAAAGGCCAAGGACAAACCCTTGGCCTTCAAAGATCCGACTGCGTCGCCCGGATCAGAACAGGAACCGGAAGCCGAGTCCGAACTTATGATGGTCGGCAAAAGAGCGCCCCGAACCGATGGGCCACCGGAGCTGGAAGATCAGCCCGCCTATGTTTTCGGGGGTCTTGAAAAGGTCTATCCCGACTCGGCCAACGAGCTCAAAATCGGCATCTCGGCCCTGCTTAACCGACGTCGTGAACCCCACCCCGCCGCCGAAATAGAAGGCGTCGGCATGATAATTGACAGTCGCGTCGGCCAGGAAGAATGACTTCCAGGGATCCCCCTTCAGCGCAATCGCTCCTCCGCCTGCGAGGGTAAAGTCCACTTTGTCGGGAACGAGCCAATACAGCCAATCCAACTGCCCATAGACATAGGGGCCATGGCTGCCGCGGGCGAAGAACGGCCCTCCCTCTACGGAGAAGAAGCTTCGTTTCTGAGTGACATCGATCGTCGCACGGCAGGGCTCGGAGACGGCCCCAAAATCGTCGGTCACGACGACCTGGATGGCATACGTCCCGGGCTTGTCAAAAACCTTGTCCCAGATAAAGGGCGCTTCGCCGTCCATAAACGTGTCGACCGCATTCCCGGCGGCGTCGGTGATGGAGAAATCGGCCTTCGTCACCCGCCCGTCAGGATCGGACGATCCCGAAGCGTCCATAGAAATTGTCCGCCCGACCATATTTTTGCAGAGCTGGCAAGAAGTCGCAAGTGCACAGGTGGGCGGCGCGTTGACGACAACTTTTGCTTCACAGAGATTGGTCGAGACTTTGTCCTGCGCGTTCGTGGCCCTCCCCTTGAAAGTGTAAACTCCGGGCTTGTCAAAACTCGTCTGTTTTTTTGCTGCCTCAGGAGTTAGGGCATGGGTGGCCAGGCGGGCTCCGTCCGGCCCGAAGACATCCACTTCCATGGACTTCGCGCCCTGCGTTGCGCTCATATCCACCGTTACCGGATCCTTAAGATTGACCTTCTCAGGCGAGACAACGAGATTGCAGACGGCCAGCGGAAGCTCGAGGTCAGTGATGCTGCGCAGGGAGATGTTGCCGCACGGCCGCGGCATAACGAACTCGTAAGCTTTATAATCCTTTTTGACGGTGAACGCAAATACTTCGAGAGGCGCTTTTCCGGCCCACTCGATGTCCTGAGCCACCTTCACTTTCCCGTGCGAGCGGAAGAGCATCCAATAGAGCTTGTCGCCGACCGGGAGGGACTTCTCTTCAAATGAAGAACTCTTCAGCTGCTCCATGAATGGAAGATAGAGGTCTCCAGCGCCGGCCATGTCGAAGCCATACTTAATATCGGCGGCATACCGGTCGACCAGCATCTTCATGACTTCCTGGGTCGGGACTTTCCCACGGATACGAACCAGCGTGTACTGCCCGATACTCTTAAGCTTTTTGGTCTCCGCATAGCTGCTTAAAGCGAAAATTGCAACCAAAAGAATGAGGACACCAATAACTCTGCGATTTTTCATTGGACCTCCTAAGAAATGGCCAAAAAATAACAATTTACCTTTCGGCCGCGTTTTCGCTTCCTTATTAGCCGAAAAACCGAGGTTTGTCAAGGGAAAAATCAGACCTTCCGGTTGCCCCGAAAAGCCAAGAAATGGCGGATAATGTTGCGGATGAGCCCCGAATCCTTAGGCCTCATTCGCAGGGCCTCCTCGAACAGAGCCGAGGTCCTCAAGCCGAGGCCAACCATGTTCTGGAGAAACTCGCGGGCAGCAGGGATGCTGATCTCCGGATGGAACTGGATCCCCCAAACAGGTCGACCCTTTAGCTCGAAGGCCTGGACCGGGCAATCGGGCGAAGAGGCCAGGACATCAAACCGCTCGTCCAGATTGGTGACTTCATCAAAATGGCTGGAAAACGCATAGGCGACACTCCGATCTCCCAGAATGCCGCCCCGCCTATGAATGGCGATCGCATGCCAGCCGATCTCGGGCCGGAATGATTTCCGCACGCGGTTCGGACCGCCGAGGGCAAGGGCCAAGAGTTGGTGTCCGTAACAGCTCCCAAGGATAGGGAACCCGCGGTCAAGGGCTTCCCGGACCCATTCCACCTCAGAATACACCCAGGCCTCGCGTTCCAGGATTGAAGCTTCGGACCCTGTCAGAATGAGGTGAGTAAACTCGTTATCCAAATTGGGAAACCGGCCTTCTGGGGCCCGGAAAGAGGTGAATGACGCCCCAAGATAGCCGGCCCAGTGTTCCACGGGCTTGTAAAGAGTCGGGTTGATCGAATTATCGACGATCGCCACCCGGATGTCTGTTCTCTCTTGACGGCTCATTCTTTCCTAAGGCCGATTGAGATGCCCATTATAGCGAAGACGATCAGAAACTCAAGGCCGCCTCTTTTGCGACGGTTGGGATTCTGGTATAATCATCAGCTTCAGAAGGAGACGCACCGTGCACAAAGTCGAAGAAGCCACCGAACTCCATGTCATGACGCCCAACGAGCCGGGCATCCTGGGTCGGGTTCTGGGGACCCTGGCCAACGCCGGGATCAATCTCAAGACTCTCTGTGCCTATTCGGAAAGAAGCCGGGGGCACTTCCTCCTCATCACGACCGACAATAAGAAGGCCGAGAAATCGCTGAAGGCGCTCGGCTACAAAGTGAAAGCAAACCGGGTCATCACCGTTGAAATCGGAGACCGCATCGGAGCCGGAGCGGGAATCGGGGCCCTTCTGGGGAATGCCGTGGTCGATATCGACTATTGCTACGGGACCTCGGCGGGCCTGGGCCGCGCGCTCCTCGTTTTCAAGACTAATAAGCACAAGAAAGCGCTCGAGACCCTGAAATAAATTTCCCGTGAATTTTCCCCTCCTATTTCAGGGGAACGACCTTGAAAATGACTCCCTTGGGATCCGGGCACGCCAGCAAGGAGGTCTCCGCGATCCAATCGTCATCGGGGAGCTCCTCCTCCCGCTGCTTGGTGGTCAGGAAAGGAAAAAGGCTGTTCAGGGCAAAAATGCACACACGCTTGCCGGCCGGGATCTCGATTGTTCCCTCCCCCCGGATATAAAACGTGTCGCCGACCTTGTGTCTCGCTCCACAGCGCTGCTTGACTTCGACCACCTCGACCTTCAATTCTCTCATGGTTCCTCCTTCCGAGCTTCACTATACAAATCCCGACTGAAAAACGCAACAGAAGCTCGCCATCGGCCCATCCGAGAATTTGCGTTGACAAACCCGAGTTGTTTGGAATAAAATACCGCCTTCAGTGTAGAAGATAACGAGGAGGCCCACATGGCGAAAGCCGAACCCAATGTCGTGCCGTTGTGCGACGTTCTGCTCGTTCTCCTGATTATTTTTATGGTCATTACGCCAATCGTTCAGAAGGGGATTGACGTCAAGCTGCCGGAGACTTCCTCCGACACGAGTGGAGGAATGCCGACCGGCCTGATCGTCTTGACAATGAAAAAAGATTTGTCGGTCCTCATCAACCAGCAGGCGGTTGATCTAAAGGTTCTCCAGGACGAGCTCCGGAGAATCTACTCCGCCCGTCAGGACAAAACGATTTTCATTAGAGCCGACGCCAAGCTCCCCTATAGCCGCATCATGGAAATGATCGACATCGCCAAGGGAGCGGGCGTGGAGACATTGGGGATAATCCCCGAATACTTCACAGAAGAAGAAACTCAATAGATTCCAACGCCTTCGACATCGCTCCGAGAAGACTTCTGGGCGAGGGGGCGTATGCCGAGACGGGTTTTCTTCTATTTGATCGGGCCGATCACTTCCCTTGAGATGACCAGCCTTTGGATTTCGTTTGTCCCCTCGTAGATTTGGAGAAGCTTGGCGTCCCGCATCAGCTTTTCCATCGGATAGTCCTTCATATAGCCATAGCCGCCGAAAATCTGCAGCGCCTCGACCGTTGTCCGCATGGCCACATCCGAGCCAAAGCATTTGGCCATCGCCGATTCCCGGCCGCACGGCTTTCCCTGGTCCATCAGCCAGGCGGCGTGCCAAACGAGATGGCGGGCGGCGTTGATCTCCATGGCCATCTGCGCGATCTTGAAGGCGGTGTTTTGGAAGAGGGCGATCGGCTTTCCGAATTGCTGGCGCGTCTTGGCATAGTCGATGGCATATTCGAGAGCGGTCCGGGCCACGCCGACTCCGGCGGCTCCGACCGAGGCCCGAGTCTTGTCAAGGGTTTTCATGGCCACGATGAAACCCATTCCCTCCTTGGCCAGCAAGTTCTCAACGGGCACCCGCACATCCTCAAAAAAGAGCTCCGTCGTGTTGGAAGCCCGGTGCCCGAGCTTATCCTCCTCCTTGCCGACTGTAATCCCCGGCGCCTCCCGAGGCACGACGATGGCGCTCACGCCGCGGATCCCTTTTTCGGGGTCGGTCAGGGCAAATACGACATACAAGCTGGCCATGCCACCGTTCGTAATGAAGCACTTGGAGCCATTGATCACATAATGGTCACCGTCACGGATGGCCCGCGTCTTGGTGGCGCCGGCGTCCGAGCCCGCTTCTCGCTCGGTGAGACAGAAGGCGGCAAAGCCCATTTTCTTCGTAAAAGGCGTGAGGAACCTCCTCTTCTGCTCGTCCGTGCCGAAGAGGATAATCGGCGTAAAGGCCAGAGAGCTGGCCATAATGGTCGTGAACATCCCCGCACAGCCGGCCGCCAGCTCTTCGCTGATAATGGCGATCTCCAGTTCCTTCAGCCCGCCGCCGTCATACTCCTGAGGGATGTTGCAGGTAATAAACCCCGCCTCGTAGGCTTTCTGCATGATCTCTTCAGGGAATTCATCCCCCCTGTCATACTTGGCCGCGTTCGGTCGCATCTCCTTTAGGGCAAACTCGCGGGCCATGTTTTGAAGGGCCTGCTGCTCTTCAGTCAAGCTGAAATCGATCACAGTCTCCTCCTTTTCGTTCGCTTTTTGAATCGCATCGGTTTTATAACCTGAATGAATCTCGGAAGTCAATTTCGCGCAACCGGCACTCCGGGCTCACGAAGAATAAGCCGTTCCCGGACCAAGCGGGACGATGCGTTCTTTAACCCAAAGACGGCTGAGACTATGTCCTGCGGTCTGAGACCCCGGAAGGAAGGAGTGGGAAGCTCGAGATAAAGCTTCCCCTGTCCTCGATCCACCCGGAAATCCACCCGACATCCGGGATGAACGCCGATAAAGCGAGCCGTCTCATTTTGAACAAAGTCCGCATCCGCGAGATGGGGTGTTCCGGAAGAGGCTTTTTTGGCCCTCAGGGCCGCTTGGACCCATTCGTTTCCAAAATCCAGGGAATAGACCATTGAACGAATCCGCTCGTTGAGAGGCGGCTCGGAATCTTTGACCCGGCGGACTTTCAAGAAACGGATTCCTGAGCGTGTCGAACGATTGAGACGCCTGAGGAGCGCCCTTTCATCAAGACGATAAAAGCACTTGAACTCGAAACACTCCTCTCGAGCTTCCATTCCCAAGGGAAGCGCAGGCGCATAAGAAACGAGCATCCTTGGATGAAAACCGGCCGAATGGGCGACTTCAATCCCGGCCCGGCGCAGGGACCTTCGGAGATGGTTAGTCAGGTCTCGGTGCGACAGGAAGCGGGTCAGGCCCGACTTTTCGTAAGAAACTTCATAGCGGATGGCCTCATTTGTAGGTCGGCCGAAAAAGGCCGTCTGCCGGGGCCGCGCTTTAATTATCGGTGGAGTGGCCGTTTGGGGCCGGTGGCGCGAATTGCAGCCCCGGCACTTGCGGCAGTCAGTCACCAGGCAGGAAGCCGTTCTTTCCTCTCTCAGCCCCTTATCCAGTTCGGATAAAAGGAACTCTTTTTTAATCCCCGTCCGAATATGGTCCCAGGGAAGCACTGCGTCCCTTTCCAGAGACCCCAGATAGGATCGGTAATCCAAGCCCTCCGAAGAAAAAGCGGCTTCCCAATGGGAAAAATTAAACCGATCTTTCCAGCTATCGAACCTGGCTCCTCTTTTCCAGGCCTGGATAAGGACAGGTCCGAGCCTCCGGTCACCGCGGGAAAAGACGGCCTCCAGGACTGAACTGCGGGTCGGATGGTCCTTGATGACAACGGACCGATGCCTGCTGAGAGAAGAACGGATGAACCTCTGCTTTTCTCGGAGCGTCCCCTCATCGTCCATGGCCAGCCATTGGAACGGCGTGTGGGGCTTGGGAATGAAAGAAGACAGGCTCAGGTTGATCCGGGGCGGCGACTTCATGACACTTCTTCCGAGTTCGAGGACGTCCTCAACCAAACGCACGATCCCCTGTAAATCCTCATCTTTTTCGGTGGGCAGCCCGACCATGAAATAGAGCTTGAGCAGCCGCCATCCCCTCTTGAACGCCGTGGCCGCCGCTTCTCGCAGGTCTCGGTTGTCGAGCTCTTTGTTGATGACCCGCCGCAACCGGTCAGTGCCGGCCTCTGGGACCAGGGTAAACCCCGTTTTTCGGACCTTGAGTATGTCCTCAGCTATCGAAGCCGACAATCCCTTTGGCCGGAGTGACGAGAGCGAGAGCGCGACTCTATTGCGGGCGAGTTCGCTCATGAGTGCGGTCACCGTCTCGTCGAGATAGGGATAGTCACCAATGGAAAGTGCGGTGAGCGAAACATCTTCCAGCCCGGTGGCGGCGAGGCTGTTGCGGACCCTCTTTTGGACGAGCGCCGGCTCCATGATTCGAAAGGGAAAGTAGATACCGGTCGCCTGGCAGAAACGGCAGCGCTGAGGGCATCCCCTGGCCACCTCGACGGTGACCCGGTCGAAGACCGCCTGAACATCCGGTACGACGATCGCCTCCGGGTAAGTGGGCCTCCCCAACGGGCTTTTCACCCTCTTTTCGATCACTGGCGGCGCGTCTGTCTTGGGCCTTCTGGCCAGCAAAACAGACCGCGCTGGGACATAACTCTCATAAAGACTGGGAACATAAACGCCTGGGACTTCCCCCAACCCTTTCAGGATGAGCTCCCTTTTTGCGCCCGCCTTGCGCAGCGCGCGGAACTTTTCAGCCATCTCAACAAAAGCTTCCTCGCCGTCTCCGATGAGAAAGGCATCGAACAAGTCGGAAACGGGCTCTGGGTTAAAGGCCGCCGGGCCTCCCGCTAGAACAAGCGGGTCTCCCTCTCCCCTTTCTGATGAAAGGAACGGGATTCCTCCGAGGTCCAAAACGGTCAGTATGTTGGAATAGTTCAATTCGTAGAGGAGGGAAAACCCAAGAATGTCAAATCGGTTGAGAGGCCGACGGCTCTCCAGAGAAAAAAGAGGAATTCCCGCGGCGCGCAGGCTGGATTCGAAGTCCGGCCAGGGCGCATACACCCTCTCAGCCGCCAGGGCGGGATGTCGATTGAGAATGTCATACAGGACTTTTTGACCCAGATAGGACATTCCGATTTCATAGACATCCGGAAAGACCAGAGCGATTGTGACTTCCACCTGGGCGAGATCTTTTCGGATTGAATTCCATTCCCCGCCGATATAACGACCCGGTTTTTCAACCTGCTCCAGGACGGATTCCAGTCGGTCTGTCAAATTGGCGACCTCGCCTTCAAGAAATGGGGAGGCGTTTCCTGCGACCCCAAGGGCTTGCGCGCTCGACCGGCCTAGATATTGGCAAACCTCCTCATCGTGACATTGAGAACAAGACCGACCGCAAGAAAGTTGGCCAGGAGTGAAGATCCCCCGTAGCTCAGCAGAGGAAGAGGGATGCCGACGATTGGAAAGATGCCAATGACCATGGCCACATTAATAACCAGCTGGAAAGAGATCATCAGGCTGACCATAGAAATGATATAAACTCCAGCCCGGTCCCGGGATTTTGGGGCCGAACGGAACAGCCTCCGGAGGAATAGATAATATAAAAGCAGCATTCCAAAAATTCCGATAAACCCAAACTCCTCGCCGATTACGGAGAAAACAAAATCCGTGTGTCTGGCGGGAAGGAACCTGAGCTGACTCTGACTGCCTCTGGCGAAGCCTTTCCCGAGCAAGCCGCCAGAACCGATGGCGATCTTGGATTGAAGGATGTGATAGCCAGCGCCCTTCGGGTCGCGGCCGGGAAACACAACCGTGGACAGCCTTTGTTTTTGATAGTCCTTGAGGAAAAAGCTCCAGCCCGCCAACCCGGCCAGAACCCCCAGAATTACGATCGCGATCACCGCCTTTTTTTTCAACCCAGCCAGAATGAGCGAGCCCAAGAGAAGGGGAAGAAAGCTCACCGCGGTCCCCAGGTCCGGCTGCAAAGCAACGAGTACAAACGGAAGCCCCACCAGCGCCGAGCTGGTGATGACCGCAGACGGCGTGGCCTGATTCCTTTTGTACTCGGAGAAGAATCGCGCCAGGACCAGGATGAGGACCACTTTGGCCAGCTCGGAGGGCTGGACCCCAAAATATCGGAGCCTGATCCAACTTCCTTTGCTGGTGAACTGGCCAAAAATGAGCATCATCATCAAGACAAAGACCACCGCCCCATAAAAATAGAAGGAGAATGCCATCAACACTTTGTAATCGACGAGCAGAAGCGCGAAAAGCGCCAGAAGACCCAAGCCGATGAAAACCAGCTGCCTCCAGTGATAACTCCCGGGCATATAGTGTGAGGCGCTGTAGATCATAATGACGCCAATAAGCGAATTTAAGACGAGGAGACTGATGAGATACCAGTCGATGTTTTTAATGAGCCGCCGATCGATCATTTTTTTCCTTGTACAGCGAGAAAAGCTCTTTGGCCAAAGGGGCCGCCGTCGCTCCTCCCATCCCACCGTATTCGACCAACACGGTGACCACCACCCGGGGATTGTCCCGCGGGGCAAAGCCGGTAAACCAGGAATGGGTCTTGATCTTTTTGCCGAGCTTTTCTGCCGCTTCCCTGCTGACAAGCTGGGTCGAACCGGTTTTCCCGCAGACATTGAAATCGCTGACTTTTGCTCCGCGTCCCGTGCCCTCCTCGTTGACGCTCTTCCACATTCCCTGAACAACCTTTTCAAAAAGGTCCGGTCTGATCTTGTCGGCCGGGTTGTTCACGGCCATTGCCGGAGGCTGCGCCCGCGGGGAGTCGGAAGACTTGAAAAGACGGGGAACGAGACGACGACCGCGGCTCGCAATGACGGCTGTATAGACGGCCACCTGGAGAGGAGTCACAACGACTGGACCTTGACCGATGGAAACCGAGATCGTCTCTCCCGGATACCAGTCCATCTGGCGCACACGCCGGCTCCATTCGGGAGTCGGGATCAGGCCTTCTTTCTCGCCCGGGATGTCAACGCCCGTCTTCTCTCCAAGGCCCAGCAGCTTGGCGTGCTCGGCAATCCGGTCAATGCCCATTCGGCGGCCGACATTGTAGAAATAGACATTGCAGGAATAACGGATGGCATCGGCCAGACTGAGTGTTCCGTGGCCTCCCCGCTGCCAGCAGTTAAATGGGCGACCGTAAAAATTCACCTGGCCGGCGCAGAAGAAGCTGGTTTGCTCGGTGATAACCCCGCAATTCAAAGCGCCCACGGCCATGGCTAGCTTGAACAGCGAGCCGGGCGCATAAAGGCCTCGGATGGCCCGGTTTTCTAAAGGATGATCCGCCCTGTTGATGAGGTCCATCCACTCCTGGGGGGAGAATCGGGTGATAAATTTGTTCGGGTCATAGGTCGGGAAGCTGGCCAGCGCCAGCACCTCTCCGGCCAGAGCGTCAAGGACGATAATAGCGCCCTCCCGGCCTTCCAGAAGCTCGGTGGCTTTTCGCTGCAGGTCGAAATCGAGGGTGAGCTTCAGGTTGTGGCCCGGCCTCGGCTCCAGACGCGAGACTTCACCCCGTCTGCGTCCCTGGCTATCGACAACCTCTATCCGTTGGCCATCGGTCCCAACAAGAAGAGATTCGTACTGTCTTTCGATTCCGGTCCGACC
>Ga0172366_10002356_pt1 | contig 14772 bp, 10 predicted proteins | sample LakKivSesite69cm_FD_114533 | JGI IMG/M metagenome (GOLD analysis project Ga0172366, IMG submission 114533) | Sediment microbial communities from Lake Kivu, Rwanda - Sediment site 69cm | ecosystem: Environmental > Aquatic > Freshwater > Lake > Sediment | place: Rwanda: Western Province, Lake... | reverse complement strand
TGGTGATGGTCATCGTCTGATTATGCAACGCACATTTGGCGTTGGGGGAAAACGGCGAAATCTCACCATATGAATAAAAACCCGTCAAAATGGTCTGGATTCCGAGAGTCGACTGGACGCTTTCGACCTCCTCTTCAACTCGCTGTTTGAGGACCATTTTTCGGCCGACGCAGCTGATCAAAATAGCCAGTTCCGACGGTACGGGACCCAGCGCCCGGCGGCAGACATCGGCTGCGCCTTCGGCCCCGTCGATCAAGCGGTCCACGTTGGCTTTCATCAGCCGGGCATAAGCGCCCTCGGGCAGGTCGCCGGCAAAGGTCATGCTCTGGTTCTGTTCATCAACGGCCAAAATCGTCCGGACAATCCCGGTCTCGCCGTCGACTCCCCGTAAACTCAGCGGAAACAACAGACCCGTGGCCGGCAAACCTGCGGCGTGCTCGCCCAGATATTGCTTATACAAATCCAGCGCCGACCGGCCGTCCAATTCGTACAGCACGTTGCCGTCTGCCCGCGTGATCAATCGCTCCGGCCCGAAGGAATCCCAGCCCCCCCGTGAACCATAGCCGACCTTTAACCGTTGACCGTACAGACCAAGGACCGCGACCGACCCGGAGGACGCCCGGCCCTCACATACGACTATGGTTTCCTGAAATCGGTTCCCATCGCCGGAAAGCCCGCCGGTGACCTTGACATCTCCCGGCAGGTATTCAGTCAGACCTCGGACCAGATCACTGCCGTTGACGCGTAATCCGTCGGACAAAACAAAGACATGTCGCAGGCCATCTTTGTCGAGGGCTTGCGCCAGATATTGGCCGGCATCATGGCTGCCCACCGACTCGTCAACATCCACTTGTGCGCCCTGGACGGCGGAATGTTCGAAGTACACCGCCGTGGCGACTAAACTGTCATCCAATACCCGTGTGCCGCGAATCTCACCGGCGGTGGAGCATCCGAAAACATTGGCTGCGGGATACCGGTCACAAATACCGGCTAATATCCCGGGTTCCTTCAGTGCCGCCTTGCCGCCGAACACAAAAACAACCTGAGGATCATGATCGAGGCCGCCGAGTTGTCCCTGGTCCCATTGTGTATCACGAATCCAGGTCTTCTGTTCGATTTGCATTATTCAGGTCCTTTCGTCCCCGGGACTTTTATGCCCAGGGGAAAATGGATTGCCTCGCGCGGCGGATCATCCAGCCGAATCATATAACAACGATTTCCCTGTCCATATTTCGACCGGGACAACCTGTGTTATCTCGACCCGCTTTATTTCGAATCACGTCGCCATCAACAAGTAGGGGGCTTCGATTCGGGCTTTATATATCCTGTAGTGTAAATCGGCCATTTTGTCGAAAAAGTCTACCAACAGGTTCGTTCAGCAGGGCATGCACTCGTCAAAAATCCCAAATCCGCAATCCGCTGTCCTCCATACAAATAGCACCGCATTGAGGTCGTCGGGTCTGGAGATTTGCCGACGTCGCCCAGGCAAAGCAGACATAAGTGCATTGTATAGCCAATTCAATGACTCCCTCCGGCAGATTCGTATCAGTCCTGCAGGTGACCGAATGGCGCAATTTTTGCCGTTGAAATGGGGAGTTGGCGTGAAATCAGTTATCGTTTGTACGATAGTCTCACTTGGCGGTCTGTGGTTAGGACCGGCCTTGGCACAGGATACGACCATGACCTTTAACCAATTAAGCCCGGAAGAAGAACGGGTAATTGTACACAAGGGGACCGAGGCGCCGTTCTCGGGGAAATACTACAAACACGATGAACGGGGTACCTACACCTGCCGTCGCTGCAATGCCTTATTGTATCGGTCGCAAGACAAATTCGACGCGCAATGTGGCTGGCCGAGTTTTGATGATGAAATCCCCGGTGCCGTCAAACGAGTGCCGGACGCCGACGGCAGGCGGACGGAAATTGTCTGTGCCATATGTGGTGCACATTTAGGGCATGTGTTTCTGGGGGAGGGTTTCACCGCGAAAAACACCCGTCATTGCGTAAATTCCATTTCCCTAGGTTTTTTGCCCGAAAAAGCGACAACAATCGCCCATACCGCGTATTTCGCAGGTGGGTGTTTTTGGGGTGTCGAATATTATTTCCGGCAAGCCGAGGGGGTGCTGTCGACGAGAGTCGGTTACATGGGCGGCACGAAGGAAAAACCCACATATCACGACGTATGCCGGGGGAACACCGGCCATGCCGAGGCGCTGGAAGTCATTTTCGATCCGGCAAAAACCGATTACGAGACCCTGGCCCGCCTCTTTTTTGAAATCCACGATCCCACACAGGTCGACCGCCAGGGGCCCGATATCGGCGGGCAATACCGCTCCGCGATATTCTATGTCGACAAACAACAAAAACAGACCGCCGAAAAACTAGCCGGCATACTGCAAGCGAAAGGACTCAAGGTCGCCACGCAAATTGTCCCGGCGACCACATTCTGGGAAGCCGAAGACTACCACCAGGATTATTACGCCAAAACCGGAAAACAGCCATATTGCCACGCTCGCATTCAACGGTTTTAGCCAGCACACGATTCTGCGCCAAAAGAACAATCTTCCGGCAAATTGCCGGCCACACCTTTTTTGCAGAATGCAATCTATCTTGACAGTCCCTGCGGCCTGCCGTTTCATTTCCCGCAAAAGCATGAAGCAAGACCGGAGGAATGACGATGGTTTGCGGTTTGTCCGATAATCTAAGCGCGCGTCATGGATTATTTCCGGCGGGCGGGCGCATGGTATTCACGTATGCCGTGATGGCAATCATCACCTGTTTACTCCTGGCCTGCCGTCAGGAATCCGGGCCGGGACCTTCAACTGCGCTTGCGGTCGCGACCGACAGTGTCTATTCGGCCGACAGCGTCCAAATTCGGTATGACGTTCGTGGAAGCGGCAAGTACGCGCTGGTATTTATTCATTGCTGGAGTTGCGATCGCACATTCTGGGATGAACAAGTCGATGAGTTTGCCGGGGACTATAAAGTCGTAACGCTCGATCTGGCCGGTCATGGCGAGTCCGGGACCGCACGCCAAACCTGGAGCATGGCCGCGTACGGCGCCGATGTCGCCGCAGTGGTGAATAAGTTGCACCTGCCGAACGTCATCCTGATCGGCCATTCGATGGGCGGGGCAGTGATGATCGAAGCGGCACGGTTGTTGGGCAACCGGGTTGTGGCCTTAATCGGCGTCGACAACCTGCAAAATCTCGCACAGGAACTCACTGAAGAGGAAATCGCCGGGTACCTGGCGCATTTCGCGGCGGATTTTCAGACGGCGACGCATGAATTCGTTAAAACCATGTTTCCGGCTGCCGCCGATTCGGCGTTGGTCGAGCGGGTCTCTACGAACATGGCCTCCGCGCCGGAAACCATCGCGCTGGGCTCGTTCGATCAGCTGTTTCATTATAATTTTGTAACGGCTTTGCGGGACGTACGGGTGCCGATCCGTTGCATCAACTCCGACGAATATCCCACCGATGTCGAGGCCAACAACCGCGTGGCGGCATCATTTAAGGTCGAATTAATGCCCGGCATGGGCCATTTTCCCCACATGGTCGCACCCGAGAGGTTCAATCAGTTATTACACAAGACCATCGAGGAATTCTGGCCCAGGCAAACGAGGCCACCGGCTCGCGATCAACAGCCGGGTTCCGCTGCCCCGGAAACCGACAGAGAAACCTGACAAACGATACTCGCCGCCTGTATCGGGCATCTCTTACGCCGGGTATGGCGGTGTGGCAATAGTGCTTTTTACTTGATCCACTCCTTGCGGCACATGTATGTTGAATGAAAGTATATGCCCCCGTAGCTCATACGGATAGAGCATCGGCCTTCTAAGCCGAGGGTAGCTGGTTCGAATCCAGCCGGGGGTACCAGCCTTCATTGATATGGCATTGAACAAACGGTCACGATCATGTCCGGGGGCGATATGGCCGCCGTTCACGTCGATCATCGCCGTGGCTTCTTCGCCGGCTTCATCATGGGATTTCTTTCCCTTCGCCTTGCCAAAACGGCAAAATCCGGGGAAAAAGAACAAGATCGGCCAGCGCGGCCATGATCACACCTGTTCCATATGCCGCAAAATCCCACGGGTCGAACGTCGCGCCGAATACCGGGACACCGAAATACTGGGACAATTCCACGGTCGCGCCCAGACCAAAAACCGCAAGACACTTAATCCACCACCGGCGTATCACCGGATGCTCGATGGTGCATAACAGAAGGTATGCGGCAAACGGCAAAAGAATATCGATCAAATAACCGTTGACGAACCAGCGATACGGTCCGGTGTACTGTTTCCCGGTAACCAGATGGAGCAAGGCGACGGTAACTGCGATCCCGACGATCACGATCTTTTTCCCGGATCTTTTTGTTGCCGGTGTCATGGGTGCTCTCCTGCACGGCGACCCGGGTGTACATCAATTTTCTGTTTGATTTTTTCCATGTGCAGTCGATATCGTGCATCCGTTGTCGTGTTGTCGACCCGTGAAATCGTCTCCAGTGCCTTATTATACTGGCCGGCATTGTAATATGTTGCAGCCAGATTAATCAATGTTTCTTCAAACAAAGGATACAACGCCAATGCTTCATTGTAGTACCGAATTGCCGGATCATATTCTTTTTTTCGCGCATAACACGCCGCGAGGTTATTGAGGACATGGATGTGAGTGGGGTTCACTTGGTAGGCGACCGTAAAATCGGCAAGCGCCTCGTCAATGCGATCCAAGGCGAAATTGGCTGAGCCACGGTACCAGGCCAGTGGTGTCGACGTGGGATCGAGGGGGGCCAGCCGCGAGATACCCCGGTCGATTTCCTCAATAACCAGTGGCCAGTTAGCAGCCTGCCGCGCGGCCAGCGCTTTGCGGGTATGCACATCCGCATGCAACCGCACACCGCCGACAACAAGACAACCTGCACAACAAACAGTAATCGTGCAAGCCATCAATGAAACTGCCTTGCGGGAAGACGTGCCGGATTGCAGCCGGGTCCGTGTCGGCATGACGAACGCTACGCCGAGCATCAGGGAAGATAACAGCAAATGATAGGCTCGCTCCTTGGGAAAACAAAAGCAGCCAACGACCAGGAACGCGGTCAGCCCGAACACGATCGAGGCCGCCAGGATGATCTCACCCGGATCTTCGCCGTGCCGCGCTACCCGCAGGGCACAGGTCAGGGCGTCGGCAAACAGCACCAGATAGCAGATGAGTGCGAAAAGACCCGCCTCAGTGAGGACCCACAGGTAATCATTATGCGGCCGTTGATAAAAAGTCACACCGGGATCGATCGATAGGTCCGCCGTGCCGTAGCGGGCGATGTTCAGTCTCCAGTTTCCCGGCCCGACGCCGAGCAGCGGATGGTCGGCGAACATGCGCAGCGATTTGTCCCATAGCGCCAGCCGTTCGCGCGAGGACCGGTCGCTTCTGGTGACTATTGAAAAAAGACGGTCCCGCACACTTTGCTGTCCGGTATGCCTGAATAACGGGCTGGAAAATAATCCGACGATTATGGCCACCGCCGCCCCGAAAATGATAATCCTTGTGCGGTGCAATTTGACGAATTTGCGTAATTCCAGGGTCTTTCCCATGCTGCCAAACACGACAACCGCCTCACCGAGGGTGCCGGCAAGCATCGCCAGCCACGCTGCACGCGTATTGCTCACCACGATTACCGCAAGTGAAAGGACGACTGCCGCCGACGCCAAGACTCGCCACACTGCGCCACCCCGGTAGGCGACATAAAGCGCGAAGGGAAACATCAGGGCCAATGCTGAGGCCAGCAGGTTTCTATTGGCCATCGTGCCGGTCATTCCGCCCGTTCCCGGAATGCCGGCGAACGCCACCCCGCCGTACTGGCCCAGCGCGATGATAGCCTGCACTCCGGCGGCCAGTGTGACCAGGCGGCTGAATGGTGTAATCATTGAACGATGCTGCGCAAAGACCACGATAAATGTCAGGATTGCGCCCGCCCACAAGGCGGTTTTCAGCAATTCCCATATCGCCTCGGCCTTGTTGGCCGCCGCGGCCGCCGCAAGGGCGTTGACCAGGACATAGCCCATAAGGGCAACGACCAGGATTCGGCGGTGAAAACCGGCAGGTAAGGCAGCCGCAAATGGACCGGGGTGAGTAATAATAAATACGTTGCAGATCAGCAGAGTCCCGGCCAACAGTATTGTCTGTGGCAGAAGGACCGGATCAAGGGTCGCCGTCGAATACAAGAATGGGAGCAGCAAAAGAGTAAGGCCGAGGATGATTTGTGGCATCGGCGTCATTACCCTTTCACTCGCCGACGATAACGGCACTGTTGATGCGCGGCTGGTCATTTCATCCGGAGTCCATATCCCATTATCCCTGATATAGAGACTATAACACCGTATGAAAACGGACAAGTTCTTCTTCCCTTTACTGTCAACTACTTAGGCCGAGTGGTTGACAAATACCGCCGGTCGAGATAATTTATGTGCTTTGTTATGTAACCGATGGCTTTGGGCCGTCAAAAAAGGAGGATGAAGTATGCAGCAACACAATCGACGGTTCCTGGCGATAAGTGCGCTGGTTGCCCTGGTGCTGGTTATGACCGTGGCCTCCGGCGTGCCGGCCAAGCCGAACACGCTGGTCCGCAGCGAAATTCCCGACCAGTATAAGTGGGACCTTAACGACATCTACCCGGATTGGACGGCCTGGCAGGCGGACTACACCCGGCTGGAGGGCATAATGGACCGGTATGCGGCTTTGCAGGGCACACTGGCTCAGGGGCCGCAGCAATTATTGCATTCCTATTTGCTGAGTGATACGCTGGGCATGCTGTCCTACAAGGTCTATCAATATCCATCGCTGTCCAGTGTGACCGATACGCGGAATAATGAAATCGCCGCCAAATTGCAGCAGGTGCAAATTCTATTCAGCAAATTTGGTGTGGCCACGGCCTGGTTCAACCCGGAATTGCTGGCCATTCCCTGGGAGACCACCGAGAAATGGCTGAACGAAACACCGGCGCTGGCCCCGTACCGCTATAGCATTGAGAATCTCTATCGCCAGCAAAAACACGTCCTGGATGAAGAAAAAGAACAATTGCTGTCATATTTCAGCCAGTTCCGGGGTACGCCGTCATCGATCTACCGCGAATTGTCCACGTCCGACATCAAGTTCCCCGAGGTGGTCCTGTCCGGCGGCGACACGGTCACCATGACGGCCGGACAATATTACAGCACCCTGTCCACTAACCGCAACCAGGCCGATCGCGCGACGGCATTCCAGAATTACTATGGCGTGTACCGCGCCAACGCCAATACTTATGCGGCGACCTATAACAGTGTCCTGCAACGTGACTGGGGATCGGCGCAGGCGCGTAAGTATGGCTCGACGCTGGAGGCCTATTTGGACGAGGATAATGTGCCCACCAGCGTGTACGAAAACCTGGTAAACATCGTCAAGGCCGGCACGGCGCCCGTGCACCGCTATTACCAGCTGCGCAAGAAGGTCCTGGGGCTGGAAACCTATCACGGATACGACGGCTCAATCCCGGTGGTGGATTTTGACAAAGTGTATGATTACGATGAAATCACCAACTGGATCGTTGAATCTGTCGCACCGCTGGGCGCGGATTACCAGGCGAAAATGAAACAGGCATTTGCGGGCGGATGGATTGATGTGTTTGAAAACGAGGGCAAACGCAGCGGGGCCTTCTCCTCGAGCGTGTATGGCGTCCATCCCTACATGTTGCTGAATTACAGTGAGACACTCGATGATGCATTCACTGTGGCCCATGAACTCGGTCACACCATGCACACTCTGCTGTCCAACGAAAACCAGCCCTTTGCCACGGCCGATTACACAATTTTCGTGGCCGAGGTGGCTTCCACGCTCAACGAGGCATTGTTCCTCGATTACATAATTGAAAAAAGCCAGGATCCCAAGGAGCGAATTGCCCTGTTGCAGCAGACGATCGATAACATCCTCGGCACGTTCTACACCCAGGTAATGTTCGCCGATTTCGAGCTGCAGGCGCACAAGTTGGTTGAACAGGGACAACCGATTACCGCTGACGTGCTTAACGAGCTATATACCGGTCTTTGGAAGACATATCAGGGCGACGGCGTCACGTTTGATGATCTGTACGGTTCAACCTGGACCCGCATCAGTCACTTCTACAACACGCCGTATTATGTCTATAAATACGCGACTTGTTACGCCTCGTCGGCTAAATTGGCCAATGACATCAGGTCAACGAACGAGAAGACCAAAGCGGCAGCAATTGATCGCTACATGACTTTGTTGAAAGCGGGCGGCAGTAATTACCCGATGGAATTGTTGAAAGCCGCCGGAGCAGATCTTACGCAACCCGAAACGTTCCAAGCAGTTATTGACCAGGTCGATAAGCTGGTAACCCGTCTGGAACAAGAATTGGCGAAGCTCTGATCAACAAATATCGGGCGTTCGGCAGGACTGCCGTTCGCCGATTGTCAATACAAGCCGGGGGGAAAACCCCCGGCTTTTTCTCTTGTTTTAATGGGCTGATTGCGGTAATTATCCATAAGACTGGGACAATGGGGGTGCCCCGGATAACCAGGCAGGGAGCCGGCTATGATGGATCCGGAACAAATAATTGAAATGTTCAAGATGCGGCCGCTGGAACCCGAAGGCGGGTATTACGTCGAGACATTTCACGCTGAAGAGTCGATCGACGCCGACGCATTGCCTGAACGTTATGGGACGGCAAAGTCATTGTATACGTCGATCTTATATCTGTTGACTCCCGAGGCCCAGTCCATGCTGCATCGTCTGCCCAGTGACGAAATCTACCACTTCTATGTTGGTGACCCGGTGATCTTGCTCCTGCTTCATCCGTCCGGACGAGTGGAGCTGGTGACCCTGGGCCAGAACCTGCAGGCCGGAGAACGAGTGCAGGTGCGTGTGCCGCGCGGGGCTTGGCAGGGGTCCTTGCTGAGGCAGGGCGGGAAATTTGCCCTGTTGGGCACCACTATGGCCCCCGGTTTCGACCGCTCCGACTATGAACCCGGTAATCGGCAGGAACTCATCGAGTTATTCCCGGGCTTTGCCGATTTAATCATCCGCCTCACCCCCTGAATTGGCCTGCCGAATTTCCCCGCTGCACCCGCAAATGCGAAACTTCGGCCCCGGCGCCCGCGTACGCTAGAAAAAGAAAAGCGCGGGAGTATGGCAGATGAAAACGACTGTTACTGTTTTGCTGGCCGGTCTGTTTGTCCTGGCTGCGGCCGGTCACGCCGCAGCGTTCGACGAACGGCGACACCAATCCGATCATCAAAGTAATCAGGTTTCCGATCCTTCATTCGACATTGATGATGACGGCACGTTATGCCTGGAACACCAGGCCGGGCGGATAGACCGGATCAAGATTACATCCGATTATGTCCTGTACATTAATGGCCGCCGGATTAAAACCGATGACGAGGCCGATAGACTGCTGGAAGAGTACTACAATCAGGCGGTGCAGATGATCGCTGCCGCCGAAAAACTCGGTTTGAAAGCCGGGGTCATTGGTTTGCGTGGCGGCGAGCTGGGGCTGAATGCCGTCGGCGGCCTTGCGCGCGCCTTCCTCACCGAGTATGAGCTGGATGATTTGGAGCGTGACCTGGAGCGGGAAGCCGACAAGCTGGAGGAGGCCGCCGCAGGTCTCGAAGATGAGGCCGCTGATGTGGAAGACGCCGCCGACGAGTTGCAGGAAATCGCCGAGGACTTAAGTTATGAGGTCCCCGAATTGCGGAAAATGAGGTGGTTTTACGACTAATCGACCAAATCGGATTTCCTGCTAATCCGTTGCGAATGATTGCCCGCAGGATGATGTTTTTCGTACGTGCCGCATGCCAAATGCGGCAAATGTCATTTTCCCATTTGACACGCAACTTAATGCACCGCTTTCCGTTGATTAAGATGGTGCCTGGAGGAGTGCGGACAAACGTGTGCCCTCAGGGGAGGGTTATGCTCATGTGTTCGACCCGAAAGGACAGTATATGGGAAACCGCAAGTATGTAATCATTGCTCTTCTTTCTCTAACGTTGATTGCCCTGGAAGTCGTCTGGACACGCATTTTCTCTGCCGAATTTTTCTACAGTTTTGCTTTTCTGGTTTTGTCGCTGGCCATCATGGGCCTGGGACTAGGCGCACTGGCCCTGCGGTTGTTCCCAACCTTGAATCGGCTCAATAGCGTAGGCGGCTACTTGGCGATTGCCGGAGCATTTGCCCTGGCCGGCCCGCCGTTGGTCTTCCAATTGGGATTAAACTTCGGACAATTGTTTACCAATCCGGGAATGGTCGGCAAGATGATTGTGGCCATCATCCTGTTGGGTGCGCCATTTTTCCTGGGCGGAATGGTCATCGCCCTCCTGTTTAAGCAGGATCATCAGGATATGCCCCGACTGTACATGGCCGATCTGATCGGCGCCGGGATTGGTGTGTTTGTCTCAATCTCCCTGATGAACAGTTGGGGCACACCGCCGACGGTATTCTGGTGTTCGTTCCCGGTCTTATTGGCGGCGTTCATCGTGTGTCGACGGTGGATGAAAGTACTGCCGCTGGCCCTCATGGCCGGAATGATTCTGCTTGGCACATCCGCCGCTGATTTATTGGAGGCCGACCGCCCGGAACACGGGCCCGTCATTTATAAACATTGGGACGCAATGTCCAAGATTAAGCTATACGGCTATGATGCGGCATACCGCGGGATCAATATCGACAATGCCGCCAATTCTCCGGTGTATGGTTTTGACGGCAACTGGGATAAACCCGATTCGCTGGTGTACGGATTCGGTATTGATGTCTCCAATTTAATCCGGCGATTTGATTCATGTACGTTCCTCTCGCTGGGGGCGGGGGGCGGCGTCGATGTCCTGCAGGCGCCGCAATACGGGGCAACTGAGATTCATGCCGTGGAAGTCAATCCGCATATCAACTTCATGATGACTGTCGGCGATCCCGACGGGTATTTGCCGTTCCCCCCCGACTCGGCGGGGGCGGATTCCACCGGGCATTTTGCGACGCTGGCCGAATTCTCCGGCGGGATCTATCATGATCCCCGGGTCAAAGTCATCACCGAGGATGCGCGGATTTATACCAGCCGGTTTACCGGCAAATTCGATGTTATCTACTCCCTGAGTTCGAATTCCTGGGCGGCCCTGGCCTCGGGTTCCTTTGCCCTCGCGGAAAATTATCTCTTTACGACCGAGGCTTTTCGCGATTACTGGACGGCGCTGTCCGACAGCGGTTTCATGATGATGGAGCATCAATATTATATGCCGCGATTGGTGGGCGAACTGCAAAACGCTCTGGCCGCTGCCGGCGTCGCCGACCCGACCGCCCATTTTGCCGTCTACGACCTGCCGAACATGCGGCGCAACATGGTCTTGTTGTCCAAACGGCCCCTGACTGATGAAATCCGCCTGAATGCATTTGGACAGCATGTGCCGGAGGAACAAAGCTATTGTTATCTGTTGTATCCGGCGGCGGATTCGCTGCAGGGCAATATCATCAATCAAATCGTCACAAACGGTTGGGCAGCAGCAGCCGACTCGGCGATGATCGATATTTCGCCGTGCACCGATGACCGGCCGTACACCGCGCAACTGGGACTGTGGAAGAACTTTTCCTGGGACAAGTTGAACGGTCTGCGACCCTATGACTTCCTCGGCTTCCCGGTTTCCAAAATGATCATTGTTATCATTGCCTTGATCGTCATGGTGCTGGTGGTGCCGATCAATCTGGTCCCCTATTTGGGGAAACGCGAAAAGCTGCGGGCGGTCCCCTGGTTGTATTTTTTCACGATCGGCCTGGCGTTCATGATTATCGAGATCATGCTGATACAAAAATACACGCTGTTTGTCGGTCCGGCAGTTTACAGCATTGCCGTCATCCTGCTGACTTTGCTGATCTGTTCCGGGATCGGCAGCCGTTTTTCGGCGAAAGTCGCCGACCGCACGGCATTTCTCGGGATCATCATCTGGCTGCTGTTGGATATCCTGGTCTTCCGCCGGTTGTTCTATGAGCTGACCAGCCTGTCTATAACCCCACGGATTGTCATCGCCGCCCTGCTGGTCGCGCCGCTGGGCTTTTTCATGGGGATGCCGTTCCCCAAAGCGGCGTTGCGTGTGGGAACGCTGATCGACTGGGGTTTTGCGGTCAACGGCGCGGCCTCGGTGCTGGGGGCAACATTGATTTTGCTGGTTGCCTTTGCCTGGGGCTTCACCGCCGCGTTACTGATTGCCGCCGTTTTATACCTTGCGGCCTGGCTGATGCTGTCGTGGAAAGCAGCGTGGTGAGAAACAATGACCTGCCGATTAAATGGGCCGGACTAACCACGCCACCGGCGTCGTCATGAAATACGGGCGGAGGCGTCGACAACTCGATTAATCAACGACCCGATCCCCGATACGCGGATTTCAATCGTATCCCCCGGCTGCATCGGGGAAATGCCCTCCGGCGTACCCGTAGAAATGACATCCCCCGGCAATAGAGTCATGACTTGACTTATATATGAGACTAAAAACGGCACCGGGAACAACATGTCTGCAGTATTGCCGGATTGTTTCCTCTGGCCGTTGAGATACGATTCGACAACGGTATTGCGATAATCAAGCTCAGTCTCTACCCAGGGTCCAATCGGGCAGAACGTATCAAATCCCTTACCGCGTGTCCACTGGCCGTCTTTTTTCTGCAGATCGCGGGCGGTGACATCATTCAAACAGGTATACCCAAAAATGTATTTCTCGGCATCGGATTCGGCAACATGTCGGGCGGTTTTGCCGATGACCACGGCCAGTTCCGCCTCGTAATCCACGCGCGCGGAAGACGGCGGATACACAATATCGTCGTCCGGCCCGATCACTGCCGTGGGCGGTTTCATGAACAATACCGGTTGTTCGGGGATCTGCGTGGCCGATTGGCTTTCTTTGACGTGCAGAGCGTAATTGAGTCCCACGCAGATGATCTTCGAGGGTTGAACCGGAGCAAGAAGTTTGGTTTTAGCCGACGGCAACACTTTTCCGTTCGGCAGGCCGCCGTCGTACGGCGCACGGTCCAGCAAAACGATTTCAGTATTCCGAAGTATGCCCCAGACAGGTACGTTGTCGACGACAACGCGGACATAACGCGGCATGGATTATTCCTCTTCGGTGATGTCCCCCAGCTTGATGCGCAGCAGGTTTTCGACGCCGACAGCCAGTGCCTCCAGGTTATATCCGCCCTCGAGGACCGAAACCCATTTGCCGTCACAGTGGCGGTCGGCCAGCCCCTTGACAATCAAACCCGCTTTGATAAATCCCTCATCGGTCACGGTCAGCCCGGTCATCGGATCATCATGGTGGGCATCAAAACCGGCGGAAAGCAGGACAAACTCCGGGCGGAAACTTTCCATGGCCGGGAACAATCCCTCGCGTAACCCGGCGAGGAATTCGGCGTCTCCCGAACCCCCGGGGATCGGCACATTCATCGTGAAACCTTCCCCGGCGCCCTGTCCGGTCTCCGCCGCAGTACCCTCACCGGGATAAAACGGGAATTGATGGATGGAAAAGTAGAAAACTCGCGGGTCTTCATAAAATGAGTACTGAGTGCCGTTGCCGTGATGGGCGTCCCAATCGACAATCAGCACACGCTGCAGGTCGTAGTGGTCAAGCAAATGCCGCGCGGCGATGGCGATATTATTGAACAGACAAAAGCCCATAGCCATTTCGGGTTCGGCATGGTGGCCCGGCGGCCGCACACAGGCAAACGCGTTGGTGACTTTCTCCTGCATTACCGCATCAACGGCGGCAATAGTCCCTCCGGCGGCGGCAATAGCCGCGTCCCACGATCCGGTGGATACCGGAGTATCGCCGTCAAGGAACCCGCCGCCCTCCCGGCAGATTTTTTCCACGCGGTCCCAGTGTGAGGCAAAATGCACGCGGATAACCTCATTTTTCTTCACCGGCCGAATGGGAATCGGTGTCAAACGCCGGATCAACCCGGTCTCTTCAAGGTTCGCGGTTATGGCCAGCAAACGCTGGGCAGATTCCGGGTGTTGCGGCCCGGTATCGTGTGTGAGGAATACATCATCATAAAGCCAGCCGGTCGCCATCAGCCTTTATCCTTTCAATTCGGCATCAAATCCCACACTCCCCGTGGTTTGTCCCTTGGCTCCCTGCAATAGTAATCTAGTTCGGCATCGGCGGTCAACGCTTGATTTCCCTGCCGGCATCGACGCTTCGCAATGGATTTATACGTCCTTTTTCATCCAGCGACCAAGGCGAAACCAGAAAAACAGGACAAAAGCCTTGACAATCGTGGTCAGCGTGATTGTCCACCAGATACCCGCCACCCCCCACCCCAACCACAACGCCAGCGCATAGGCCAATGGTATCCGTGCCACCGACCCGACAATGGAAACAATCATGGGCGGCAGTGTATCACCGGCGCCCGCGAATGCCCCCTCGAAAACAATTTCCCAGCCCATCAGGACCTGCGACAGGGCGAGGATCTTCAGATAACTGACACAGTATGGCCATACTGCGGGATCGGAATTGAAAAACTTGGCAATGGGCAGGGCAAAAATAAAAAATAATACCGAGGTCACCCCGCAAAAACCGGAAATCAGCCAGACGGTTTTAAAGGTTAATGCCCGGGCCCGCCGGGGATTTTCGGCCCCAAGATTCTGGCCGACCAGCGTGGCCACTGCCATCGAAAAACCGAAAGCGATCAGAAAATTAATCGATTCAATCCGGTTCCCCACGCCTAAAGCGGCCACGGCTTCCGTACCGAACGAAGC